>Ga0209536_100013914_pt1 | contig 11576 bp, 5 predicted proteins | sample DeeMarSeWOR28_12_FD_187461 | JGI IMG/M metagenome (GOLD analysis project Ga0209536, IMG submission 187461) | Marine sediment microbial communities from White Oak River estuary, North Carolina - WOR-2-8_12 (SPAdes) (version 2) | ecosystem: Environmental > Aquatic > Marine > Intertidal zone >... | reverse complement strand
CCTATAACATCTCGTCGCAGGTTCTGGTCAAGCTGATAGAGAACCGCCACAGCGTGAACCGCGCGATTTTAATGTTTCAAAAAGAGCTGGCCCGGCGAATTACGGCAAGCCCCGGCAATAAGGATTACGGGAGACTGACCGTCATGTTGGCCTATTGCGCCAAGATCAAATCCATCGCGACGGTGACGGCATCGCTTTTTTATCCGGCACCCAAAATCGATTCGGAAGTCGTCGAGATCAACTTTGATGTCAGGCGCCCGTATCCGCCCCACGATGAAAACATGCTCTTTCAGGTGGTCAAGGCCGCATTCGGGAACCGGCGCAAAACTTTAAAAAACGCATTGTCAAGCAGCAGCCTTCAGATCGAACCGTTGAAAGCCAAACAGGCCCTGACGGCCGCAGGTATAGATCCGGGCCGACGCGCAGAGACCCTTGATGTGTCTGAATTTGTGGCGCTTCAAATCAGTTTGGCGCAGACGCTTAAAGCACGCTAAGCACCGGCACCCTATCCATGGAATATTGGGATGCTGGAAGAATGCAACACTGAATAAGAAAAACGGCAATTCGACGAATGTCTCTTGACCCCGTTAGGCAGGCATATTATGTTTTATCCAGAATTTTAAAAACCCAAGGTAGATGAGGAGAATCCAATGGCCGTTAAAGTATTGATTCGGCGGAAAGTACCGGAAGACAAAGCCAGAAAAATGATCCCGCTTTTTCGGGAAATGCGATCGATGGCAAACCAGCAGCCCGGCTACATCACCGGTGAAACGATGCGCAATCTTGAGAAGCCGGACGAATTCCTGGTCATCAGTTCGTGGGAAACATCAGAAGATTGGAAGCGCTGGGTGCAAAGCGATCAGCGTAATCAAATCCAGGACCAAATTGATGCCCTGCTGGGCGGCAAAACCGAATATGAAATTTTCCATTACGGTTTTGCAGAATAGCGGTCACCCCCTCCAAACAGGGCCGGTCGATTCAGGGCGATCCGGATGATTAAACCCAGAAGCTTCAATCAACCGGAGTGATGGAGTATTGGAGTAGTGGAGTATTGGAAAACCGATTTTCCGAACCACCCAACACTCCAGTACTCCACCACTCCATTATTCCAGATTTTAAATGATAGACGCTCGATTTGATCCAACCAGACAACTGAAAGCTTTTGCGTTCGAGCTTGAGAGTGCTACATGTTTTCCGCGATAGATACCGTTCGATCTCCTAAAATATTCACATAACTTCCCATTTCATTGTCATACCAACCATAGATAACTGCCTGGGTGACCGGCACCCGGATAACGGATTCATTTAACGTGGTAAAAGATTCTTTTGCCAAACCGGGCACTTTGTTCAAATCGATGCTCGCTTCAGCAGTTCGGGTATGGGTTTCGTGGCCCTCGATGGTAGCGGCAACCCTCGGCAGGCCAATCATATCGCCGGATACATTCTGTTTATTGGTAAAATAAAGGTAGCCCTGGGTGTTTTTCCCGGCTGCCTGCTCGAAGATATCATTGATCGTATCCCGCGTGATAAAGGGACCACTCGGTTCTTCTTGCAAGTTGACCACCAGAATAATCAACGAGCCGGTTTGAATCGGGACCCGAACGGATTCGGCAATAAAGGCGATTTCCTCCATTTCCGGAATGACCAATCTCAATGCATTGGCAGCGCCGGTCGTGGTTAGGATGATATTGTTCATGATACTGCGATTTTTGCGAAGATCCGTCTTGCCGGTTTTGGGCAGCCGGTCCAAAACCTCCTGCGATCCGGTGGCCGCATGAACGGTGGCCATGGACGCCGACATGATTTTTTTGGGCCCAAAGGCATTGATCAACGGCTTGACCATATGGGCCAAACAGGTTGTCGTACAGGACGCATTTGATATGATTTTATGACGTCTGGGCTCATAGTCATTTTCATTGATACCCATCACCGTGGTCACCACATCTTCAGGAGCAGAAGTTCCTTTGTCCTTAAATTTAAACGGAGCCGAAACAATCACCTTTTCAGCACCGGCCTCAAGATGCCCCCTGAGGGCGCCCCCGTCATGATTTGGGTCCAGCGTCGGATCTAAAAATTGACCGGTGGTATCGACCACCAGCCGTATGTCGTGCTCGCGCCAGCCGATTTCAGCCGGTTTGCGGTGTGATCTTAAAAAACGCACTTTAACACCATCGACGCTCATCGAGCCGCTGTCTTCATCGAGGTCCTCGATAACGGGCTGGCCGCGATGACCATAAAGATAACCGTGCAACCAGCCGTAGGTTGAATCGCGCTCGAGATAATGGGCAATGTCTGCGAGACCGGTGCCCGGCTGTCGCCCGATATTGACAATAATTTCATCGAAAAATTTACGGCCGACATGATGCCAGAGCGTCAATTTGCCGATGCGGCCAAACCCGTTTACACCCAACTTTCTGCCCTCTGAATGCAAAGTGCTCTTGCCCATTTCTAATTGGCTCCTTTCGGGGTTTCTTTGACTTTGATCAACCCTTTATAGACCGACCCTTCGTGGCCGTGGATGCTGATGTGTTCGCCCGATTTTATTTTGTATTGATTAAACTCACAATATTTCTCTTTTTCATTGCAATCCAGATTGGTGCAGCTGACCACGCAGGTTTTACCCAGCCGATGCGCGATAACGGCTGCGTGAGACGTAAGCCCCCCGCGGGCAGTCAACAGCCCGTCGGCAGCATGAATTTCCTGAATGTCGTCGGGCACGGTATCGTTACGGGCCAGAATCAAATTGGCGCCGGGATCCATCACCCGCCATTCTTCAATTTCTTCCAGGGTGAAAACCAGGCGGCCGCTCATGGCACCGCCGCTAACGCCGACACCATGCCCCAGATAAAATTTCTGGCGATCGTCTTCGAAATCGAAAGTCAACACCTGTTTACGCTCGCGAATCGCCATGTCGCGCGTTTGCAGCAAATACAGATCATCCGGGGACGGTCCTTCGAAGGTAAACTCAATTTCCTGCGGGCTCCATCCTCTTTCATCGATCAGGTCATGGGCCCAGTTCATCAAGGCACCGTAAATTTCAGGAAAATGGGTCTCCAGGGTAATATCGGTTTCACGCATTTCGATTTCCTGTTGAAAAATCGATATGGGCATGGTTTTCACCAGTCCGGCGACGACATCTTCACCTTGATTGCCGATCGTAAAATCTCCCCAGAGTTTCAACGTATCGGCTGACCACCTTGGGTTATGGGTAAACACCACACCGGTGCCGGACTGCTGGGATATATTGCCATAGACCATTGCCTGAACCGTAACGGCCGTCCCCCAGTCCTCTGAAATTCCGATGATCCGTCGATAAGCCATGGCTCTCGGGGATTCCCAGGAAGCCAGTACCGCTTTGATGGCCAGGTGCAGTTGCTCGTAAGGGTCTTCAACCATTTCGATGCCGGCATCCTGAATCAATTGTTTATAGGAGAGAGCCACCTCACGCATTTCTTTTCCGGTAAACTCTCTTTTGAGGGGGATTCCCAGACGCTGTTTGGATTCGTTGATGATGGCATCGAAGTCATCACGCTTTAAGCCGAAAGCCATGCCGTAGCATTGTAGTAAGCGGCGGTAATTATCCCAGGCAAACCAGGCATTGCCCGACTTTTCCGCAATACCTTCGGTAATGTCCTCATTGTTGCCGACATCCAACAGCGTGTCCATCATCCCGGGTTGTGAAATCGAAGACCCGCTGCGCACGGACAGCAGCAATGGATTGTGACGGTCGCCAAAAACCTTACCTGTCAGCTGTTGCAGAGCAGATATGTTCTCAATTATTTTTTCTTTAAAATTCTGCTCGGCCGGCGGATAGCTTTCAATGATTTCCCGGCAACGAAACACCTCGGTGGTAATGATAAAGCCCGGCGGAATCGGATAACCGAAGCTTTTGAGCCGGACCATGTTGAGCCCTTTGTTGCCCAGATAGATGATCCCGGTCAGACGCGCTAAAGAGGAATCAATCGGCGTAATGGCATTTTGCGGATCATACAGCAGCAGTCGCTGAAGCTTATCTTTGGGCAACTTGTAAGATTGTTGAAACAGCGTGCTCAAGATCCGGCTTAAAAACAGATCGAGCTGTTGCAGGCCTAAGCTCAGCGCAATGCGATCACGGAAAAAAATTTCGGAAACGCGCAGCTGCAAATTTTCGTTGTCGATGGTTTCGTCGGATGGTAAAAATTTCGGCAGCAGCATGTGCTGCTGTGTCTGTGTCAAAATTCGGGTGAGATTTTGACCGTGAATATTGTTAAAATAATCATTGACAATATTTTTAACAGCCTGCGCAAATCCTTTAAAAATGTCCAGATACTGGGTTAAGGTGAAGCCCTTGACTTCCAAAGAGTGGGCCAGAAATTCAAGCTGACGCTCGAATTCCTTGGACGAAATGCCGTCCAGTTTCAAGGCTCTGTCAAACAGGCGCAACAAACTGTATATTTGATGAAAGGTGGCTTTGGTAATCAGACTGAGGTTGATATTCTCAATCAGGTCTTCAAAAAGTACATTGACCAGAGACTCGATCCGAAAGGTAAGCCCCAGGCAGTCAAACTTCATTTCGTGATAACTGCCGTACATCGACGGAATATCGATGGTAATATGTCTTTTTTTGTAAATATCCTGCCGAATTTCAAATGTTTCATCTGATAGAATGACCGCCTGCAATTTTTCCATATACTCCAGCAGCATGAACAGCCGCTTGTGCAAATCCGGTTCTCTTAAAGCCAGTTCGAGTCGATTTAAATCCGGTAAAGCCTCTGTTCGAAGCTGGGCCAGGTAGGCATCCAGCTCAATTAAATCGAAATTATATTTCTGGTTCAGCATCTTGTAAAAGGCCACCGCGAGTTTAACACGCTCACAGTCGCGTTCGGACACGCCGTCAATGGTGGTCAGCCATTGGGTGACCTTTTTTTCGCTGATCACCAGCAGATCGTTTGGATCACGAATACCCTTTTCTTTCAGATGCTCCATAATCTGAAAGACACCATCGATGAAAGGCCCCCGCGTATCGATCTGATCATAAATGACAGGCGGCACGTATGGCACCAGGCGCGTCTTGTCGCGGGATTGCCAGAAATGCAGGACCGCCTCCATCAGATCGATGATGCGGTTGCTGCTTTCCACATGACTTTGCTTTCTGAGGTAATGAATCAGAATATCCCGGCGCCGGGATATCTCATCGATACGCGTGGAAATGTCCCTCAGCCGGCCCTCGGCGCCGATGTCGTTGAAATAAACCGGGAACAACCGTGCAAGCTGCTTGGCCAGGTTGTAAACAGAATCGATGCCGCTGTTTAACAGCCCGGTAATATCGCGCGGAAAAAGGTCAATATCCTTGATAAACACACCGCAAAGGGACAGATGGATAATCAATGCGGACAGCAGGCGGATGGACCGTTTGGGATCGAGTTCGATCAATTCCAACCAGGTGCGGATATTTAGAATGTGAGTCTTGTTGACCTGTATTTGCCAGTTATTATCGACCCCCTTTATATTGGGCGAAGCAAAGCCCAGATCAATAACCGAATCGATGAAAAAATTAATGAGATCAATATCGTCGGTTTTGTAGACACCTTTTCCCATATTGAGCACGCAATTGAGTGCCGTGGCCGGGTAAGTGCTGGCGCGCTCTTTTAATATCGCAAAGGTTTTCTGAATCAGCTTTTGAATGTCACGGTAATTGTCATTTTCGATAATCCAGCTCAGCGTCTGATTGATGTCCCTTAATGTTTCCTCATGGATCAGCGATAACCCGGCAATGCTCATAATGTGAAACAAGAATATCAATTTGAGATGCCGCCCGCGCCCGTCTCCGCCCGCTTTTGTCATTAGGTATCGCGGGAGTTGACGGTATTGTTGAACAATCTGGTTAAACCCGGGGAGTTTCAGGAGCGAACTGAGTGTTTGATCGGATTCCACTTGTGGATCCCCGGTCATCTGTTTCAGCTGTTGCTTCCAGTCCTGCAGCTGCGCATGCGAAATATTGGTAAAAAAGCCGGCGTAAGAAACGCGCTGATCGATTTCTGTGACTTCGCCTTCAAACCATACCTGCGGATCACGCTCGCTCAACCAGTACGCATAGGTAAAATTATAGAACTTGATCAGCAATCGGTTGATGGCCCTATAGACACCATCTGATTGAGGCGCATAGTCGAGGAAAGTTTCCGCCAATCGATTGATTTGATAATAGCTGCGGACAAAGAGCGCAAAAATATCGTCGGGCAAATTGTAGATTCGTGAAAAGGCATTATCGATCGACGGCAAAAACGCTTCCAGAACAGAATCGGCGTCTTTGATGACTTTTTGCAAAAACAATTGCAGGTTATCAATGGCATCGATCTTGACATCGATTTCAACATCCGATTCAACGGCGTCAAAAAATATATCGATTAATAAATTTGCTGCTGCCGGTCCTTTGGGGTGATTTTTAATCAAATGAAAATATTCGAGGGAGTACTTGCGCGTTTCGTTTACAATAAAGCGCCAATTCTTATACGGATGAGAGAGTTCTTTTAGCAGGGTGTTCAGCCCTTCCATCAGCCCATAGTATTGGGACATGACTTCCTGCAGGGTTGAATATTTTGGATCTATGGCGACATCGACATGATAATCCGCCAGATTCACTTCAAGTGCTTTGGATTTGACTTTCACCGTTTTTATTCCTTATTTCAGAGGACAGAAAGGCTGTTTCATCAAAGATTTTTAGCACCCCCATTCTGACTTCCGACCTCTGTCATCTGACCTCTGCCTTCTGTCTTCCGACATCTGACTTCTGACCTCTGTCTTCTGACCTCTGTAGAGTACCAGAGTTCAGCGCCAATTTCAAGAAAACGCCAGGGCTTGGCGAGACAGAGTCAATGTCTCATGCCACGGACAACAGACAACAAACGACCCATCGATAATAAAAAAAGCCCCACCCGAAAAAGGAGGGGCTTTTTTAGATTTTAGGTCATAGGGTTTGTGCGCGCATAGCACGCAACTTGATCCTAAAGCTCAAGCCAGGAATCCGAATACAACGATTTTCCTAGAACGACATTGACGGTTTTGGCGTAATTCTGCATCTCTTCGGATAGCGACCCCATATCCGGTTCGTTACCATCCAGCATGCCGTATATTAGGTCAACGATGTCCTGACGCTTGCCCTTGGCAATATCGATCAGGGTGTCATCCAGGGGATCTGCAATTACAGAATACATGCCATATTTTTCGAGCATGACCATATACGTCTGGTTCAAAATGGGACGCAGGTGGTCCGGCGGCCCATTGGAAATGTTGGAGAGACCGCAGGTGCTCTTGGCCCCGGGTGCAATCTCTGGCAGCATCTGTTGAAAGGTCATCAGACTGATCAGCTGGGGCTGTTGAATGTTGACGGGGGTAACGATGCCGTCGACCCAGATCTTTTCGTTGGGGATTCCGGCTTCATTGGCAAAATACAGCAATTCGACTGCCAGCGCCGCCCGTTCATTTTCATCGCGCGGCAAACCCTCAGGCCCCCACATCAGCGCGATGAAGTCCGCATTGTGTTCAACTGCCAGCGGAACCATGCGCTCGTATCGCTCTGGGCGAACCATGATCGAATTGATCAGCGGCGGCTGGGGCGTTTCCTTGTAGACCTTGAGTGCCGCCTCGATGGCATCGATATTGGATGTATCCAATGCCAGCGGCACATCCGGGACAACCTCCTGAACGGTCTGCACCACCCAGGGCATCAGCTCGTGGCCGTCTTTTTTGGCCGGACCAAGGTTGATATCGATGTAATCCATCCCCTTTTCCTTCTGGAAAAGGGCCTCCTCCTGGATCGGCTTGGGATCGCGTTCTTTAAAGGCCGTGCCGATCTTTTTTGATATGACGTTTAAACTTTCTCCGATTAAATACATAGACCCTCCCTCCCAAAAGTCAGGGGCTGCGCCCCAATTGGAATGTTGGATTGCTGGAATATTGGAAAAATGGGTTCAAGCCCCCGGCCATTGATCCGAATAGATATCGAATTGTCTGGTTAACGGCAATCATCATCTTAACGCTAAAATCAAAAATTGATTATATCCTTTAATTAACCATCGTTCCATCCTTCCAGTATTCCATTATTCCAAGATGTTATCTTGCCTTGAGAAACCCAGGGATATGGGCCGCTTCTCTTGGCCCTACCGTAATCTTCCAGCCCGGCAGTTCTTCCTCGACATCCCCGGCAATGGCGGCTGCGTATCCCGGGATGATGAGTTCCAGATCCTTGACCTTGTCCGCAATTCCGGATTTTTTGACGAACATGCCGACATCATCCCCGGCAAATTTACCGGCCGCCCAGGCCGTCATGACCGATAGGCCTTCGGAATCCTTGATCAGCAGCCAGGAGGGAACCCGGCTGCCTTCAATTTCACCGGAAACGATAAAGTAGGTCAACGCAAAATTAGTCGTCACCATCACCGGCGAATTTTCATCCGGATTATTGATTTCATAAATACCTTCGGTGACCGTCATGGGTCGCTGAGGATCCGTATAAATATTTAACCGTTCCAGCAGGAGGGGAAACAGACTTTCACCTGCAAAATCCGAAAGGACAACAATGCCGCCGTATTTGGCGATAAATGTCCCGGCAATCAAAGTCTCCATATCCAGATTTGAGGCCATCTCGTTCGGGAAAACGATGGTCGGAAAGCCCACGGAACGATTCAGATCTTTGAGAGCTGCCCGCCGGATGGCTACCTGGTCCTGATGGGCCTGTTTTATTTCGCGGGACCCCGGGTCCAGAACAATATCCTTGATGCCCATCTCGGTGAGTTTTTCGGTCAACGGCAGCAGGCCTTCCATCGAATCGGCCCGCACGGCCAGGGGCAACCCCTGTTCCTTGGCCAGAGCCCCCATTTGATCCACATTGTTTTCGGTGGCCGCATACAGTAAGGGACGTTTGAACCCGCTGACATCAACGGCGGCCTTCATGACACCGGGGTCTTCGGTCATCAGCACCAGGTTAAATTCAGAAGATTCGGCGATCTTTTTGGCCGCATTGGCAAACGCATCCTTGTCACCGTTGACATCTTTGAGCGCCACCAGCTCCGGCCGCAGGTTCAGGCCCACCCGTTCGTATTGAAAGGCATTCCAGGCCTTTAGTTTGGTTTCAAGATCCGACTCGGCAATGTCGGAACCAACGGTAGCAGCCAGCAGGGTGGGATTGTAAAAAGTTTTTTCATGACGGTACTGAACCGTTTCCCCTCCTGTTGTGGCGGCACGCACACCTTTGCCGATGGGCACCGGGCGGATCGGTGGCGCGGAGGCCTCAGCCAGTTGCTCCCGGGCTTCATCCGATACGTATGGGCAGCTGTCCAGTTCCGCTTTGCCGGAGGCCAGATTCATGGCAAATGCCAGGCAGGTCGGCACACCGCATTCCTTGCAGTTGGTTTTCGGCAGTAATTTAAAAATCTGAATACCGGTTAATGCCATCTCTTTCTCCTTGTTTCGTGTTACGAGTTACGCGTTGCGCGTTGCGCGTCAAAGTAAACGGGTCGCCGTATTCGTAAACCCGTAAACCCGAGACGCACAACATGCAACGCTTGTCAACTAGCCTCCGATGATCGGATCCATTTCCAGAGCCGGATGTTTTTTCTCCTGCAGGAAGGGCAGAATCTCTTCCTCGGTGACACCGACGGTTTCATCCGCAATACGGTCGATCAGATCCGGCATGCCGACTTCCTCACCGCGTTTGACCAGCCGTTCGCGGATTTCCTCTTTCAGGTCCTTGGGCATCCACACCAGCCGTTTGATACCGCCATCGCCCAGGATGAATTTGCGCTGGGTGATGTTGAACTTGGAGTGACCGACAAATCCCGGAGAAGATGCGCCCCCGCCCATAACACCCGCCAGAGTGGTGAACTTCATGCCGCAGGGGGTTTCCCCGGTATAGTCGCGGCCGACCGTCATGACGCCGTTGCAGGACGGCAACATGGCCGCGATGCACTCACAGCAACCACAGGTGGTCATGGGGTCAACGACCATGGAGTAAAAGTTGTAATGACTCACCGCCCCCCGGGAGGCCTTTTGCACAAATTCATTGACGCCTTTCCACTGGCCCAGAACCGGATCCAGGCATTCGCCCTTTTCAATCGGCTGGTTGGGGCCGGTGGGATTGATTTCAAAAGATGCCTTGCAGTCCATCCAGTTATAGGCCCCGCACAGACCGGTCCGCTCGGGGCTGACCGTGCAGACATGATTGGGCGCAAAGGACTGGCACAGGGTGCAGGAGTAATAGGTTTCCACATCCTCATCGGTCATCTTTTCGACACGCTCGTCACGGGTTTTGTATTCGGCCCGGGCGCGCTTGGTCAGCTCATCCACATCCTTTTGCTTGGTGTAAAGCGTGACCTGGACCTTGTCGACGATTTTCTGGAAATCCTGATGGAACTTGGCGTGCAACACCGTGCCGATATCCTTCAGGGTGAAGCCCTTTTCGATGGCGGCCTTGCTGACCCGGATCCAGGCGATATCGCGCTGGCCGATATGCATGATGCCCTGAATGTAATTGATCAGATGGTGAATCTGGCGCTCGATAATCGGCTCAAAATCCGTCTGAAATTCACGCCCGGCGATCCGGACATAAATGCCCAGCGGCATGGTCTCGCCCTCTTTAATCTCGGTAATGTCCGGGCCGATCACCTCGATCTTGCCGTCGTCGATTTCATTCATCTCGGCCATCTTGACCAGCTCGGTGCACTGGGTCTTGCCGCCGCCCATCTGGGCGTACAGATCCGCGCCGCGCACACGCTCGCCTTCATAGGCCGGCCCGAAGGAGCAGGGAATATCGATCGACGATACGCTGACTTTCAGGCCGCGGACTTCGACCGATTTCTGGACCATCTCCTCGTGGGGCACGTTGGCCACCACGTGCTCGTAGGTGCAGATCCCGGTGGGCAGGACTTCGGGAATGTCGGTGTCGGCCAGGGTCGGAAAACCCCAGTTGACACAGCCCGCAGCCGCGCCGGCCCAATCGGTGCCGACTTCGCCCAGGGCATTCACAAAAGCAAAGATGCGGTTCTTGTTGTACATCAGCATGGTTTTATAATCACCCGGCTGGACGTTGCCGAAGGCCATCGCCGCCCGGTTGGCAAAGCCCAGGGCAAAAATAGCTGATGAAATATAGGGACCGAAAGGCACGATGCGCGTGTTCCAGCCGATCTGAACACCGGCTTCCAGCAGCTGCTGGGCCACCGAGGTGTTGTTGTGACCGGCGGCCAGAAAAATGTACAGACTGCGTCGCTGGTATTCCTCGACGATCATTTTGGCAATTTCAGGATCCGGCGCAGCGCCGACAATGGCTGCAAAGCCCGGTGCGCTGCCGTCCACAAACTCGACCCCGCGTTTACGGAAGACGGTATCATCGGCAGCCCCCAGCCAGATTTTGCCGGCTTCTTCATCGATATCTTCGGAATGCAGATAAAAATCCGGCTCGTTCAGGTAGCGCAGGGCCTCCCTGATCTCAAAGGCAAACAGGGTGGCCATGCCGGCATCCAGCAGCGGCCCCAGGTAAGGCAGATGGTTCATGCCCTTGATGTGCGGGGGCAAGAGCTTGCGCGCCACATCCAGCGGCTTTTTAA
>Ga0209536_100013913_pt1 | contig 11576 bp, 10 predicted proteins | sample DeeMarSeWOR28_12_FD_187461 | JGI IMG/M metagenome (GOLD analysis project Ga0209536, IMG submission 187461) | Marine sediment microbial communities from White Oak River estuary, North Carolina - WOR-2-8_12 (SPAdes) (version 2) | ecosystem: Environmental > Aquatic > Marine > Intertidal zone >... | reverse complement strand
AAGCCATTACTGGTCACAAAGATGATTCTCAGGTTTTTGGGAGATATGGGAAGGAATACGACATTAATATATTAAAGCAAGTTATCGAAAAGCTCAATTTTGGCTATATCTTCATTTTCTTTTACATAATCATCAACCCACTTATTAAACTTAAACCGTAGCTCTTGAGAATATTCGCTTGATTCGAAGCTTGGCATAGCATTACCAAGAATTAATTTAGTGTCGCGTTCACTGGCTGTCTTATGAACTTCTTCGACTAATTTTGTAAGTTCATTAAATCTCTGTTCTAATTTTTCTAGTGTATTAATTGAACTATCGCCATAATCAACAAAACAATATTTAAACATTAACGCATCATAATGTTTCTCATCAAGTGATTTTGTTATTGTCTTTAGAGTATTTTCACCAAACTTGTAATTTGGATGCTTTTTATTTTCACGAGGTGAAGGTATTCTTAGTTTTTTATAATAAACATCATCTTTCATATGTTGATCATATGGTATGTGCCAGTTTCTCCACATTCCAAGGTTGTTTAATACGTCAGGTAATTCTCTATTTCTAAACCATTGATCAGTAACCGATTGTCCAGCCATCAATACTGTGTATTTATTCTTTGAAGTTATCAAATATTTTGGTAAGTAAATATAAATTAGTATTAAAACAATAATTACAACAGTTGTAATAACTACAGGCAAAGTAAGTTCTTTGAGCATATTAAATCATTCCCAGTTGTAAAAACAGAATTCAAGGTATCTATATGAATTTATTCGATAGCACTTAATTGTATGCTTAAATTTATACAGTGGATATATACTCTCTGATTTAATTCAATGATTAAATTAATCATAATCTTCTATTTCACTCATAACTAATATTTATTTAATAATACTATTGCGTTAGTAAATAATTATTATGATAGCAATTTCAATAAACTAGTATTCTCGTTTAATTTAAAATCTATATTCTTTGTATTTGATCACTAACAACTAGTTGCTCTGCAATATCAAGTATATTTTCCATACATTTATGTGTTGAATATTTTTCATATATCATTTCCCCATTATCACTCATACTTTTTGCTAGCTCAGGTTCATTAATCAATTTTTTTAATACAGTATTTAGTGCATGGTAATCACCAGATTGTACAATGACTCCATTTACTCCATTATCAATATAATCCAACGCACCTTTTGTGTCAGCCACAATTAATGGTTTTCCCATCGCCATCGCGTTTAGATATGTTTGTTGTCCTCCAGAATGAAGATGACCTGCCTCCATTGGCACTACAACAATACTCGCTCCTGCCATCCATTTCCTAAAGTCACTCTGTGATGTTGGAAATGCTTCAATATTTTCTGGAATAGAAATGCCTTTGTTCCAGTTTTTTAATCTCGTAGCAATCTTGACGGGTTTAGATAAATCTTTTACTGCCTTTATTAATGTTACATAATCTCGATCACCGTCTCCGCCACTAAAGATATACCCATTATCTTCGATCACATATTTAAATCCTTCAAGTGAATGATGAAATGGAACAAATAAGAATTTGTCTTTTGGGATATTAAATATTTCTGAATAATCATTTACTTCGTGTGACGCCCAAACAATAAATTTATTTATTGCAATAGACTCTATTCGAAGTTGTATTTTTTTAAAATAATACTTTATTACATTTTTTGGTTTATACCAGAGACAATCTATCATTAATATTGGTATTTTTTTCTTCTTTCTTAGCGCAGATAACAGAGAAAAAATATGAGCGCGCCGGCTTGATGTAACAATTACTACGTCGTAATTTTTGCTCATATGAAGCATCTTTAACGCGTCCAAAATATCTATAATCAAGTTTCTTCTATTGCCTCCTACAGGTGCAAGAACAGTCCGTTTCTTCCACTCAGTAGAAACGCGAGCTTTCAGGTCAGTCAATATTTTGATAGATTTATAATCTTTATGATTATTGTTTAATGTAACACTATCCATAAAAGTATTTTGTATAAATATTTAAAGCTATCTATAAGTTTCTAGAATTGTGGATTGCAAGCATGTCGCTAGAATAATTATAGCTTTTATGATCTGCCGGATTTTTAACTCTACGCCATCTACCCCGGTACAAACAATAAATTGAATAATCTAAAGTCCAAAAGAATTCAAATAGCATTTTGGTATTATGTCTGAATCTAAGTAAATGCTCTTCAATACATTCAAAGAATATAAAATAAGGAGGAGTGTGTGAGTCAAGCCAAGGCAAAAACCCATTAAGCACATATAACTCTGCCCCTTCTGTGTCTATCTTTATTCCATCAACATTTTCTACTTTTAATTCAATCAATATAGAACTTAGTGTATGTATAGGAACCTTTATGACACCACCAAATGTTTGTTCATCTCTATTTATACGAAGAGTGGCTTGTCCGTCATTTGTGCTGGATACCTGAAAAAGCTCGGCTTCACCGTTTTCTTCGCCAAGCGCACAACTTATAAGGGTAATATTATTAAGTTTATTCAATTCTATATTTTCATTGATTAATTTAATTAATTCAGTTTGTGGCTCGAAGGCAATTACACTTCCTGTTTCCTTTACCAAATGTGCGGCAATTATTGTATATAGCCCTACATTTGCCCCGATATCAATAAATGTCATACCAGGTTTCATAAGCTGACGAAGTTTTTTTATGCATCCCTCTTCATATAATCCTCTGTAATATATGAATGTACCCATATATGTAACAGGATTAAATTTAAGCTTCAAAGGAAATCCTTTTAATTTTTTAATTACTAAATTATTTGATGGCTCAGTAATACTTAATATTTTTTTCAAACGGGATAGCCCTACCTGGGTTGGCCAATATCTAAATATCAATTCTGAGAAAGTCAACCTAGTTTGTTTGATATCGAAAAGAGGCAATTTCTTCTCCAAGTGCTATCAGCACATATGATAATTTTATGTTGATTATGACTATAAGTAATATTAAAAGTTTTGTTACCATATTAATAAATGTACATAATTTATACAGTTATTCTCTTCGCAAATTTTTTCAGAGTTGTTCCAGACACACCATCTTTTTCTAAATATGTAAACACATTTTCTAATACAGAATAAAGTCTCTCTATACTTTCAGTATCTGGATAATATGGCGATCCACCAGGCATAAGCTCTGATGAGTGTATCATCATTTCAACATATGGAAGTTTCAAATATTTTGCTGTTTTATAGACAGCAATCAAATCATATGCTGTTTGCCAAGGAAAAGGTCTAAACCATAATGGTCCACCTGCTATTTTTGCAAGCACTTTACCCATGAAGGTATTATCAAGTCTATTATTAATTTCACCAAATCTATTTATCTTGTAAAATGGATAATGAGTAAAAAGTATTGTCATTGGTACCTCTAATAATGGCGAATTACCTTTTTTACATGCATCATCCCATGACAGATAATATGGTAGATTTGGCGCAGAAACAAAATCAGGACCTCCTTCGCCATTCGGGTTTCCTAATGTATTCCTCCAATTTATCAGTGGTGTGACTGAGCAATCGACTTTATAACCTAAATCTACCAATCCATTTATATCACTTGCTCCAAAACCCCATCTTCCTGCTCGATATGATGTCATTTTTTCACCAATAAGATCTGAGGCAATTGTTGTTAAAACTTCCAATTTATTAAAAAATAGATCTCGTGGTAATTCATAAGGAAATGGATGATAATAATTATCATTTTTTGTTACAGGTACAAAAGGTGGTGTAGTCCATGGGTGCAAGTGTGTACCAATTTCATAATTTGACTGAAACTCACTAGATGAGAGTAAATTATAGAATAATGGTGATTTAAATACTTCGTAAGTACAAAGATATGTGGGCGGGTAGTTATACTTATTACATAAGGCTTGGAATCTTGGTAAATATTTTAGATTATTTACAGAAATATTATCATCTTTTGCCCAGGCATTATCTGCTTCAGTGTCAATTGTTATTATTAAGTCCATTATTAGGAGTTATATTATATATTGTACATAATTGGTATTATTTAAATTAGATATTCTAGCGGGTCTATAGAAGAAATTGTGAATCTATATTTTCCTGAAACCTCTTTTGGAATTGATTCTGTAAATTCAATATCAATATGCACTTTTTCTCCAAGAAATTGTTTAACAAGTTGCTTGAGTGTCGTTATATTTTCTTCCTTAAAGCTATGGTTCTTTACAATCTGAATACAGATTTCTCCAACATTGTCTTGCAGAAACCTTAACTGTTCCATTCCTGATACTCGTGTAATCAAATATGTTGACAAGACTACACCTGACACTATTCGCCCATCATTACCAACCAAAAAGTCAGTTACTCTACCTGCAGCCATTTGCATTACTGGAAGCCCTCTCCCACAACCACATTTTGCTTCTGCAGGTATACCAACATCGCCAATTTCATATCGTATTAATGGCATAGCTTTATTATAGAGATCAGTAACTAAAGTTTCACCTACTTCTCCAGGATTAACTGCTTTACTTTTTCGTACAAACTCCAGATAAATGCTCTCTGAATTGATATGTAAGCCATGGTGATGGTCACACTCGCTTGCAATAGTGCTTACCTCTCTGCAACCATAATTATCATAAACATTACATCCAAAAGTCTTTTCAATTAATTCTCTATTATCGGGAGTTAATACCTCTGCAGAAGTGATTATTGCTTCTGGTTTGATATGTCCTACAAGATTTTTTTCCGTTATGTATCTTGCAAACAATGCTGCAGCATTTGCATATGCCAAAAAAAACCTTGGTTTATACTTATTAATTTGATTGACGAAATCATTAAATGTCTCTCTGTTCATTAATGTTGTATCAAGATATAACATTCTTGTCGTTAATCTATTTCTTAAACGGGCCTTCCAATTATGCCAATTTTTAAAATCTACTGTTGCACCCCAGATACATGCCACTTTATCACCAATATCTTTACCAGCCCATCGGTCATGCCGAATGTTACCGGCCATTCTCATATCCATACGTTCATTATCAACATACAGTTTTAATGGACTACCAGTCGACCCTCCTGTAAAGTTTTTTATTATATTCATTCTTGGTATATTTTTAGCAAGCAGGTATTGCTCATATTCTTGAATATCGCGTTTTGTTAAAATTGGAACATTTTCGAAATCATTTATTTCTTTAACATCGCTCGGGTGCAGATCAATCGAATCAAACTTTCTTTGATAATATTCACAATTTTTATATGCATGACTAATTATGTCTTTTAGAGCATTCCATTGTCGTTCCTTGATCTCTTCTGTTGAGTGATATTGTGTTTTCTCATATTCCTTGAGATATGTTAAGACTTTACTGCCATCCTTTAATGCATATAATGGGGTAAAGACATTTTTAGCTATTGGCTGATACCAGTCCTTCACCTGTCTTACTCCTATTTCGATTACTTAACCTGTTTTTTATCATTCTTTTCGCAATAGATAAACCGATCACAGCAAAAGCTGCTACCCATATCCATCGAAATCGATATAAATTGTGTGCTGTTAATCCGCCAAATATAAGTAGTATAATTATTTCTCGAAACGCTAATGAATAATTATATAATACCTTTTCTGAAATATCCTCTTGTTTAAGTGTTGCTTTGCGCAAATGGCGAATTGTAACCAAAGTTGAAAGAATCATTATTGTAAAAGCTATTCCGCCAAAAATGCCATTTTCCCCAAGGAGTTGACCAACTAAACTATGTGCACTCAGAGCTACTCCATCTAGATTTTGAACACGATATTCAATAAAATTCCCAATGCCAACACCAACCCATGGTGAGTCTTCAAACATTCTAATACCAGCTAAAAAGCCTTCAACACGCCCTTGCGCAGATGCATATGCACTTGCCGGTCCAGCATGTGGATCCCACATTGTTCTAAAACGTTGAATACTTTCTTCTGGCATTAACGTGATTATTAGTACAATTAAAATAACACCAATAGATAATGCTGCAAATTTTTTTCCTATTCTTTTAGTTCTAAGTGTTGCTAAACCAACAAAAAATAATGAACTTACCATCCCCATGCGACTATTTGTCAAAATAATTGAACTTATTGCTAGTATAAAATAACTAATTAAGAATAATGGGAACGTATTTTTATAAAATGATGGCCATGTCGTGGTGATATCTTTCCTTAATACCCAGAGAGAGAGAATGATTGGAAATGTTAATACGATTGATCCTGCGACTGTATTGGGATGGCCATAAGTATATTCCAGGCCAATCATACGTATGACACCCATATCCATAATGCCAGCGTTATGCACAAAATAGTCCCATTGCGCTTTTGCCAAATATAATGCCATGGCAACAATATGACATATCAAGACGAAGGTCAGTTCGTAGGTATCACGAACGATCCAGCGCAGTACAAAATAGACAATTACAGTTGCTAATACCACATACCACTGATCAAATGCCAAATTTTGATTATCAGCAAATTGCCATGTTAAAGCCAATACACCAAGAAATAATACAACAGACAAATCTTGAAATGTAAAATCCCATTTCGCTTTTTTAGCCAAAACTACTACAGTAATCATGAGTAAAGCAACAATTCGTTGAAAGTGTATTTCTGCCATCCATGGAAATAATATTTCCCAAGGCCTTATTACGACTAATGCCATATAAAACACTGTTACCCATAAAGCGAATGAACGCGGCCAAATTCCATTATTTAGCTTATTTTTAACAAACAACGATACATCAGGAGTTTTTCCTCTAGTTTTAAGATTCAGACTCTGTTGATTATTTCGAATCACGTGTTCTGTTTCTATGCTTATTTATTGATAATTTATATTTACTTATATTAATGTTTCGATCTATTTCTCATGTTTTTATAAATATCTTTTGCGCATTAACAATGATTTGTTTTGCAAAGTTTTTAGTGACATTCAGTTCTCCTTTCTCGTAAAAACCAACAAAATACAAACAAAAAGGATATAACATTACAAATCCTGTTCTCATAGTAAGATTTAGATAGTTCGATTCTAATTTGATTAATTTGCTAGTATAAAACATTGCTAAAGCAACTACTAATATTTTCAGTAGCCTTACCATTTCAAAAGGAACTTTGTAAACATTTTGGCTAATCACATAAATACTTATGCTTCTGAATATATTGGCAATAAGATTGGAGGTTGCTGCAGCATAAATGCCGAACTCTGGGATTAAAAAGTAATTCCATATCAATATAATCAACAGTGCTACAATGCCAATAAATGTAACTGGACCAGTTTTTTCTTTGTATATGAGTCCCGCCATAAAATGCGGCTCTAAGGCAAATATCACATATGCCAATGCGAATAGCGGAACAATTTCAGATGCTGACCAGTATTCTTGATCGGCCATTATCTTTATAATACTTTCAATTCCTGCAGATAGAACAAGTGCCGCGTAGTTTGTTATTAACGCTGCATATGTACAAATTCTTGCAATCGTATGTTTCGCATCACTTTCCTTACTGAGTAATAATTGAGTTCTACGTGGCGCCCAAAATGAGATAAATGGTGTAGTGATAAAACTGTGCAGTACAACACCGAATTTTTGAGCGAGTGATAATATGCCTACATTTGCCAAAGCGATTAAAGGATCAGGATTACCGAACCATCTAAGAAAGAAACGATTAGATGCATTTGTTAAAATAATACCTATTTGGGATGGCACCAACGGTAGTCCAAAGTTTATAAGGCGGCGTAAATATTTCCTTGAAAAACAGAACCCAACATTTTTAAGCATATATGCAACAAGCAAAATACTAGATACTGATTGTGTTATGAACGTTGAATAAAATATTCCTAAGATATCCAATTTTAATATAACAACAAAATAAATATTCAGAAGTAAAGCAATTACTACTTGAGCCGTAGTAATTACAAAAAATAATTTTGCCTTATAAAGCATTCTGAGATAGGTGTAAGATATTTCAATGAACATAGCAAACCATACTGAGGCAATTGCAATTCTCATATAAAACACATATTCTTCTGAGGAAGAAACTATCATTGCTATATAGTTTGCCAATAGTAGAAAGACAATGACTATTGGTAACCCTATTAAACCAAAACCAATAATGACGGTACTGATTACACGATTACGTTGATTTTCTTCAGGCTCAGCATAGTACAATCTTGCCATACTCTCTGATACACCAAGTGATATAAATACGGCGATTGAACCTGCTAATATTGTTATTAGATCCATGGCGCCATAGTTTGTTGGCGAAATAAATCTCGTATATATAGGTATCATGAAAAAGCCAATTGATCTGTGCAGACCACTTGCAATCATATACCAGGTCGAAGTTCGCCCTATAGAGATAACTTCCCTGTGTACTGCCGATTGTCCGTTAATTTTCTTTGATTCATTAACCACTTAAAATTTACTCAAAGCAATTTTAAATGTTCATAGAAATGAATATATTGCGACATAATAATTTCAGATTTCCAGTTTTCATTTACCTTTCTTTTTGCTAAATCTCCCATTTTTTCAGATTCTGATTTTTTATTACAGAGCTCTATAATTGCATTGCCTAATTCTTCATAATTGCCAGGACTTACTAATACACCTTCTACTCCATCTTCCATAATATATTCTGCATCACCAACACGCGTCGCGACTATTGGTCTACCTGCTGCCATATACTCAATAAGTACATTTGAGAAACTTTCAGATAGCGAAGGTTGAACTGCCACATCAAATGCAGGGATCAATCTTTCAACGTCTGTTCTACCTTCGATAAATATTACATTGTCGCGTATACCTAAAGTATTTGCTAATCGCTTTAATTCATTTTCTTGTGTTCCTGAACCCACTAAAATAAACTTCGCTCCAGGGTACTTAGATTTGATTAACTCGCAGGAATTAATAAAGATACTCGCACCCTTTATGTGTCTCCAGTTACCTATCATTCCAATAATTGGGTAATTATCAGTTATCCCTAATTCTGATTTCGCAACTTCATTTGTTACTGCTAGATACTTATCACACTCGATACCATTCTGAATCACTTTGATTTTATTTTCATTTATATGTTCGAATTGATTTATTATTTTTGCAACACTCCATGAATTAGCAAGTATTATATCTGCCCATGGTGCTGTTATTCGAAATAACCAATATTCAATGTGGGACTCATTAACCCAATGATATAAATTTCTTCTAGTACTTATTATAAAAGGGCGGTTACGGTTTAGACGTGCGGCTAATGTACCGAGTATACAAGCTGTAGGAAAATATGTCTGAACGATTCTAATATTTTTTTGACTAATGAACCTTTTGATTTTTAAAAGACGAATTATCCCTCTAATTCCTGGCGGAGTTTTGGAACTAAATACTATTATAGGAGTCTTAATTTTTAATTTATCTTGATACTGTGTATGGTTAAGTACCGCTATTATAGGTTTATATTTATTACGAGGTAAATTTTCAGCCAACCAAATTAATTGCTTCTCTGATCCACCGGGATTTATTTGATCAATTAAAAATAGAACAGATAAAATATTACTTGTAGATTCCATTTTCTCGATCTAATCTCCGTGTTTACATCAATTAAATTTTACTATTTTTAGCATTTACTATTTTTTCAAAATATACTTTGTTTGCATTATCTCGCATCTTACTAAACTCCGCATTAACATAGAACTTATCCTCTGTTGGTGTGCCTTGAATAAATGCCACACCTTTTTCACAAACTACGGAATTAATTTTTTCTGGTGTCACTTTATTTTCTTCAATATCACGCTTACTAAATACTGTTCCAGCTTGCGCTATTTCGACATATTTATTTAGCAAATCTGAGAATTTTCCATATGGTCTTGCAGGATTACCTGCTGCGGTTTTGTCTTCGCCGATATCTCTGTTTACTACGGATCCTGCTGCTATAAGCGCCCTTGGACCAATAGTTACTCCGGGCAGTATTGTTACATTTTCTCCTATGAAACTTCCCTCCAATATTTTAACAGGAGCTATTCTTGTAATACCCAAGTCACGAAATGTCGTTGCATCATGCGCCAGAATACGCACATCATTAGATATACGGCAATTGTCTTCAATTTCTATTAAGAATGGATACACATAATCAAATTTGACACCTTTATTGATATACACATTATTTCCAATTTTTAGTCCCTTTTCCATTAGTTTTTTAAGCCGTAGCCTATCTATATAGTCTTTAGATCGCGAAATAATGACGCCAATAGGGCTAAGTATCTTTATTAACATGTTGTTTTCTCTAATTTATAGTTTGCACATTTAATCAAATTATCTTAGTTTGTTTCTTGAATAATACTTGACTCGGTAAAAAAATACGTTTCAGAAAACCATACCCTAGCGCCATGTGTGTAATCCAGATGGCAGTTGCTATATGAACAAATCCTTGTATTTTCTCTGCTAAAACAGCTTCTCTAAATCCCGCAACTAACAATAATAACCAGTAAACACCAAATATTGTTATGTAAATGTAAAATAGAAAACCGGTTATGCTTAATAATGCAATGGCGATAGGCAAGCTTAGGAAAAATATAAATATACCGGGTGGTATTAATGTTTCTATTGAACAACCACTTTTGTGCTTTCTAATAAATTTTGCCCTTCCTTCACCATATCTAGTTTGTTGACGATATAATGCTAAATAACTATCTCTTGGATAAGAATAAATTAATAAACTTGGCGAGGTATATGCTTTAATACCTTTTGCCTTTAATCTGTGATGAAACTCTACATCCTCAGCGGCATCGAAAGTTTCATCAAAATATCCGACTTTATTAAATACTTCCTTGCTATATGCAAAGCCACTACTTGTTGGATCAATAAAACCTTCAAAATTACTATAAATATATGATTTTCTACTATGGCCAAACCAGCTTTTTCTAGCCAAGGCAATCCATAAGGCAACTTCATTTTTTATATCAGGAATATTCAAAGGTGCTGGTCTTGCCAGACATAATGGTTTTTTCGTTTCGATTATTTGTTCCATACACTTTAACAAATCTGGATTTGGTATAAATACATGCCCATCAATAATTGCAATATATTCACCTTGAGCTGCTTTTATACCAATATTTCTTGCAGAACTAGACAAAATATTATGGTTTGATAATAAATCTATATGATATTCGTTGTTCTCTTTTATGAAGTCTCTTACAATTCCACATGTGTTGTCTGTTGACATCCCGTCAATGATTAAAATCTCAAATCGGTCCTTTGAATAAGTCTGTTTACATAGCATTTCTAATGTTTCTTTTATGTACTTTTCTTCGTTACGCACCGGGATAATTATACTTATATAAACCATTTTTTTATTCATATACTTCACCAACGAATATTATTTCATTGCTTTAAATAAGACTTTTTTAAAATGATCGTACTTTTTCATACCAATATAATGTTTTAATATTTTTAAAGCATGATATTTAACTTTATATTTGCTTGCTGTTATAAGATCTTGGGCAATAATTTTATCTATTTCATATCTAGTATGGCATGCTTGAATATGATTTCTTCGTATTAGCGTATTCGTATCATATTTTTTTACTGTACCTGGAAC
>Ga0209536_100013912_pt1 | contig 11576 bp, 8 predicted proteins | sample DeeMarSeWOR28_12_FD_187461 | JGI IMG/M metagenome (GOLD analysis project Ga0209536, IMG submission 187461) | Marine sediment microbial communities from White Oak River estuary, North Carolina - WOR-2-8_12 (SPAdes) (version 2) | ecosystem: Environmental > Aquatic > Marine > Intertidal zone >... | reverse complement strand
GGAGAGATCGGGGGTGGCCCGCTGCTCCCCGGCCCGACGATGGGCGACTCCGGCACGGGCGTGCAGGCCGGCATGGCGATCCTCGCCGCCTACATCCAGCGCCTGCGAACGGGCAGGGGCCAGCACATCGAGCTGTCGATGCAGGAGGCAATGACCTACTACATGCGCACCCGCATCGCCTTCGGGGCCGACTGGGGAGAGCAGGCCTGCCCCCGGCTCGGCAACTTCATGGGCGGCGCGCCCACGGGCCTCTACCGCTGCGCGGGCGACGGCCCGAACGACCACGCCTACCTCATCACCGTCACCGACCGGCACTGGGACGCGCTGTGCCTGGCCATCGGCCGCGCCGAGCTGGTGGCGGATCCCCGCTTCGCCACCGGCGAGCTGCGCGCAATCAACGGGGAGGCCCTGACGGCCGAGGTCGAAGCCTGGACGCGGCAGCACGACAAGCACGAGGTGATGCGCCGACTCGGCGAGGCGGGCGTCCCCTGCTCGGCCGTGCTCGACACCGTCGATCTCTACCGCGATCCGCACCTCCTGGCACGCGACTTCGTGAAGCGGGTCGAGCACCCGGAACGGGAGGAGGCCCCGCTGCTCGGCTTCGCAGCCCGCATGAGCGACAGCCGGGTGGAGATCACCCGCGCCCCCTACCTGGGCGAGCACAGCGACGAGGTACTGCGCGCCGACCTGTCCCTCGACGACGAGGCCCTTGCCGCGCTGCGCCAGAAGGGCGTGGTGGGCTAGCCGGCCGCGATCGGGGAAACGACCCGCCGGACCGCCCTGGCCCCGCGACCGACTTGGGGCCAGGTGGGACGATCCGAAGCAGCACCTCTGCCTCTCCTGGGGCGCGTCGCCCCACATGGCTCCTGGAGCCTCACCGGGGATGCCGCACCGCGGCATCCGGCTTGCACGCCTCGACTCTTGGGAGGGGTTCACGCCGGAGCCCCCGCGAGGATAGAGGACGATGTCGCAGAGCGAGCAGGTAGCGAAAGCAGTCGATCCAATCGGTCGGCGCATGCGGGAGAAGCTCGCGGAGAACCCGTTCCAGCGTGACGAGGCCTTTCTCGAGCGGCTGCTGCCGCTGATGGAGTTCTTCGCCCGCTACTTCGACGGCGAGGTCTCGGGCTTCGAGACGCTCCCGGCGCAGGGACCGATGCTCCTGGTCGGGAACCACTCGGGCGGCGTGATCGTGCCCGACACCGCGGTGACCCTCGCCGCCTGGTACCGGGAGCGCGGCATCGAGGACCCGCTGCTGGGCCTGGCCTTCGACGCCGCGTTCGGCATCCCCGGCTTCGAGACCCTGATGCGCAAGCTGGGGGAGATCCCGGCGAGCCACGAGAACGCCGAGCGCGCGCTCGAGACCGGCAACTCGCTGCTCGTCTATCCGGGCGGCGCCCGCGAAACGTTCCGGCCGTGGACCGACCGCAACCGGATCGTCTTCTCCGGGCACAAGGGCTTCGTGAAGCTCGCCCTGCGAACCGGCGTGCCGGTGGTCCCGGTCGTCGCCCACGGCGGACATCACACCACCTTCGTGCTGAGCCGGGGTGACGACATCGCGAAGCGGCTCGGCCCCGGTGTGCTGCCGATCTCCGTCGCCCCCCTCGTCTTCCAGATTCCCTGGGGCGTGTCGATCCCGATCCTTCCCGGCATTCCGCTTCCGGCCAAGATCCGGGTCGAGCTCGGGCCGCCCCTCGACTGGAGCCACTACGGGCCGGAGGCCGCGGGGGACCCGAAGATCGTCGATCGCTGCTACGAGGAGATCACCGGGCGGATGCAGCTCACCCTGGATCGTCTGGCGCGCGACCTTCCCTACCCCGTCGTGCAGCGCGTGCTCGGCCTGTTCTCGCGCTCGCGACCGGAGGCGGAGGCCGAGCGCCGCGGAGGCCAGGCGGGCGAGATCGCGGGATGAACTTCGAGCCGCTCTCGGGGATGGACGCGGGGTTCCTCTACATGGACACCCCGACCGGCCACATGCACACGCTGAAGGTCGCGGTGATGAGCGGGCCCGAGGAGCGTCGCGCCGTCGGCTTCGAGCGCTTCCGCCGCACCCTCGAGTCCGTCCTCCCGAGGCTCCCCTCCTTCCGGCAGCGCATCATGGAGATCCCGTTCGGGCTAGGACATCCGGTCTGGGTCGAGGACGAGGCCTTCGACGTGCGGCGACACCTCGCCTACCGCATCGCCCCGCCACCCGGAGACGAGCGGGAGCTGAACCGCATCGTCTCGGAGATCGCGAGCGTGCCCCTGCCCCGCGATCGTCCGCTCTGGCAGATCACGCTGGTGGAGGGCCTCGAGCGGGGCCGGGTGGCCTTCGTCTGCAAGCTCCACCACAGCATGGCGGACGGCGCGGCGGCCATGGCGATGCTGCTCGACGTGCTCTCCCAGTCGAACGCCGCTGGCGAGCCGGACCCCCGAGGCGCGGTCGTGTCGCGAGCCCCGGTCTCGGGCGAGTCGCAGCGACCGCCCACGAGGTGGGAGGTCACGCGCTGGGCGATCGGGCAGGCGCTGCGCACCACCGCCTCACTGCCCCAGCTCCTGTGGCTGACGCTTCGCGGCCTGCTCGGTCTGGCGCGGCGGGCGCGGACGGGGCCCCACCCGCATCTGCCCGCGCCCTTCTCGGGTCCCCGCACACGCTGGAACGGCGCGCTCACCGCGCGGCGCAGCTTCGCCACCACCCGCATCCCCCTCGCCGAAATGAAGCGCGTGAAGGACGCGCTGGGCGTCACCGTGAACGACGTGATGCTCGGTCTGTGCGGCGGCGCACTGCGAGCCGATCTCGAAGAGGTCGAGGGGGCGATCCCGAAGACGCCGCTGGTGGCGAGCGTGCCGGTCAACACGCGTCCGGAGCTCACCGGTCGGACCCGGGGCAATCACGTCGGACACCTCTCCGTGTCGCTCTGCACCCACATCGCGGACCCGGTCGAACGCGTTCGCGCGATCCACGAGCAGACCGACGAAGCCAAGCAGCGACAGATGACCGTCGGCCCGGACCTGATGGAGCGCTGGATCCAGTTCACCTCTCCGAAGGCCCACTCCGCCTTCGTGGGCTTCTGGTCCAGACGCCACATCGCCGATCTCGTTCCGGGTCCGGTGAACCTGGTGGTCTCCAACGTCCCCGGCCCCAGGACAGATCTCGTGATCTTCGGCCACAGGCTCGAGGCATTCTACTCGGTCGGCCCGATCCTCGAGGGCATCGGCCTGAACATCACCGGCTGGAGTTACGGGGATCGCGTCTGCTTCGTCGGGCTCGCGTGCCCCGACCAGATCGCCGACGTCCAGGCGCTCGTCGATCGCATCCCGCAAGCCCTCGCCGAGCTGGTCTCGGCCTGTGAGGCCCACGCCAGGAGCCCTTCCCATGCGAGTGCGCGGTATCGAGATCGAGGTGGAGATTGCGGGCGACCGGACGGCGCGACCGCTGCTCTGGGGCCACGCGCTGATGGGGAGCATGCGCCAGGAGGAGGAGGCGGGGCTGCTGCCCTGGACCGGGCTGGATGAGCGAACCTGTCTGGTGCGCTGGGATGCCCGGGGCCACGGGGCGTCCGAGGCCACGCTGCGCGAAGAGGACTACCGCTGGAGCGAGCTGGCGCGCGACCTCTGGGGCGTCGCCGACGCGCTCGAGCTCTCGCGGGTCGCGATCGGTGGGATCTCGATGGGCGCGGGAACCGCGCTCCACGCGGCGGTGCTGGAGCCCCAGCGCACGCGCGGGCTGGCGCTGATGGCGCCTCCCACCGCATGGGGCACGCGCCCGCGCCAGGCCCGTCTGTATCGCAGCTCCGTGAAGCTGGTGGAGCGCGTCGGGCTCGGACCATTCCGCTTCTTCGGGGCCCTGGGATCCCGGATGGTGGGCAACCAGGGAGTCGCTCGCGTGACGCGCTCGGTGATGCGCGGCCTGGCGCACGCCGACCCGCGCGCGGTGGCCGCGGCGCTGCGAGGAGCGGCGCTCTCGGACCTGCCGGACCCCGAGCGCCTCGAGGGCCTCGACGTCCCGACACTGATCCTCGCCTGGAAGGGCGACGCGAGCCATCCGCTCTCGACGGCGGAGGCGCTGGCCACGCGGCTGCCGAAGGCGCGTCTCGAGGTCGCCGGGAGCCTCGCCGAGATCGAGGTCTGGCCCGAGACGCTGAATTCCTTCCTCGGGGGCCTGCCATGAGCCGGCACGACGACGTGCCCGCCGCGGAGACCTCCCTCTACTGCAACGAGTGGGGAAGCGGCGATCCGCTGATCGCGCTCCACCCGCTCGCGCTCGAGTCCACGGCCTTCGCCGGGGTGGCGACGCGGCTGGATCGCCTCGGCCTGCGGACCCTCGCGCTCGACCTGCCGGGCTTCGGCTGCTCCCCGCTCGTGGAGGGCCCCCTCACCCCGGCCGCGCTGGCCGAGCCCGTGATCGAGTTCGTGCGCACGCTCGAGCGCCCGCCGATCCTGATGGGCATGAGCCTGGGCGGGCGGGTGGCCCTCGAGGTGGCGCTACGCGAGCCCGAGCGGGTACGCGGCCTGGTGCTGGTGGCTCCGTACCTGCCGTGGAGGAAACGACCCCGGTTGTTCCGGATGGCTCACCACCTCGACCCCGCGTGGGGCGAGCGCCTGCCCCTCGAGCACGCCTGGCCGCTGCTCAAGCGCACCACCGACCTGCTGGAGGGCATCCCCGCGCTCGAGCACGACTGGTTCGCCCGGGCGTGCGTGCGCGTCGCCTACTACCTCTCCTGCCCGGCGACGCGCACGGCCTTCTTCTCCGCCGCCCGCGAGCTCGCACTCGATCCCTCCGAAGGGCCGGAGGGCGTGTGGGCCAGGCTTCGGACCATCCGCGTTCCGACCGTCGTCCTCTGGGCCGGGCGCGATCGGCTGATCCCCCACGCCCACGCCGACGCGGTGGCCGAGCTGATGCCCGACGCGGCCCGGCTCGAGGTCGCCTGCTCGGGGCACTTCGTGAACTTCCTCCACTTCCGATGCATGGAGCACGCCATGGCGCTCGCGACCTCACGCATCCTGGATGCCGAGCGGGGCCGGGAGTGGACGTCCCAGCCGGTCCTCACCCCCTGCGTCGCGGGTCGGGAGGCCTCCGCCGAAACGGCAGCCTGAGCTTCCTGTCTGCTCTGAGGGTTCTCGGAGCAACCCTAGTGAGAAGTGCGGCGTGCGATGCCCCGGATCGGGCGCTTGCGAAGCTTCGTCGCAACGCGCAGACGCTTCTCGGCCCTGTCCACGAGCTTCTGCTGGCAGCTGCGGCTCTTCTTCTCGCTGCTCGGCACCCGCTGCAGATAGGTGCCATCGGGCTGCATGTCCCAGGCCGCACGCTGATCCGCCAGCTGGGTCTCGAGAATGAAGTCCAGCTCTTCCCGGAGCTTGGGATCCTCGACCGGAAAGACCACCTCGACGCGGCTCTCCAGGTTCCGCTTCATGCAGTCGGCAGATCCCAGCCAGTACTCGGGCTCGCCGCCGTTGCGGAACTTGAAGATGCGCGTGTGCTCGAGGAATCGACCCACGATGCTGATCACGCGAACGTTCTCGGAGAGCCCTGGGATGCCAGGGCGCAGCCGGCAGGTGTCGCGCACGATCAGGTCGACCTGGACACCCGCCATCGACGCCCGGTACAGGGCGGCGGTCACGTCCACGTCCTCGAGCGCGTTCATCTTCATCTGGATCAGACCGGGTGACTCGGCCGAATGGAGACGGATCTCCCGATCGATCTTGTCGATCAGAGCCGACTTCAAGATCGTCGGGGCCACCAGCAGCTTGTGGTACTTGCGCTTGGGCTTGTACCCCGTGCTCAGGTAGTTGAAGAGCTCGGTCAGATCCGCGCCGATCTGCTCGTCCGACGTCAGGAGTCCGAGGTCGGAATAGATGCGGGCGTTGTCGGCGTGATAGTTGCCGGTGCCGAGGTGGGCGTAGCGATGCAGCCCGTTGTAGTCCTGACGCACGACCAGGATCACCTTGCAGTGCGTCTTCAGACCCACGACTCCATAGGTGACGTGGATGCCGGCCTCTTCGAGCCGGGCCGCCCACTCGATGTTGGCGCCCTCGTCGAAGCGCGCCTTCAACTCCACGACCACTGCCACCTGCTTGCCCTTCTGAGCCGCGTGAATCAGGTGCCTGATGACGCTCGTTCGGGCAGACGTGCGATACAACGTCATCTTGATGGCGCGAACCTTCGGATCCTCGCTGGCCTCGCGCAGGAAGCGCTCGACGGAGGAGCCGAACGATTCGTAGGGGTGTTGCAGCAGGATCGAGCCCGCGTTCCGGATCTGATGGAAGATCGGCGCCTCGCCGTGCAGGCTCGGGTGATCGATCGGGTGATGCGGCGGGTCGTGGAGCTCGGCTCGGGGGAGGCTCGCGATCTGCATCAGGTCGCGCGTGGCGAGCATACCGGCCTGCTCGACGACGTCGTCCCCCTCATCGAGTCCGAGCTCCGCTGCCAGCATCCCGCGATGTAGCTCCGACATGCCCCGGGCGACCTCGAGCCGGACGATGGGCGCGAATCTCCGCTCGCGGAGCTCGCTCTCGATCATTCCCAGCAGGTCGTCGGCCGTCTCCTCGTCGCGTTCGGTGTTGGCATTGCGGGTGACCCGGAAGAGCTCGCAGGCCTCGACCTCGATTCCCGGGAGAAGCAGGTCGAGGTTGTGGGCCATGACCTCCTCGAGGGGTACGAAGAGGTCTTCGTTTCGAACGCGCAGCAGGCGATCGATCCCCCCTCCGACAGGCACCTTCACACGCGCCAGTGAGGGGCGCTCGTCCTTCGGGTGTCGGACGGTGATGAGGAGGTTCAGGGACAGGTTCGAGATGAAGGGGAAGGGATGGGCCGGGTCCATGGCCTGGGGCGTGACGAGGGGGAAGATGTTGCGGAAGTAGTGGTCGCGCAGCCACGCCCGCGCGTCGTCTTCGAGGTCGGCCCAGCCCGAGATCCGGATTCCCTCCGCGGCCAGCAGCGAGACCAGCTCTTCCTGTAGGCGTCGCTCTCGCACGTGGAAGTCGCGGATGACCCCGTAGCACTCCTCGATCTGCTGCGCGGGCGTCCGGCCGTCCACGGTGGTCTCGCGAACCGAGGCTGCTACCTGCTGCTTGAGACCGCCCAGGCGCTTCATCACGAACTCGTCGAGGTTGGAGCCGACGATCGCGAGAAACTTGACGCGCTCGAGCAGGGGCGTCCGATCGTCCTCGGCCTCGCGCAGGACCCGGCGATTGAAGGCGAGCCAGGTGAGCTCGCGGTTCAGATAGAGCTCGGGCGAGGTGAGGTCCGGCTCTCCTTCCAGCTCGGGGACCGGCGACGGCCTGCCCGCGCGGATTCGCGGGATCAGCTGGGTCGGCGGCGCGACGCCTGCCTGACCGGAGGCAGCGGCCGTCGTGGGTTCTCGCTTCTCGACCGTCATCGATTCATCTCCCCGGTTCGACCCTCGAGCTCCTCGTCGTCGGAGCCTTCCGATTCATCCGCGTCGCGATGGGTCCAGATCGCGGACGAGTCGGGCATTCCAACCTTCGCTTGCTGGGCGTCGCAGATGCTCTCGAGGACCTTGATTCGCGCGTAGGGCTTGTCGTTCGCCTCGACCAGGACCCACGGTGCCGCCAGCGTACTGGTTCGTTCCACCATGTCGTGCACCGCGATCTCGTAGTCGTCCCAGCGCTCCCGGTTGCGCCAGTCGTCTTCCGTGAGCTTCCACTTCTTGTAGGCCGTCTTCTCGCGATCCTTGAAGCGGCGCAGCTGCTCCTCCGGTGAGATGTGCATCCAGAACTTGATTAGAACGATGCCGTGGTCGACGAGCTGCTGCTCGAAGCGGTTGATCTCGGCGTAGGCGCGCTGCCACTCCCTCTCGTTCGCGAAGCCTTCGACGCGTTCGACGAGGACGCGGCCGTACCAGCTGCGGTCGAAGATCGTCACGTGTCCGGCGCGCGAGAGATGCCGCCAGAAACGCCAAAGGTAGTGATGCGCCCTCTCCTCGTCGGTCGGGGCTGCGATGGGAATCACCTGGACGGCCCGCGAGTCGAGTGCCGCGTTGACGCGCCGTATTGCGCCTCCCTTGCCGGCCGCATCCCAGCCCTCGAAGATCAGGATGGTCGAGACGCCCTGGTCCCGGGCACGCTTCTGCAGCTGATTGATGCGGCCCTGCTGGATTGCCAGCCGCTTGCGATACTCCGGCTTCTTGAGCTTCAGGCTGGTGTCGAGCGTCGACAGGATGGTGAGCGGCGGGGCGTCGTCGGGCTCGGCGATCTTTACGGCCTTGGAGTAGGCCTCCGCCTCGGCGACGGAAGTCTCGGCCGACGACTCGATGCCTGCCTGCATGAGGCGGTTCTGGATCGCCTCGAGCAACAGCCCCCCGACCCGGAGGCTCGCGTAGCGCGCGCAGACCCCCTCGACGATGTGCCACGGCGCAGAACCGGTGCTGGTGCGCGTGATGATGCGTTCGCCGGCCGAGATGAAGTCGTCGTACTTCCGCCAGTTCTCCCAATCCCGCTCGGTCACCCGCCAGGATTGCAGGGGGTCGGATTCGAGTCGCTCGAACCGCCTCTGCTGACCTCTCTTGCCGAGGTGGAGCCAGAACTTCAGGATGACCGCACCGTCGTCCGCGAGCTGTTGCTCGAACGAAGTGATCTGCTCGAGCGATCGCTCGAAGTCCTCGTCACTGCCTCCGTCGATGCGGCGCAGCAGCGGCTGGGAGTACCAGGCACTCAGCAGCAGGGAGATGTGCCCCTTCGGCGGGAGAGCGCGCCAGAAGCGCCAGTACTCGGGACGCTCTTCCTCTTCCTGGCTCGGCTGGTCGAAGGCGGTCGTCTTCATCCAACGCGGATCCATCCACTCGTTCAGGGCGTTCACCGCGTCGCCTTTGCCCGCCCCGTCCACACCTCCGAACAGCACGATGACCGGGATGCCGGCATCCCGGAGGCTGGCCTGGGCCTGCAAGAGTGCCGCGCGAAGCGGCGTCAGCCGCTCCTTGTAGGCCTTCTTGGTCGTCGTCCTTCCGAGCTCTGCGGTGTCGAACATCCCATTCCCTATCGGTCGAAAGCGACCCGCCACCAAGGGCCATGCGCCGAGGGCTGCGCGCCCCGACGAAACGCGGCCGGATGGAACCCGGAGGTCGATCTGGAAGGCGCCCTGGGGGCGTCGAATCCCCGCTTTCGACGCAATCCACGTGCCGACCCCCTGGAAGCCAGGGCCCGGCCCCATCAAACACCATGGGGCAATTCTCCGCTACCCCGTGGCGTGGGGCCTCCAACACCCGCCGGATCCGACCCGGATCGGCGCCCCAGGAGCTGCGTTTTCCGCTTCTCGGGAGCTGGGCCCGCGGGCGCTCGGCCTCTCCGGCCCCACGCCGCGCTCCATCGGCGGACGCTCAGAAGCGCCTCTCGATGCCTACCGTCGGGTGGGGCTGCTCGTGCTCGAGGCCCGTCTCCTGCTCGACTCGCACGCCAGTGCGCACCTTCGTGTCCTTGCCGACCTCCACCGCGACGCCCGCGTCGGTACGGGTGCGGGCCTTGTCGGGGTCGATCACCCAGGCGTCCTTGCGGGTGCCGAACTCGACCTGGACGCTGCGCTCCGTCGACTTCTCCGTCTTCTTGTCGGCCTCCGCCTCCGCCTCCGGCTTCGGCAGCTGCAGGAGCATCGAGTCCGGGGCGACGCGACCCGCGCCGCTCGGCAGGCGCAGCAGGTCCTCGAGGAGCTTCACCTGGGCGGGGGGCAACTCGCCGGGCGCGGGCGCCTCGTCGCTCGCCGTCGGGGGCTCGTCCCGCGCGCTGATACTGACGGAGGTTCGCGGAGGCGCCTCCGCGGCGGCCGCGGCGGGCTCCTCCGGGGCGTCGCTCTCCGCCGGTGCGATCTCGAGGACCGGCGGCGGAAGCGGAGCCGAAGGCCCCTCGTCACGGGTGCAGGCGGGGAGCAGCAGGCCGACCGCGGCGAACACGACCCGGGCGAGCGACGGGGAACGCATGCTGCGAGGATAACAATCCGGCCGGGCGCGACGGCCAGTCCTCTCCCAGCTCGATCTGCGCGCACAGCGGCAGAGGGTCCGAGGCGCGTCGCTCGCTCCACCGGATGGCGGGAGAGCAGCCGGTTTCCGGAGCCGCCCCCCGCCCGGAAGAACGTCCGGCCCCGGGTCCTCCGACCCTGCACATTCACCTACTGACCTTGTAGACGCAGGCTCTCGGGCGCCGGATACTCCACGGCATGGGTGACGAGGGCGGGGGCCCTCCAATGGACAAGCTCTCTGGCTTCGAGCAGCAACGGCCTCACCCGGGAACGCATCTCGGAGTGTCGGGAAGGCCCGGAAGCCGGCGACGTCAGGGGTAGGAGGCGGCAGCGGATGAGCATCCAGGACCTAGGCGCACTCGGGGAGTTGGTTGCGGCCATCGCGACCATCGCCACCCTGCTCTATCTCGCCGTCCAGATCCGCCAGAACAACAGGAACCTCCAGGAATCGACATCTGCCTCGATCAACCAGGGCTTTGCCAGCATCAATTCCCGCCTGAGCAGCGATGAGCAGTTCGCGGAGATATTCATCCGAGGTCGTGAAGACCTGGAAGCCTTGAATGCGGTAGAGCTCGAGCGCTTTCGAGCATTCGTTCAAGACATTCTGAACATGGCCGTCTACGCAGACGGCTTACAGGCCTCTCACGATGTTCGCTCGCTCCATTTCGATGCCTTCGAAGTCGTCGGAAGCCTCTATCAATCCTACCCGGGGATTCGAGCCGTGATCGACTCCATCGAGCCGGCCACTCCTCGCGACCTGGTACAACGGTTTCGAGACATAACACCCACGTATGCCTTCATCATCGATAAGCAACGTCCTGCCAGGGAGAGCGTGTAGCGACTCGCATCGGGCGGGCCGGTGCTTCGCAGCGGAGACGACGGGCTCTGAGTCGCTGCGCCTCGAATCGAAGCAAGATGGCGGCGGCTCGGGTGCGCATGCTCCCGCTCGGCCGGACCAGGCGTTCCCGTTCGTCGGGTTCGGAGAAGGTCTTTCAGAGCTTCTCGGGCGGGCCGAAACGCATCACCATCTTGCCGGCCCAGGTGGTCATCAGTGGCTTCTTTGGCAGCCCCAGGCTGCGCAAGTCGTCCGCGATGGGGTGGCTGCCCAGCATCAGCTCTACGCCGCCGCCCCCGCGTGCGCCCAGCTGCAGCGTCTGCTGGGTGAAGTGCGTGACGTGGGGGACACCGGCGATGTAGCTATAGCCGATGCCCGGGGCCTCGGGACGCTCCTTGTCGCCGCCGCGAGGCATGTCGATCTCGAAGACCATCTCTCCGTCCATCTCGAGCCGCCCGTGGAAGCGGCCCTCGCGCGAGTAGTCGAAGTCGATGCGCTCGATCGTCTTCGGGAAGCCCCAGATCGTCTCGCCCGCCTCCCGGGTGAAGGACTGGTTCACCGGCATCTTCCAGCTGTAGGAGGGCAGGCTGCCGCCGCCCAGGCCCTTCCAGGCGGAGAGCCAAGGGATGCCACGCGGCGCGCCCTTCTTCCGCACGAAGAAGTTCATGGCGACCTCGTTGTAGTCGCCGAGATCGTTGTCCTTGTAGTCGATGCAGCCCAGCATGAAGAGGGTGCGGCCGGGCAGGAAATCGACGATCTCGAAGGCGGGGCCCACCAGCCGGTTGGCGGCGCGGCTCG
>Ga0209536_100013911_pt1 | contig 11577 bp, 9 predicted proteins | sample DeeMarSeWOR28_12_FD_187461 | JGI IMG/M metagenome (GOLD analysis project Ga0209536, IMG submission 187461) | Marine sediment microbial communities from White Oak River estuary, North Carolina - WOR-2-8_12 (SPAdes) (version 2) | ecosystem: Environmental > Aquatic > Marine > Intertidal zone >... | reverse complement strand
AGTTTCAGATACGGGTATAATTGAATTCGTAAACTCATTATATACGGGCTTTGATATTGTTACAGGTAAGGAAAAGTTATTGCTGAGATACAAAACCAAAAAAACCTGCAATAAATGAATACCACCCATTATTGCATTAAAAATCCTAAATCTTCTAATTGTTTGATCTTCATAATCTGTCATTTTTATCACAATCTCTAATTATTTTATAAATAAGTAAAAAATACTTATATAAAAAACTTGGTAGGGTCGAAAATATTAACTAATAAATGTACATTCCCAGGTTTGATAGATATGAAAATTCAGTTAATTCTTGGATCTAAATCAGATATGCCTGTTGCTGATAAAGCAAAAAAAATATTAGATGAATTTGATGTAAATTATGATATTAAGGTTGCATCAGCTCACAGAACTCCTGATTACTTAAAGGATATTGTTGAAAGTTGTAATGCTGATGTTTTTATTGGTGTTGCCGGTCTTTCTGCAGCATTACCAGGTAGTATTGCTGCTCACACAACAAAACCAGTTATAGGTGTACCTGTAAGTGGGAAGTTAAACTTTGATGCAATACTTTCTATTGTTCAAATGCCCCCAGGAATACCAGTTGGTGCAGTCGGTCTTGACCGTGGGGATAATGCTGCTCTTCTTGCAATTGAAATATTATCAGTAAAAGATGAAAAATTAACAAAAAAATTAAATGATTATAGAAAGAAAATGAAAGATAAGATTATTGAAAAATAAAGAAAATATGTTTAATGCTGAAAAATTTATAGATGAAGTTACTGAAACTCTTAAAAAAGAAATATCTGGAAAGGCATTAATTGCTTTTTCTGGGGGAGTAGACAGTACTGTTTGTGCTGCACTGGTCAATAGGGCAATTGGAGAAAGGCTTATTGCTGTTCATGTTGACACAGGTTACATGCGGAAAAATGAGTCTGAAAATGTTAAGAGGTTAATGGAAGAAATCGGACTTAATTATCGCTTTATCGATGCAAGTAAGGAATTTTATTCTGAATTAAAAAATGTTGAAGATCCTGAGAGAAAAAGAAAAATCATTGGTGAAAAGTTCATTAGGATTTTTGAAAAAGTTGCCGAAGATGAAAATATTGAATATCTGGTTCAGGGAACCATTGCTCCAGATTGGATAGAATCTGGTGGAGAATTAAGAGATACAATTAAGTCTCATCATAATGTTGGAGGGCTTCCTGATGTGATGAAGTTAAAACTTATTGAGCCACTTCGTGATCTTTATAAAGATGAGGTTAGAAAGGTTGCAAGAGCACTTAATCTGTCAGTTTCTGAACGTCAACCTTTTCCTGGTCCGGGTCTTGCAATTAGAATCATTGGAGAAGCAACACCAGATAGAGCAGATATTGTAAGAGAGGCTTGCTATATTGTTGAAAGTGAAATAGAAAAAGCAGTAGAAAATAACCAAATGGAAATGCCCTGGCAGTATTTTGCAGTTCTTCTACCTGTTAAATCAGTTGGCGTTCATGGTGATAAAAGAGCATATGGATATGTAATATCAGTTAGAGCTGTTCAAAGCATAGATGCAATGACATGTGCATTTAGTAAAATTCCAGATGATGTAATAGAAAAAATTTCAACAAGAATTACAAATACCTTAAAAGATAAGGTCAATCGTGTTGTTTATGATATAACAAATAAACCTCCAAGCACCGTTGAATGGGAATAATATGGTAAAAATATTTGTTGTTGACAATGGCGGTCAGTGGACTCATAGAGAATGGAGAAGGTTAAGAGACCTTGATGTTGACACAAAAATAGTAGCAAATACAACACATTTTAATGATTTGATAAAAGAAAAAATTGATGGTCTTGTTTTATCAGGCGGTGCACCTAGAATAGGGCTTATTGGTGATCTGGGAAACTGTGCAGAATACCTTGAAAAAGCAGATTTTCCAATTCTTGGGATTTGTGCAGGTCATCAATATATGGCTAGATTTTTTGGTGGTGTGGTAAAGCCTTCTAAATTACCTGAATTTGGAAAAATTGAACTTACAATAATTAAAGCAAATGAGTTGTTTACAGATGTTCCTGAAAAATCTGTTGTATGGGAGTCTCATAACGACGAAGTAGAAAAAATTCCAGATGATTTTTTTCTTCTTGCAAACAGTGAAAATTGCAAGACTCAGGCAATGAAACACAAAGAAAAACCATTTTATGGTCTTCAGTTCCATCCTGAAGTTGAACATACTGAGTATGGTGAACAAATCTTTAGAAATTTTGTAAAGATATGTGAAAAATAATAATTATTCTAGCGGTATCATCTTTTTTCCAAATAAAATTCTGAGCCAAAATAATGGCCAAAATATGAATAATAAAAATAGTAAAATTGCTTGAATTCCTCCAAATTTATCAATTATAATACTTATTAGAGAAATTGGAATTAACAGAAGAGTAAAACCTTCCTGCAGTCCAGCATAAATAAGCATTTTTTCTCTTTCTTGTTTTGGGTTTATAATAATTTTTATTGTAAAATAAAACAAAATTAGTGAAATTACAAAAAAGAAAAACAAAGGTATTGGATTGTTATAAACAAAAATTGATGTATACCCAAAATAGAAGGGCAGCAATGCAATAAGAATATGAATAATTTTAATTCCAACTGCATATATTTTAAAGGAAATTGGAACAATTAATTTATTTTTTAATGCTTTTACTCCAAAAATCATTGGAGTTGTTTTGATTCCTAGTTTACTATCATATTCAACATCTTTTAGATTTGCAGATACCCCAACACTAAATAACCATTGCATAAATCCAAAAAATGAAACAATTATTGCAAGATTTGAAATATTATTTGAAACAGTTAATGCTCCAAATATTCCAATAGTAAACACTCCCATTCCCAAGATATATTCCATTCCAAAATGATTTTTACTATATTTGTTGTATAGTGTGATAAACAAAAAAGATATTAACAACCCAATAAATGAGTATAAGTTAAATAAAAAAACAATTGAGATAAACAAAGAGATTAGAAAGGATAAAAAAAATACAATAAATGCCTTTTCTTGAGTGATATTTCCTTTTACAAGAGGTCTATTTGATACATATTCTGATTTGCTATCAACTTCAATATCATAATAATCATTCTGAACAAATGTAAATACATGAGCAAGAAGGCCAATAATCAAAAGTATTATTAAATTAAAATAATTAGATTCTCCATTTGCAATAGCACTAAAAACAGGGGTAAAACCCAGAAACAGCATACCATACGGGCGAATTAATATTAAATAATTCTTCATTTTTACCTCTATACTCTTAGAATTTCATACATTCTCATTGCATTTTCTAGCATCACATGATTGTTATTGAAAAAAACATATAGCTCTTTTGGTTTAGGATTAATTATTCTCTCTTTTATTTCTAAGAGCTCTTCATCTTTATAATTATGTGAGTACCAAGCAGTTCTACCATGAATCCTTTCATAAATTATATCTTTGCTCATAATTTTTGTTGGAAGTTTTGGTGCATCAATACTTACTAGTAAAACTCCTAGTTTATTTGCCCAACTTATTACTTCACTAGTAAACATTGAGGTATTACGAAATTCAACAGCTAATTTTTCATTACAGCAATTGTCGATGAAATTTTCGACTTTTTCTAAATCAGTAAATTTTGGAGGGAATTGAAGTAGATAATAGTGGATACTTTCTTCAAGAGGTAAAAAGATTTTTTTAAATCTTTCAAAAATTGAATATGTTTCTTTGTTTAGTTTTTTTAAGTGGGTTATCAAACGGTGGGTTTTTATTATCCAAACAAGGTCTGATCCTTTTTTTGCCCATGCTTTTACCATATTTGGATATGGGAATCGATAATAGCTCATGTTTAGTTCAATAGCATTTAGTTCTGAATTATTAGTATACCACTCTAAGGATTTTCCAAGATTCCACTCATATGACCAACCAGAAGTTCCAACATAAATTTCTGTCACATAAAAACTAAAGAAAATTGTATACTTATCTTTTTTCCAATTATTAATAAATTTAATCAAATACTGTATACTCGCCTTCCATATAGAATACAGGTCCTTCTTCTCCAATTATCCTCCAATGATAATTGGTCTTGCTACACTTTCCTATTCCTACAAAATATGTTTCATTTGTATACTCGTTTTCACCCATATGACCAAACATAAATATACCGAAAATGTAACCTTGTATAAACCATGATATCTCTGGATCTCCAAATATGTTAAATCCTGCAGCAAAGTATCCTATATCAATACTCAATTTATAATAGCCATACATCCATCCTATTGGAATTTGATATTGTCCCCAGATATCTATTCCCCAGACACCTGTAAAGTTACCATTTGCCCATGTTGGTGGTGTATCTCTTTTTTCTGCTGTAATATTATTAAATAATAAATTTTCCATAGTTGATAAATTGTAACTAGGTGATTGAGTTATAGCAGTTGTCATTGGCATTCCAATAAAAAGGATAACAATAACAGTTAGTGATAACAGGTTCTTCAATTCTTTAGCCTCACAAATATAAATAGGGCAATAATATATTAAAACTATTTAAAATATAGTACCTTTCATTTATATTGAATGAATATTATTGGGATTTTTTTTATCTAATTAGACAATAAATATGATATAGCATTGGAAATCGTTCAAATAAAAAGTCCATTATATTCAATCTAAAAAGATATGCCCTGTTTCTTGGAATGTTTACTGAGAAAGGGTCTGACCAATCACTCTCAAGACCATTTATATCCTTTGCTTGAGCACGGATGTTGTAAACACCTTGAGAATAATAGGTATGACATACTTCTACAGGTTCACATTGTGGATAAGGTCCAACCCATCCACTTGTTGTTCCATCACCCCAATCAACTAGATACAATACATTCTCTCCATCAGGTTCCATAGAATGGATAGTCAAGCAATACTCAACTCCTGCTTGTCCACTTGGTGGACCATCAACTTCTGGAACTGTTGGTGGATGTTGACCATTATCTTCTGTCACAAACCACCATATTTGACCTGCAGATGATGCACCATGTTCATCCCAAGCAATAATCTGCCAATAATATTTTGTATCCCAATCTAATAGTCCTGGATCATAAGATATATCCATTTGATTACTTGCTACCTTTGGAGGTGGACTGTTATCTCCAAAATAAACATCATAAGTAACATTATCTCCATCAGGATCACCGCCAAACCAAGATAGAATTGCATCAATTGGTATATTTGTCGAACCGTTTTTTGGAAAATTATCTATTGGAGTATTTGGAGGACTATTAGAACCAGTTGTAAAGCTCCAGACTGGTCCCTGTGAACTTTCACCGAATTCATCCCAAGTAACAATCATCCAATAATAGATAGTATCAAAATTAAGAAATTCATCAGTGCAATATGTGTTTTCACTTTGATTACTGGATACTTTTAGTGGGGAATTTGTTTCTCCAAAATAAACATCATAAGTTACACTATCGCCATCAGGGTCTTCAGATATCCAGCTTATACAAGTATTTATTTCTACATCGGTTTCTCCATCCTTTGGATTTGGATCACTTGGAACATTTGGGGGTTGATTTGATATAACATTAACATTATTTTCATATGGAATGAAATCTTTTTTTGTAACAGTAACTGACATATTTCCTTCTGTTGAAGGTGAGATATTAAATGTAATATCTCCACTGCTATCAGTATAATTTCTAAAATATACTTCATCATCTTTCCAAAGACAAACATATGCATTTCCAATATTTGCTCCCAGAGAATCCTCAACATGAACTGAAAAAGATGAAGGGCCAATATTTATTTCAGTAGGATGAGTAACATCAAAATTCGATGGATTTTCCATCCATATAGGCAGTTCTGGGTCGCCTAACAAAGTTAATTCACTAAAAATATATTTATTATAATCATTCTGATTCCAACTAAAATACGCGTCTGTTTTGTGATCAGAAAATATATCCCCAAGTTTGTAATGATTCTGTATAAAAAATGATTGAAAGAAATATCTATCATAACGAAGTGATGCTAAATCATCCCCACCAACGTAATACCAACCATACCTTGTATTTCCAACAAATCCTACTCCTCCACCATCAGAATCACGGACGAAATGCTCAGCTATACAATTGTCATAATCTATTGCTGATGCCCAACAACCAATAGAGTACCAAATTCCTTGTTTATTACCATTTGAAAAATCATCAACTTCAGAGGTATCTAGACCCCAATTATGATTTGTATAGCCAGTTCCCATATAATATTGTGAACTATGATCGATATGATTTAGCAGGTTTTGTCCAGAATTTACAGCAAGATCAACATTATCCTCATGATTTCCATCATGGCTATCATAAATCGTTGTTACAGTCCAATTTGATGGAATATATAGATCATCAATATCAATTTTGCAGTCTTCACCATCAGTAACTGAATCAAGATCAAAACCAAAAAGTGAAACATTCTTTGCAAAGTTTGTAGTTGGTGGATCTTTCTCATAATTCAGTGTTTTTGAAATAAAATTATCAATTGTTCCAGCACCTGTACCTGTACCATTAACAGAAGCCCTACCCACATTAACCTCACAAATCCAGTCATCATCGTAATCAGAATAATAAGTATCTGATGGAATATTGTCACCATTATAAGTTACAGTTTCATATGGTACTGTATCAGTATCTCCTCCGAGAAGAAAGAAGATAGAACCCCACGAGCTATGGGCATCAATTATAAATTCTCTGATTTTTTCCTGGTTTGACGATCCACTATAATTTGCATATATCATTTCAGTTGTAACAATATTTGCTGGAATTCCTTTTTGGGTTTTCCAATCGGCAAGAGTTTGAAAAGCAGATATCCAGTCATTTTTTGTAATAATTACATAATCATAATCACCGGGATCTAAATCAATAGGTTGAAAATCTTGATTTATTGTAAGTTTTACATCTTCAGGATTTACAACCATATCCTTTACTTTTTCTCTAAATAATTGTTTATCATTATCTGTAAAATGATTAGGTAAAAAGTCTCCACAGGTATAACCAATTTCACCTTCAATTTGTAATTTTATATATTTAATAATTTTTATAGTCTTCAATTCAGTATTATATTGAAATGGATAAATTGTTAAACTTGCAATTCCTTGACCTGCTAAATCTGTCATTCCATTTAATTCTACAATTTTATTTGGATAAGACTTAATATCATCATTTATCTTAAAAAAGGGAATATTTACTTTTGCTCCTACTCTTTGTAGAGCTTGAGCAGGCATAATATCAAAAGTAGAAGGTATAACTTCTTTTTCTAATTCAAGGATTTTAACATTTGTTGCAATAATTTCATTTGGAACTGCAACTAAAATATTTTTTAGAGGAAGTAATGGTTTTCCAATATCTGTTGTAAGGCCTCCATCTGGATATCTGATAACATCATAACCATTAAATTTATCAAATTCAAAATCATTTTCATTAAATTCTAGTGTAATAATTACTTTTGAATCTATTGATTGTTTATCCTCAGCAGTAATTGCTGGAATAAATGTTGTTAGTATTAAAATACAAGTTATAACTAGCGTTAAGGATATTTTTCTTTTATTGTAAATAAATTCAACCTCCCTTATGTTAAATTAATAAATAATAATAAAATATGTTTATATAAATATTTAGGCTGCGAAATAATCATTAATTTAAATTTTTAAAAAATAAAGAAGTAATTTTTCAAAAAATTTAAAATTTGATAAAACTCTAAAGATCCAATAACTTGATGCTACTTTGTTTCTTATTATTGGCACCTCTAAAGGTGCTGACCAATCGCTCTCCATCCCCCATTCATCTTTTGCTTTTACTCTGATTGAAAATGTTCCTTTTTTCCAAGAGTGGGATGCACTTATATTTGTTCCAGATGGAACAAGCTCTGTCCAACCACTTGTTGTTCCATCACCCCAGTCAAATAGATAGGAGATATCATCACCATCGGGATCTGTTGTTACTGCTGTATATCTATAAGTAACTCTGGGTCTTCCTTTAGTAGGTCCTATTGGTGGATCTGGCTTATAAGGACGTCTAGTATGGTGTATAACATTGATATAGACCATTGCTGAAGAAGTTCCACCATGACTATCATTTATTGAATAAGAAAATTCATCTTCACCACAAAAATCCAGATCTGGTGAATATATTATATATTTACCATGATTTGTAACAGTTCCATTCAATGGATCTGTAACCGACTCAATAGTTAAATCATCACCATCCAGATCATAGTCATTATCTAATACATAAAGATAATTATATTCATAATTATCATAGACTTCATAATAATCATCTACTGCTACAGGTTGATAATTTCCAACTCTAACTTTTTTTGTTATTGAGCCCATATTAGATTCATTGTCGATTACACAGAGAGTGACAGGGTGATGACCATTTTCTTCAAATGTATAATTAGCATAAGGCGTAGTATTATTTTCATCAAATATCCCATCGTTGTCCCAGTCCCACTGATAAAGAGTTATATATCCATCATAATCAATACTATCGCTGGCATTGAAAAAGATGGTCTCTCCAGGATTTGGAAGAGATGGAATCCAACAAAACTCAGCAATTGGAGGTAAATTTTCACCCAAAGGTTCTATCAACGGATAATAGTCATAATCATTATAATAATATTCATAATTAACTATTATTTCATATGGTGTATCTCCTATTCCATCGTCATCACCATCCACTCCTTCATAATCACTCCAGAAGTTACCACCAGATGGATAATCATCATCCCAATCATTATTAAGAGTCCACCACGTACAGGCTTGCCCATTTTCATTATTGTTTCCGAAGAAATTATTATGATAAACCTTATTAAATGTCTCTCCACCCAAACACATAGTTAAATTTACACCCCATCTGGTATTTGATATAATGTTATTTGAAAAGATTTGATTGTATGCTGACATGATCAAGTAAATACCTTGGTCATTATACGAGATTTCATTAAGAAAAATTTTGTTGTAGCTATGATGAGTCATTACTGTATGCTCAAAACTAATACCATCTATCTTATTGTTTGTAATTGTGTTGTTCATAATCTTATTATATGAACTATCTTCTTCATAATAGTCATATTGTCGGAAAAATATTCCATATCTATTATTTGAAATAATTGAATTATTGATTGAACCATAATACACATGGTAAAATACTATACCATCCTTGCTTGAGCCGCCACTGTGAATGTAACAATTTCTAATTTCAAAACATTTATTTGTATCAACTATGGTAATACCATCCTCAGAAGATGCATTTATCTCCCAACCCTCAATTATATATGGGTCATTTACCCAACCCATACCACCTGTCACACCGTTTTCACTAGTAAACTCATAATTTCCATCAATATAAATCGGATCATGCTGGGTGTACGACCTTTGTTTTTCATTTTTTTTACAAATATTTGCATTTAAACTTGGCAAAAAACATGAAATTAAAAATAATAAAATAATTGAAATTGTTAATAATTTTCTCATATTATAACCACTCCAACAAATTTAATTATTAGTTCTAAAGGTGGTAGTCGTTTAAAAATATGTAAAAGAAATTGTCTAAATATCTCATTGTTTCTTGGTATAGATATTTTAAATTCACTCCAATTGCTTTCCTTAGCATACTCGTCTATTGCTTTAGCCTTTATTAGAAAGGTTTCTTTTTCATACCAGGAATGATTTAAAGTAACAATCTCTCCTGATTCAAAAAATCCAGTCTCACTAATATTTCCATCTCCCCATTCAACAAGATACTTAATAGAAAAATTTAGAGGATTGGTTGAGACAAAGGTAAATTCATAATCAATTCCAGGACCTCCTCTAGAAGGACCATCAATTTCTGGATCAGTAGGTCTAGAAGGACAATATGTATTAAAAACACATTTAGGGCCTTCTGCACAGGCACCATAATTATCACATGCAACAATCTTCCAATAATAGTAATCAAAACATGGAAGTATAATAGGGCCAATCTCAATATGTATCTGGTTTGCTGGATATGGTCCAACTGTAGTAAATAATTGTGGTGGTTCTTTTGTATCTAAATAAATATCATAGGTAACTGTATCTCCAGAATAAGGATCACCTCCATCCCAGCTTAGATTAAAAGGAACATCAACTGCTTCACCACATGGAGTGTAATTACTTGGTATATAAGGACGAAAATTCCATGGAACTACAAAACAAGTTATGTCCTGTGATGAATCTGGAAATTGACTAATTATTGTACATTCTCCAGTGTTCTTATCACATTCAAATAAATATGAGCCGTATTGAGGTGAATTCAAAAAAGCAGCAATATAAAGAATGTCATCAACCTTGCAAAAATCTCCATCTTGAGCATAATTAATATCGATTCCAAGTGGACCTACTAAAAAAACATCACCAGTTTCTTTATCAATAGTCCAGAGTCTATCGGTTCCTACATCCCAACCATATAATTCACCATCTTCATCAAATGAAAGTCCTATCATGTAACTTGGACCATTACCTAAATTACCTATGTATGTTTGCTCACCAGTACTAGCATTAATTTTATAGAGTGCATCATTTGAGCATCCATAAATAATTTCACTAGTTGGATCGTAGGCTATACTGTTAAGACCATCGCCACCACCGCCAATACTCCACATATCACATGATTCATAGTCTATTCCATAAATCAGTCCATTTCCGTATTCGCAAGCTAATAATTTTGCATCATTTGTCCAAGTGTAGCCACTTAGAAAATTCCCACTAACACCACCTTGACAGATACAAGTTGAATTTTGAATATCATCTAATGAACCCTTATATAAGGAACATTTCCAAGGATCATCTGTAAATCCACCAAAATATACAAAGTGTCCACATGTCTGTAATTCTTTTGGATTATTTTCAAGTTCAAAATGATTGTCGATAGTAGATTCAATATTTTTACCTGTAGATGAGACGATACACATTCCGATAAGTAAAATTAATATTCCAAAAATCAGACTTTTTTGAAATATAGAAAACCTTTTGGTCAATCTTAACAACCTCCCTCGTTAATATAATATAATTTTGAATATTTAAATGTTACAATAACAAATATGAATTGTTTAAATGAATTATTTAATTCGAAGAAAAAACTTGCTTATTATTGGAAATTGTTCAAATAACCATTGTAATAATGTAATATATGCTGCTCTGTTTCTTGGTATTTCTATCATAAACTCAGACCAATCACTCATAGCTCCATATTCATCTACGGCTCTAATTCTTATTGTATATAATCCTTTAGTTTCATAAGTGTGACACATTTTAACTGACATATTAGATCCGTAAAATCCAGTCTCCTTTATTGTTCCATCTCCCCAATCAATAATATAACAAATAAGGTCATTATCAGGGTCTGAAGAACTAAAATTAATACATAATTCTACTCCAACTGGCCAACGTGATGGACAATCAATTTCAGGATCGGTTGGTGGTGGATTTACCCCTGTTGTGAAAGTCCAATCCATACCCGGAGTCATTAAATCCTCTTTATCCCAGGTATCAATCCTCCAGTAAAAA
>Ga0209536_100013910_pt1 | contig 11577 bp, 10 predicted proteins | sample DeeMarSeWOR28_12_FD_187461 | JGI IMG/M metagenome (GOLD analysis project Ga0209536, IMG submission 187461) | Marine sediment microbial communities from White Oak River estuary, North Carolina - WOR-2-8_12 (SPAdes) (version 2) | ecosystem: Environmental > Aquatic > Marine > Intertidal zone >... | reverse complement strand
ACCTGACGCAGGGTGACAAGCGGTGTTTCATGTAATTTCAGTGCAGATAAAAACCGGCGCCTGTTTTCATCAACCTGTTCGATTGCATCCCAGGCGGTGTAGCCGAGATTAAACGAATGCTTTGCACGGTTTTTTACACCGCCATTACGCGTGGAGAAACCATGATAAAGACCCGGCAGCTCTTCAAAAGCGCGGCAACTGTAAAAGGAGATTCCCCCAACCTCACGAAGAGTAAATTTGCTTTCCGCCATATACGGAATATTGAATCTTCCCGACATTCCATGTCAACCAGTCTCGGAGTTGCGAAATGATCGTAGGCACTGGAGTAGATATTGTGGATATTGAGAAATTCCGAAAAATCGTGGGCAGGCAGAAAGGTCGCTTCATCAAAAGGGTGTTTACTCTGGCGGAGCGAAAATTCTGCGACAGGTACCGTGATCCGATCCCCCATTTTTCCGCGCGCTTTGCCGCCAAAGAGGCTCTTTTTAAAGCGTTGGGCACGGGATGGGCAAAAGGTGTGACCTGGCTGGATGCGGAAGTGAAGAGAATAAATTCGGAACCTCCGGTACTGGTTCTCCATGGAGAAGCGGAGAAGCAGAGCATCCGCCTGGGAGCAGGTCGCGTACATCTCAGTATTTCCCATTCCGATCAATGGGCTGTTGCGATGGTGATTTTGGAAAAGTAGCCGGATAGCCCGCATTTCTAACAGCGTTTCAGCCGCTTCACTACACAGTGCGACCGAAAATTCATAGGACCTCCGGCAGAACCGGGGGATCTCCCAACGGATTAGAAAGGGGGGCGTAGGATTACGGCTCAATAATCCGCGCAAAGGTTCCACCCGATGTGACATCTTCAATGCAGACGTCTACCAGGCGATTCGGGGGTACGGAATGTGCCGGGACCTTTGCATGTATATAATTGCCCGTAAGCACAGTAGACGAACCCTGCTCCTCTTCTTTGGAAAGTGTGATGGCTGGAAGTATGCGGCCGAGGAACTGCCGGCGGAAGGAAAGGCTTTTTGCTTGTGAAATTTTCAATAAAACACTCAGGCGTTGTTTGACCGTATCCGGAGGGATTCGATCTGGCAGAGTAAAGGCTTCCGTTCCCTCCCTCGGGGAAAAGGGAAAGACATGCAGGTACGCCAGCGGGGCTGTCTGGATCAGATCGCATGTTTCATCGAAGTCCTGATCCGTTTCTCCAGGAAAACCTACAAGCACATCTGTTCCCAGCCCCGCATCGGGAATTTCATCGTGAATGAAATGAACCAGGTCCCGAAACTTCGAGGCTCTGTAGGGGCGCCGCATCCGGCGCAGAATTCTGTCGCTTCCACTCTGAACAGGGATATGGAAATGGTGGGCGAATACCTCGCTTTTTGCTGCAAGTCGCACAATAGCGCGTTCGAAAAACATCGGTTCGATACTGCTCAGACGGATTCTACCGAGTCCGGGTATCCTGATTATTCGTTGGAGAAGGTCGACCAGGCGCCCGTATCCTTCCTTTTTACGCCCGTAAGTGCCCAGATGCACACCGGTCAGGACAATTTCCTGGAAGCCATTTTTGACAAGGGATCGGATTTCCGTCAGGACATGTTCCGGGTGTGCGCTGCGTCCGGAACCCCGGACTTTCGGCACGATGCAATACGAGCACCGGGCATCGCATCCATCCTGCAACTTTATCAGGGGACGGGTTTTCCCGCCGGTTTGTGACATCGGCTGTATCGGGCAGGTGCTGAGCGATTCGAGCGGTGCCCTGTAAATTTTCCCTTGAGTAGTATGCCCGCATGTTTCCAGGATTTCAGGAAGGTGTTCTCTGCTCGCATTTCCAATCACGAGCCCGACGCCCGGAAGAGCTGCTAATGTATCGGGCGCCCTTTCAGCATAGCATCCGGCGACGACAATCCGTGCGGAAGGATTTTTTCGATGAAGCCTGCGAATAGCCTGACGGATCTGTTGGTCTGATCGATGTGTTACAGTGCATGTATTGACAACGATCAGGTCGGCATCGGATGTGTTGTTGCATTCGGACATCGATTGACGGCGGAGGCCTTCGCGTATTGCGGCGCTGTCAGCCTGGTTGCAGCGACAGCCGAAGGTCTGAATATAAAATCTAGACATGCTGCTCTTTCTTCAGTTTCCGGTCCTTCTGCTCGACATCTTTGGCCAATTGCTTTTTGTAGTTGTGAAGGCGTTGGGCCAGTGACGGATCGTTCAGGGCAAGAATCTGGATTGCAAGGACTGCTGCATTGCTTGCTCCGGCTTTGCCGATCCCCATGGTTGCAACGGGAATACCGGCCGGCATCATGGAAGTGGACAGCAGGGCATCCAGTCCTTTCAAGGGTGAGGAATCTATCGGAACACCGATAACGGGAACGATGGTATGCGCGGCGATAACTCCGGCCAGGTGCGCTGCCGCACCGGCACAGGCGATGCAGACCTGTACTCCCCGGCTTTCCAGTGCTTCCGCATACTGTTGGGTTCGGCCCGGAGAGCGATGGGCGCTTGAAACTGTCACTTCATGTTCGATGTTGAAATCGTTCAGGCGTTTAAGCATATCCTGAACAACAGGGTAATCAGAGTCGCTGCCCAGAACGATTGCTACTTTAGGATGGTTCAATGTCGTCCTCCATTCAATCGGTTCAAGGTTCAGGGTTCAGGGTTAAAAACAAAAACCCTGAACCTTGAACCTTGAACGGGAAACGTTTTTATTTCAATCCTTTGGCTCCGATATCCCGGCGATACTGCATGCCGTCAAAATTGATTTTATTGACCCCTTCATAGGCCGCCATTATGGCGGAAGAAAGATCCTGATCCACAGCCGTTACGCCAAGGACGCGGCCGCCGGCTGTAACCAGATTCTCTCCATCCTGTTGTGTTCCCGCGTGGAAGATGGCAATGCGCTTGTCTTCCTCCGCCATATTGAGTCCCGTAATAACCTTACCTTTGGAATAGGCCCCCGGATACCCTCCGGACGCGAGTACCACACAGACAGCAGCCCCGGGATTCCATTCAGCTTTATACTCTTTCAGCCGGCCTTGACAGGCAAAGGCACAAAGATGGGCGAAATCGCTCTGCAGGCGGGGAAGAATGACCTGGCCTTCAGGATCTCCCATGCGAACGTTGAATTCCAGTACCTGGATGCCCTGCTCGGTCAACATCAGGCCGGCATAGAGAATTCCTTGGAAAGGATTGCCTTCATTTCGCATCCCATCGATTGTCGGCCGGATGATTCTTTCGAGTACTTCACGTTCAAGATCCGGTCCCAGGATGTCATCGGTGGAATATGTTCCCATTCCTCCCGTATTCGGCCCCTTGTCGTCATCAAAAATTGCTTTATGATCTCTGGATGCCGCGGCGGGCAGAATGGTTTCACCATCGGTAAATACAATATAGGATGCTTCAATTCCCTGGAGGCAATCTTCGATGATTATCCTGTCTCCGGCTGATCCAAACTCTTTTTGGACCATTATTCTTTCAACGGCGTTGCTGGCTTCCTGTTCATTTTGAGCAACGATCACTCCTTTTCCTGCAGCAAGCCCGTCAGCCTTGACGACAATGGGGTAACAAGCCTCGGAGGATTGCAGGTAGGACAATGCGGAACGGGGATCCTGGTATGTGCCGTAATCCGCAGTGGGAATGTTGTGGCGCCGCATGAAATCCTTGGCGAAAACCTTGCTGGATTCCAGTTGTGCAGCGTTTCTGGTGGGTCCCAATATTCCGACGCCGGAAGACTGCAGGGAATCCACAAGACCGGACGCGAGAGGGGCTTCCGGCCCGACAACTACAAAATCGATTTTTTCCCGAAGTACCAGGTCGGATATTGCGACTGAATCCTGCGGTTGTACCGGAACGCAACGGGCCGTCTGGGCAATGCCTCCATTTCCCGGAGCGCACAGGATCGTTTGAACATGGGGACTCTGACCCAGCTTCCAAACCAGTGCGTGTTCTCTTCCACCGGAACCGATGACTAGTATTCTCATAGGACCTCTCAGTTCATTATATAAAAACATCGATCAAGGCACGGATCGGGATCCGCTATAAAACTGTATTCATGGTTTCAATCCGCCTTCACGGCTGGAATCGTTCAGAATTTAAGGGTTATCGACATCCAGGGATTTAAGATAGGAACGGAATGCGGGGCCTAATTCTTCGTTGCTGAGGGCAAACTCAACCGTGGCCTTCAGGAAACCCATTTTATCCCCTGCATCGTGTCTTTTACCGTCGAATTTGTAAGCAAGAACTCTCTGTTTTGCCATCAGTCGGCGAAGCCCGTCCGTTAGTTGGATTTCTCCTCCGCTTCCCTTTCCCGTTTCCGACAGGGCATCAAAAATCGAAGGGGTAAGAATATACCGGCCAATAATTGCCAGGTTGGAGGGCGCAGTATCTACCGGAGGTTTTTCCACCATATCCCGTACTTCATACAGCCTTCCATCATGTTCCGGCAACGGGTTGCCCTGGATGATGCCATACCGGTTTGTTTCTTCCTTCGGGACTTCCATTATCGCCACAACGCTGGTTTGATATTGATCATATACATCAATCAACTGCCTGATGCAGGGTGGATTCGAGACTATGACGTCGTCTCCCAGAAGCACCGCAAAGGGTTCGTGATCCAAGACATTTCGTGCTGTAAGAACGGCGTGTCCCAGACCGAGAGGTTCTTTCTGGCGGATGTAGCAGAATGGGGCCGTGTCTGAAACGGATCGTACCATTTTCAGCAGGTGCGATTTACCGCGCTCCTCCAATACTGATTCCAATTCAAATGCGACATCGAAATGATCTTCTATCGAGTTTTTGCCCCTTCCGGTTACAATAACCAGGTTTTCGATCCCCGAAGCGACGGCTTCCTCTACCGCATACTGGATGATGGGTTTATCCACCAGGGGAAGCATTTCTTTCGGTTGAGCTTTGGTAGCTGGAAGAAATCGCGTTCCCAGACCCGCTGCAGGAAAAAGAGCTTTACGGATTTTTGCCATATCCCCTCTCGTTTCACAAATTTAATAATTTTAAAAAATGATTGAAACAATGCCATCTCCTAAAGTCAATGGTAGAATGCAGGTTCAGGCGACAGATATCCCATGTTCGGGAGCCGGTTCATCAAGTATCGCATCGATATAGAAATTAAAGATTGAAAGTTCAGATTAAAAAAAATCCTGATTTTTTATCAGTTTAAAGGATTGGTTATGCTGGATAAAAATTTTATACGGGAAAACCTGGATTTAGTAAGAGAAATGCTGACAGCCAGGGGGGGCGAATATCCTCTGGATGAACTTCTTGCGGCAGATGAGGAATGGAAGAAGGTCGTACTGCATAGCGAAGAGCTTCGGCGCCAGCGAAATGAAGCTTCAGAAGCCATAGGGAAACTGAAACGAAAGGGTGTCGATACATCCGGACAACAGGCGAAAGTGAAAGAAATATCGAATGAAATCAAGTCGCTGGAGGAAACCGTTCACGATGTCGAGAATCGTCTGAATTCCTATCTCCACTGCATCCCCAATCTCCCGAATGCTTCCGTCCCGGTTGGAAAGGATGAAAATGCAAATCAGGAAGTCCGCCGATGGGGGAAGGCTCCGGAATTCGATTTTGAACCGTTGGATCATGTCGATTTAGGTTCGAATCTGGGAATTCTGGATATGGATAGAGCGATAAAAATTGCAGGAGCGCGGTTTTCGCTTCTTCGCGGTGAAGGAGCGCTTATGGAGAGAGCCCTGATTAATTTTATGCTGGATGTACACACACAGGATCACGGATACCAGGAGGTTCTGACACCCTTCCTGGCCAATTCGACAAGCCTTTTTGGGACGGGCAACCTTCCCAAATTCGCTGAGGATCTATTCAAAATTGAGGGAAAGGATTTTTTTCTTGTACCGACCGCTGAAGTTCCGGTTACCAACATCTATCAGGGTGATACGCTGGATCAGAAGGAACTGCCGAAAAAGTTTGTGGCCTTCACTCCCTGTTTCCGCAGTGAGGCCGGTTCTCACGGAAAGGATGTGCGCGGATTAATTCGTCAACATCAATTCAACAAAGTTGAACTGGTTAAATTCTCCGATCCTTCGGTGTCTTATGAAGAACTCGAATCCCTGACGAGCGATGCGGAAGATATACTGCAGCGTCTTGGGCTGCACTACCGGGTTGTAACCCTGTGTACGGGTGATATGGGATTTTCCAGCGCCAAAACATACGACATTGAAGTCTGGCTGCCGAGCCAGAATCGATTTCGGGAAATTTCTTCCTGCAGTAATTTTGAGGCATTCCAGGCCAGGCGCGCGAATATCCGTTTTCGGAATGAGGATGGCAAGCGACAATACCTGCACACTCTGAACGGATCGGGCCTTGCAATCGGACGAACCTGGCTTGCTATTGTCGAAAATTATCAACAGAAAGACGGGTCGGTTGTTATTCCGGAAGCTTTAAGGCGGTATATGGGGGGGAGAGAGGTCCTTAAAAGAGTTAACAGTTAATAGTTCTGAGTTCTGAGTTCTGAGTTCTGAGTTCTGAGTTCTGAGTTGAAAAGTTGGTTGAACATATTTAAATTTTCAACTTGATTTTGTAAAATTTGACTACTGATTTAGCGTCTGGGTTGGGTTTCCTTGATCAGCGGTATTTCCAGTGCCTGCTCGAGGGATATTTCCATTTTAGAACCCCGGTGCAGTTCAAGATCTTTGCCCCGGGTCCAGAAGACGTTTGCCAGACCTATGCCGATGCCGATGCCGCCTCCGATCCCGGCTCCTTTACCTCCCCCCGCAAGAGAGCCGATGCCCGCTCCCGCCAGGCCGGGGGCGAGTACCTTCCCAACGTCCTTTCCCGCCGAACCTTTGCCTTCGAGCGTGCCTTCTGTTTGAATGTCCATATCCTCATCAGAATCGACACGAGAGAGTGAAGCATGAATCGCTAATTCTCCCCGGCCGGGGAGCTGGAGGGATTGGAAGAGAAGATGCATCACCGCTTTACCCTGAAACCTTCCAGGTCTGGTAATTCGCGAGATGCTGCCCGATACCATACTTCCTTTCGGGATTACAACCTGGTCCTTGTGATACACGGATTCAATTACATAGGTATCGAATGGATCGCCTTCATGGTTGTCTTTTGTACTCAGGGTTTCGTTCAATTGCAGGGTGATCCGTGTACCTTCAGGCAGAATGACTCCATCTGCCGCTCTGCATACCGGCTGCAATAGAATCCCCAGCGGCATCACAAAGCTCAGTATGAGCTTGCAGGCCTGTTTCATTCCCTTATTCTTGCATGACTTCATAAGCACTTCCAACCATTAAATTGGATGTACATTTGAATGAAAGAGTTCAGCCGACAGTAAAATCCCCGCGATTCTTATCGGCATGAGATGGTAAATGTTTGAAAATAAAGAATATTAGTATTTCGGGAGGTTCTTCTATTGTTTTATTGCTGATGCGACGATATTAAGGATGAACCCGGTTTTTCACTGGGTGAATCCTGTGCCGTACTTCGCTGGCAGCGAAGCGACGGAGTAAGCGAAGCGACGGAGTAAGCGAAGCGACGGAGTAAGCGAAGCGACGGAACCATGTGAAAAATTTGGGCTGAATTTTCATTGGATAGGAATTATGTCAAACCGATCAAAACTTCCTGAGGTTTTACTAAATCTGGAAGCTAAGAAACAGAGCGGTGTTTTCCGTGCCCGGAAAGCGAATGCCCCAAGACAGTTGATCTTCAAAGACGGAGCCATAGCATTTGCAGAAAGCAACCAGCCCGATGAACACCTTGCCCACATTATGGTCTCGATGGGATTTTTAAAGCAATCCGACTTGCGTGAAGTCGTTTCCCTGATGAAACAGGGGAAGAACAGCGAAGAAGCTGTTTTTTCTGTTCATGGTTCAGACAGTGAATCTATCAACAAGGGGATATACGAGCAGGTGATTGTTGTTCTGTCCTCGCTTCTGAGTTGGAGCGATTTTGACATGCGGTTTTTCCCCGGTGAGAATTTAATAAAGAACCGTACAAATATGGCGCTGAACGTTCCTCAAATGCTGGTTTTTTCCGCACGTCGCGCCGTTTCAAAACGCCTTATTGCCGTTCCTCGGGGATTCCTTGATGGAACGATCACGGCCAATAAGGGATGTGCCGAACTGAGAATGAAATTGCCGTTGGATGATGCCGAATCGTATGCGTATGTACGTGCACACGATAAAATCTCTGCAAAGGAATTATTGCCCCTTATTTCTGCTGACGGTTCAACTCCTGAGGATGTTCTCCTGCGACTTTACGCTTTAGGCCTGTTAGAACAGGATACATTTCAGGAGGCTCCAGCCGGCGATGATTCCGAATCTGACGTAGCCGATGAATTCAGGATGTTGGTCGAAGATATGCTGGTGCGTTTTGAAAACGCCAGTCTGTACGAGATATTATCGATCAAGAAAGACGCCGATATAAATGAAATCCAGGCTGCATATCACGATCTGGCGAAGCAGTTTCATCCGGACCGGTTTCAGTCCAATAATGTTCCCGACAGTATACGAAGCCAGGTGGAAGAGGTTTTTACGTATATCAATAAAGCGTATATGACTCTGAAGGATCCGGATTTACGCGCCGGGTATGATCGGGAAAGGCTCAAAAAAGGAGATAAGGTAGTAGCTGCAATAAAATCCAAAACTTCAGCCGGCGCTGAAGAAGAAAAAATGATAAAAGCTATCTTCCGACAGGGACAAAAGTCTCTGGATCAGGGTGATTTTGAGAAAGCCGTCAAGGAATTGAAAAGTTGCGCGCATTTGCGTCCTGAGAACGCGAGCTATAATTACTATCTCGGCCTGGCCGAGTCGGAAATTCCGGGTTTATACAAAAGTGCGGAACAGCATCTGCTGAAGGCAATTGAGATGGAAAGCATACCGGTAGATTCCCAAATTGCCCTGGTGAAACTGTACTTGAAAGTTGGTCTGCCACGGAAAGCATCCGGATTGCTTGAAGAGCTTTTAAATTGGGATCCCGGCAATCCGGAGGCAACCAGTCTGCTCGAGAGGATGAATCAAGTATAATCCGCTGCCAGGGCGAACACCAACTTGTCCGCCGACTTGTCCACCATAGCCGAAGGCGAAGGTGGAAGCCCGGCCGAAGCAAAGCTTCGGCTAGGGGCGAAGGCGGAAGGTTCGCCCCTACATTCATTGGATTGCCCCTGCCTGCTGCTTCATTTTTTCGAGAGCGACGCGGGCGGCAGTTTGCTGCGCCTCTTTTTTGGTTTTACCCGAGGCTTCAGCCACTACGTCATCATCGATGAGAACCTGGATCACAAATGTTTTTTTATGATCCGGGCCTAATTCGTCGACAACACGATAAACCGGTTCCGGGAGGTTCAGGTTGTGCAGGTATTCCTGCAAAGCGGATTTAAAATCTCCATAGGTTAACTGCTGAACGTCCAGTTCCTGAAGGAATGTGTCGATCTGGCGTTTGATAAATTCCGATACAGCATGAACTCCGCCGTCAAGGTATATTGCACCAATGATTGCTTCATAGGCATCGACCAGAATTGCGCGTTTTGTGCGTCCTCCGGTTTTTTCTTCTCCGCGACTGAGGTAAATAAAATCCCCCAATTGAATTTTTTTTGCCAACTGGACGAGATTTGCTGCGCTGACAAGATAGGCCTTGATTTTACTCAATTCTCCTTCGTTGAGATCCGGATAGAGTTGGAATATGCGGGAACTGATAATGAAACCGAGTACCGCATCCCCCAGGAATTCAAGAGACTCGTTATTTTTCAGAATTTCGCCACCCGACTCATTGACGAAAGATCGATGTGTTAACGCCTGGATAAGAAGGGATTTATTCATAAATTGATATTCTAAAAGATCCTCCAATTCCGACAGCGAGATGTCCGGAATTATGCTGTCTTCATTCGTGGAACTTTCATTTTTTTTCATAGTGGAACAATCCGAATTTCGATAATGGTGTCAGTGTACTACTCTTCCCTGCGAAATCCTTTAAGAAATAAGTGGTCAGAAAGTATTCACGCGGAAATGATCGAATCCCCGTTCTTTTAAACAGCTGCGGTTTTTGCCTTTATAACGGATCCACACGTCTCCTTTGCCTTGGATCATTTTTCCTATCCTGGTGATTTGCGGCAATATCCCCGGGTAGGATTCTTCGAAAAGAGATGCTTTGGACCCCGGTACGGCAAAGAGCAGCTCGAAATCCTCCCCTCCATGAAGAGCAAGGTCGGCAGGATCGTAGCCCCATGTGGCAGCAGCCGGAAACACCGGAAGGCTGGCGACATCAATTTCCGCATCCGTACCGCTGGAGGCGCACAAGCGTGGAAGATCCATGGAAAGCCCGTCGCTCAGATCCATCATACAGTGAACCATTCCGCTTTGGGCCAGCCACATGCCGGTATCGCAACGGGGTTCGGGTTGCCGGTGGGATCGAACCGCTTCCCGCTTTGCGTGGGTGCGGGGATGAATACAGCCTTTTTGCAAAAGCCTGAAGCCGGCAGCTGCCCGTCCCAACACCCCGGTAACGTATAGAAAATCTCCTTTCCGGCCGCCGGAGCGATAGAGCACTTTCCGTCCGATCGATTCGCCCAAGGCAGTGATGGATATCAGGATCCCTTTCGGTGAGCCTGAAAGATCCCCGCCAATCAAGAGTGCCCCATAGGCGTCACCCTGATGAGTCAATCCTCTGTAAAATTCCGTGATCCAACGTTTTGAAATTCCTGAAGGCAGACCGAGGGAGACGGTAAAAAACCGGGGGCGGGCACCCATGGCCGCAAGGTCACTCAGATTTGCGGATATTGATTTGTGGCCGAGTTGCCTGGGAGTTGTCCACTCGCTTCGAAAATCGATATTTTCCACCAGCATGTCTGTCGTAATCAGCAAATACTCCCCGGCGTTTTTGGGATGAACAACGGCGGCATCATCTCCGATTCCCTTTTTGATGGTCCTGTCTTTACCGGGGAATCGATCCTGTAGAATCCGAAGGATTTCCTTCTCGCTGGTTGGTTGAACGGATTTCTTCGCCATATAAATAATTAAAAATTAGAAATTAAAAATTGAAGATTTAAAAACCGTCTAAAGTCCAACGTCGAAACAAACGCCCTGGACGATGTTTTTTGACGGATGAATGGTTGAAATAATTTGATTGCTTTTATAATCAATTTATTCGACCTTCGACCTTCGACCTTCAACCTTCAACCTTCGACCTTCAACCTTCAACCTTCAACCTTCGACCTTCGACTACTTCCGTATGAGTACTCGTCGCAGCACGTCTTTTACTTTATGAACATAAATAATTTTCATTTCTCCGGGTAATTGCCTTGCTGTTTCCTGCAGACTTTTTTTGTTCTGACTTGGAACCATTACCGTGAACACCCCGTTTCGATGAGCTGCCAGTATTTTTTCCTTTATTCCTCCAACCGGCAGGATTGCCCCTCTCAAGGTGATCTCCCCGGTCATTGCGATGTTTCTATGGATGGGGAATCCGGTGCACGCGGAAATCAGCGCAGAGGCGATGGCAATGCCGGCGGAGGGCCCATCTTTCGGAATGGCCCCGGCGGGGAGATGGATGTGAAAGTCGCTCTTCTCGAACAGCTCCTTGTCCAGTCCGAGGTCTGCGGCATTGGCCC
>Ga0209536_100013909_pt1 | contig 11577 bp, 12 predicted proteins | sample DeeMarSeWOR28_12_FD_187461 | JGI IMG/M metagenome (GOLD analysis project Ga0209536, IMG submission 187461) | Marine sediment microbial communities from White Oak River estuary, North Carolina - WOR-2-8_12 (SPAdes) (version 2) | ecosystem: Environmental > Aquatic > Marine > Intertidal zone >... | reverse complement strand
GGAATCAAATCACTGGATTACAATGGATGGCCCTGAAAAATTAGGCGGAAGCAACGCAGGCGTAAGACCGAAAGAGTTGGTTTTGATGGCTCTTGCAGGCTGCACCGGAAGTGACGTTGTTAGTATTCTTCAGAAAAAAAGAGTTAAACTATCAGATTTTGAGATTAATATAACCGCCCAGCAATCAGAGAATCATCCAAAAGTATTTACACATATCGATCTTGAATATGTTTTTTACGGTAAAGATATTAAAGAAAAAGATGTCGAGAGAGCAATTGAATTGTCGACTGAAACATACTGTGGTGTCTCAGCAATGTTGAAGAAAGCGATGACGATAAATCATACATATAAAATTGTAGAAACAGAGGAAGAGACCGCTGCTGCTACAGTCTAATTCGGATAATTTAGTTTCTAAAAGATCTTTTTAACTTTTTTGATAAAGACCGATACTGTTCCCATCAGGATCAGAAATTACAGCGTACCATCCCATTGCCGGGATGGTTGTCTTCCCGGTTTTTATATGTCCGCCCGCTGTTTTAGTTTTTTCTAAAGCCTGTTCAAGGTGATCAACTGTAACATGGAAAACAGTTGTATCGCCTTTTACAACAGTCTCAACTTTTCTCAATCCCGCCATTATCCCCTGATGGTTATTGAATAGTAAATATCCATTCCCGAATGGTTTGAATTCCCATCCAAAAACATTCTTAAAAAATTCCGATGATCTGTTTAAATCAGTTGAAGGTATTTCAATGTGTGAAATTAGTGGATTCGACATATTAACTTCCTTAAATTTTCTATTAATTTTGAAATGAAATATTATCTAAATTGTGTGCAAAAATAAAAATATAAACTTGAACCTTAAAACGAAATATCATTTGTGGGAAAAATAATTTCTAATAAAGTATTTTATGACGAGCTGGCAGGCGATTACGACGACATGATTTCATTCAATAAAGCTATTGAAAAAAAGAAAAATATTCTTAAAAACTTTATTGATCCGAATACCAGGAATATTGCTGATATAGGCTGCGGTACCGGTCTTGATTCGATCATTTTCTCTAAATTGAATATGAACGTTGATGCTTTCGATCCTTCGGGTGAGATGTTAAATATTGCCAAAATTAATTCAAAGAAAATGAATTCGAGTATTGAAATATATAATTATCAGACGGATAAAATTCCGGATGAGTTTAATAACAAATTTGATCTAGTTGTTTCTCTGGGAAATACGTTTTCAAATATTCCGGATGATCTTTTGCCGAATTCACTAAAAAGATGTTATGAAATTCTTAAAACAGAGGGCAGGTTACTTCTTCAGGTTTTAAACTATAAAAAGATAATTGAAAATAGAGAAAGAATAATTAATGTAAATGAGAATGAGGACAAAATATTTATCCGGTTTTATGATTTTTACGAAGAACAAATTGTATTCAATATTCTAACCTTGAATAAAAAAAACCTTTCTGAGCGAAAGCTCTGTTCAACAAAAATCTATCCTTACTTCGTTAATAATTTTGAATCAGGACTGACTCGTGCTGGATTTAGTCAAATAAGATTCTATGGTGATTTAAGTCTATCTGAATACCTTGAAAGTCAATCAGCCAACCTCGTGATTCTTTCTGAAAAGAGATAAAAGTAATCTTTTTTAGAACAAAATGTGACATTCATCAACTCTGAGAAATTTGTGACATTAATCTATTGCTATCTAAAATTTTTCTTTTTACGTTTGAACAAACGTTCAGTCAAAATACTATGAGTCCAAGAACAAAAAATCAGTTTGAAGAAATAAGGCAAAAAAGCAGAGAAAATATAGAAAAAATAGCACTTGAGCTATTTGCCATCAAAGGTTATCACGCAACCTCAATTTCTCAGATTGCAGAAAAGGCTGGAATCTCAAAAGGACTACTCTATAATTATTATAAAAGTAAAGAGCATCTTTTAGATTCTGTTATAATGAAAGTCTATGATGAAATTATACGCATAGTTCACATGTCTGAAAACCTTCCCGCTGAAAAACAAATTGAACAAATGATAATTCAAACAATTGATCACCTTAAAAAAAATATTACGTTTTGGAAATTGTATCTTTTCCTTGTTCATCAATCGGATGTTCATCAAAAATTGTCTGAACTTTATGAAAAAATGAGAGATGATTATTTGGGATACGTGGTGAAATTATTTCAGGAGATGGGATCAAAAAAACCGACTATGGAAGCGCTGATGCTGGGAACAATGTTCGATGGAATAGGGCTAAATTATGTTACGGCTCCTAACGACTACCCGATTGATGAAATGAGTAATTATTTAGTTGAAATCTTTGTTAAAAATAAAAAAGGTTAAAAATGTTAAAATCTCTTTTTTATTCGCTGATTATTTTTTCTCTTCTTTCTATAAACACTTTTGCGCAGGATGCAACGGAGGTTGTGAAAAAAGCAGATGAGCTGATGCGGGCAAATTCCAGTTATTCAGAAATAACAATGAAAATTATAAAACCAGATTGGTCGCGTGAGATGGGAATGAAAGTCTGGGCTTTGGAACCCGACTATGCAATAATTTATATTACAGAGCCAGCAAGAGATAAAGGAACAGTAACTCTAAAAAGAAAAACTGAAGTATGGAACTGGCTGCCATCGGCACAAAAAGTTATAAAAATTCCGCCCTCAATGATGCTGCAAAGCTGGATGGGATCTGATTTTACTAATGATGATCTAGTTAAAGAGTCGTCTGTGATAAAAGATTATACGCATAAATTTATTGGCGAAGAGAATATTGATGGATTGGATTGCTACAAGATCCAGCTAACGCCCAAACCTGATGCAGGGGTTGTCTGGGGAAAAATAATAGCTTGGATTGCAAAAGAATCATACCTTGAGCCGAAAGTAGAATATTACGATGAGGATGGATTCCTTGTCAAAGAATTTATTGGAAACAATATGCAGAAGATGGACGGCAGGAATATTTTCACTCACTGGGAAATGATTCCTGAAGATAAACCTGGTAACAAAACAATTATGGATTACAATAAAATTCAATTTAATATTAAAACAGATGAATCTTTTTTCTCTGAACAAAATATGAAGCGTGTAAGATGATTACTTATATCAAACTAGCCTGGCGAAATCTGTGGCGTAATAAAAAAAGAACATTGATTGCTGCAGCATCAGTTTTCTTTGCGGTTATCCTGGCTTTATTAATGCGTTCAATGCAGACAGGTTATTATGATTATTCAATTGATGCTTCAGTAAGAATGTATACCGGTTACATACAGGTTCATGGTAAGGATTACTATGAAAAGAAATCTCTTGATGAAAGTATGGTGGTTGATCAAAAACATTTGACAGAATTAAAGAATACTCTCGGAGTCAATTTAATAGTTCCAAGATTTGAAACATACACCCTGATTTCCCATGGAAATAAAACAAAAGTCGTTCAGGTTACAGGAATCAACCCGGAACTTGAAAATCAATTAACTAGCCTAAAAAAGAAAATAGTAAGCGGGAATTTCCTTAGCGATTCATCAAAAGGAATTATAGTTGCAGAAGGATTGGCTGAAATACTCAAAGTTGAAGTTGGAGATAGCGTGGTAATTTACGGGCAAGGCTATCACGGAGTTACTGCTGCTGCACAAATTCCGATTGTTGGCATTGTAAAGTTTACTCTTCCTGAATTAAATAAATCATTTACATATTTAAGTCTTCCTTATGCTCAATGGCTTTTCTCTGCACCTGAAAGATTGACATCATTGTCTATTATGATAGATAATCCAAAGAAACTTGATGGAGTTAAATCTGACATCCAGAAAATCTTCGATAGTAAATACGAAGTAATGGATTGGGAAGAATTGTCACCCGAACTGGTACAATCAATTCAAATTGACAATGCTTCAGGAATTATAATGCTGGGAATTCTCTACATAGTAATTGCATTTGGAATTTTTGGCACTATTATGATGATGACAGCAGAGAGGGTAAAAGAATTTGGAATTCTTATTTCTGTTGGAATGAAAAAGTGGAAGCTAGGATTAGTTACTCTTTATGAAACGCTTTTCGTTTCATTTATAGGAGTTTTTACAGGCGCATTAATTAGTATTCCAATTTTACTTTACTTCCATGCAAATCCAATTCCACTGACCGGAGAATATGCAGAAGCAATTCTTGCATTCGGGTTTGAACCGATACTACCATTTGCAATATATCCAGGAATGTTCTTTGCACAAATCTGGACGGTGCTTGCTATAGCTATAGTTTCAGCAATCTATCCAATTGTATTCATTAGAAAATTAAAACCTGTGGAAGCTTTGAGAGGTTAATATGCTTTTAACTCTTGCATGGAGAAATATCTGGAGAAATAAAAAACGAAGTTTAATAATAATTTTGGCAATCGCAGTCGGATTATGTTGCGGTTTGTTTGCCAGTGCAACAATGTTCGGAATGTGGGATTCAATGATCAACACAACCATTGACCGGGACCTGGGACATTTTCAAATTCATTCTAAATCTTTTGAGGATGAAAAATTAGTAACCGATACTATCCCGGATTTCGAAAATATAATTGCTGAGTTAAATTCAACAGAATACGTCACTGGTGTTTCATCAAGAATTTTAATTGAGGGAATGGCTTCTTCTGCTACAAGTTCGAACGGAGTAAGGATTCTTGGAATTAATCCTGAAACAGAAGAAAAAGTTACTTCTATTTATAAAAATATAGTTGAAGGAAGTTACTTCGGAGAATCCTGGAAAAATCAAATTGTAGTAGGTGAGAAACTCGCGGACAATTTAGGCCTTAGAGAAAAATCAAAAATTGTATTAGGATTTCAAGGAATTGATGGCTCGATTATTTACGGAGCATTTAGGATTGCGGGAATTTTTAGAACTCAGTCTTCTATGTTTGATAAATCAAATGTATTTGTGAAAGAAGGTGATCTGTTAAAGCTTATTAATTCTGATAAAATTTCGAATGAGATAGTTGTTAGATTGAGCTCAGTTCAGCAGGTAGATTCAGTTTACATTCCAGTTAAAAATAAATATTCAAATCTGTCTGTAAAATATTGGGGTGAGCTGGCACCTGAACTTAAGTTTTACTATCAGTCGGTTGTTCTGCAATCGAACATTTTTGTTGGAATAATTCTTTTCGCACTTTTGTTTGGAATAACTAATACAATGCTTATGTCTGTTATGGAAAGAGTAAGGGAGTTTGGTGTGCTTATGGCTGTTGGAATGAAAAGAAGTCGTGTGTTTTTAATGATAATAATGGAAACTATTTCACTTTCCTTCATTGGTGGAATTTTGGGTCTGATACTTGGACTAATTCTTATTGGGTATTTTGGCAGTGTGGGAATTAATCTTTCTGCCTTCACAGAAGGACTTGCTCAATGGAGTTTAGGGACGCAACTATATACGAGCCTTCCATTTTCATTTTATCCGCCGATTGTAATAATGATTTTAGTTACGGCTGTCATCAGTGCTTTTTATCCAGCACTCAAAGCAATAAAATTAAAACCGGCAACTGCAATAAGAACGTATTAATGGAGTAACAATGGCACTAATTGAATTAAATCAGGTTTCAAAAATTTACGATGGAACCGCTGTCCCTGTAAAAGCAGTAGATGAAGTTAATTTAAAGATTGAGACAGGTGAGTTTACCGCGATAGTTGGTCCGTCCGGATCAGGCAAAACTACTTTACTAAATTTAATAGGCGGATTAGACCAACCCACTGCCGGAAAAATATTTGTTGACGGCACAGATATTTCAACATTTAAACCGGATGAATTAATTAATTTCAGACTGCATCATATAGGATTTGTCTTCCAGGCTTATAACTTAGTACCGGTATTTACAGCTAAAGAAAATGTAGAGTTCATTATGCTTCTGCAAAAAATTTCAAAAGCAGAAAGGGATACGAAAGCGATAGAATTTCTAAAAGCTGTAGGATTGGAAGATAGAATTAATAGTAAACCGACAGAACTTTCAGGTGGACAGCAACAGAGAGTAGCCGTTGCAAGGGCTCTTGCTTCTACTCCTTCTTTTGTGCTGGCAGATGAGCCGACTGCCAATCTTGATTCTGTTTCTGCAGATTCTTTACTTGATTTAATGGAAGATCTCAACCATGATCATAAAATGACTTTTGTGTTTTCTACACACGATAGCAGGGTTATTCAACGGGCTCACAGAGTAATAACTTTACGTGATGGTGCAATAGAATCTGATAGGAATTATAGTGAAAAAGTTTCGAAGAGCAGCTGAACTTACTCTTCTTGTAATCTTCTTTTCGTCTATCCAGAGTTTCCCGCAGTACTCATCTTTCGATTATAATGGTTATGCAAAATATTTATTCAGCTCAACAAAATTTCCAGATATTAATGATCGGCTTTACGATCACCTGCTTCATCTTAGACTAAATACAAAGTATTACGCAACTCAAAATCTGACGGCGGCAATGGAGCTTCGGTTTCGAACCTTCTATGGTGAATCTGCCTACAAGATTCCAAATTACAGAGAATTGATTCAGACTGAGCGCGATTTTGTGGAACTCGATTTTTTTCTTTGGGAAACAAAATATTCCATCGGTTATCTTGAAATCGATCGATTGTATCTGGATTTTGTTCAGAAAGATTTCGAGTTTACTGTCGGTAGACAAAGAATTTCTTGGGGAACCTGCTGGGTTTGGAACCCAACTGATCTTTTTAATCCACTTGAGGTTTTAGATTTTGACTACGAAGAGAGACCGGCAACGGATGCAATCCGTGTTCAATATTATACTGGTCCCGTAACAAAAATTGAAGTTTCATACAAACCTGCCAATGATCCATATAATCAAATTCTTGCAGGACTCTTCAGTCTTAATAAATGGAATTATGATTTTAATTTTATCGGGGGAATGAAATACAAAAGATGGCTGGCAGGATTTAGCTGGGCAGGGGATATTTATGGTGCTGGATTCAGAGGTGAACTTTTAGTTAGTCAAAAACCTGACTCTGCAGAGACAGTTGATTTTCAAACACCACTGCAAACGATAGCATTTGATAATAAAACTATGGCTTCATTTGCTCTGTCAGGAGACTACACTTTCCCAAATTCATTTTATATTCATACCGAATTTCTTTACAACAATATCGGGGTTACAAAGAACACACTTCTTTATCAACCTGCTGCAGGAAGTTTAGGATTATTAACTGCAGCACGATGGTCAATCTATCAGGAATTTTCTTACGATATTACTCCGCTTTTGAGGGGTTCAATTTTCGGAATTTATAATCCAAATGATAAATCGTATGTAATTGTTCCTTCTTTAAGCTATTCTGTAATAACGAATCTTGATTTATACCTCATCTCTTTTTTCTTTGAAGGAGATCCTTTGACCGAATACGGAGATTATGGAACAACATATTATGTAAGATTGAAGTATTCGTTTTAAAATTCAGGTTATAAATAAGAATTCCGTAAAACAGCACTCTTGATTCACAGAACATATTTCACTATGTTTTATCAGGTGTATAAAGAATAGAAATATTCTTTGTCAATAATTTTAATGAGGGTATACGATTCAACAAAAATCTTTTAACATCTTAAGGAGCAGCCTATGAATCTTGTGGAAAGGGCAAAAAACATCATCACCTCACCTAAAACAGAGTGGGATGTAATTGCAAATGAAGAACCGAATGCTAAGCAGATTTTATTTTCTTACGTTCTTCCTCTTGCTTTTATTCCTGCAATAGCCAGTGTTTTTGGAAGCATCATTTTTAATCCATTTGGGTTTGGATTTGGACTTGCTATCGGTATAGGTATGGCAATCATTTATCTGATAATTTCTGCCACTTCGATTATGGCATCAGCCTTTATTGTAGATGCACTTGCACCTAATTTTGGATCACAAAAAAATTATGGCAGAAGTGTTCAATTAATCGCCTATTCAATTACACCAATGTTTGTGCTTGGTATATTGAATATTATATTTTTTATTGGGTGGTTATTCATGTTAGTGGGTATTGGATATGGTATTTATATAATGTATCTGGGACTTGGAAACGTTATGAAAACACCCGAAGATAAAAAGGTTGGATATCTAATTGTTTCGATGATATCATTCTTGTTTGTGTTTTGGGTATTCTATTGGATTTTATACTTGATCATTGTAACCGGAATAATCACAGCAATATTCGGATTCGGTATGATGACTGGATTTAATTAATAACAGATAATTTATTGGACCTGCCGAAAGTATCGGCAGGTTCTTAACTCATTCCTGAATTAATGTTTTAAAACCTTTTTTATTTTAATTTTAGTAATCCGGTGCTTGGTCGGGTTCAATCACTTATTAACTTTTCGAGGTAAGAGATATCAGCTTTAGAATCTATCTTTTTGAAATACCCCAACGCTTCATCAAAATATTTGTTGCCTTTCTCCTGATCATTTTTCAACCTGAATAGAATGCCTAATTCACACGCAACTTCTGCCAGGTTAAGCTGATTGTTTAGATCTTTGTTTAGTCTGTAGCTTGTTAGCAAATGACTTTCGGCAGATTCGAAATTGTTTTTTTGTCTGCTTATAATGCCTTTTATTTTATAAACTTCTGCTATTGATAATTTATCATTAATTTTATTTGCAATTGACATAGCTTTATCTGCAAATGCACTTGCAAGATCAAAATCTATTTGCATAACGTAAACAAATGCTTTATTGATATATGTAATTCCCAAATTTTGCATATAGTTTGATCGGATTGAGAGATCGATACTTTCGTTAAATTCGTTGATCGCAGAAGAGTATTCTTTCTTCTTCATATAAACAATGCCCAGATTCTGCTTTATCTCTGCAATTCTTTTTAAATTATTTACTTTTTCAAAATTAAGTAGTGCACGTTTAAAGTAAGATAGAGCCTCGTTATAATTGCCTTGCATATTGTTTATGATGCCAAGGTTAATTTCAACTTTTCCTATCAAAGCAGTATCCTTTACATCCTGTAAAGCAGCAAGTGCGTTTTCAAAATGTTCTTTAGCTTTTTTCAGGTTACCCTGGTCACCATAAATAGTACCTAGTATATTCTGACAATGAATATTACCTTTTGTATCACTCTCATCACGGAAAATTTTAATAGACTTATCGAGATAATTAATACTTAATTCCCATTGTGCCTGACGGCTGTAGACCTCACCAATCGAGAGAAATGCATTTGCCAGAATGTTTGCCATCTCAGGCTTGTCATTACAAATTCTCAGCAATTTTTCGTGAATTTCAATCGTTATTGTATTTTCACCTGAAGTAATTGTATGCTGACCCAGATAAATAAGAAACTCAATAAATTTTTCATCAGTAAGTTTTATTTCAGCAAATGTAATTAATTGATCAAGTTGAAACCTTGTCTCTGCGCTAGTACTAATTTCAAAACTAATTTGCTGTTTCAAATTGTTTTCAGTTGAAGTTCGTGCGTTTTTGATTTCATCTGAAATCGTTGCGAGGAAATCTTTTTTTTCAGATGCACCAAAGAAATTGTTAAGGGCTTCCTCAACAATGGGGTGAGTATTTGGTATCGAATTATTCAAGCAGTTAATGAAAAAGTACTGTTAATTTTTGATTTACAATGCAATGATACGGCAAGCCTTGTGCCATTATAGCAATTCTTAGCCACTCGATTACATTATTTTTTGAGAGTAGTTTTAGTAAAAATTACATTATACTTTTAAAAATAGTGGCAAATCGCAATGTTTTTTTGCTGTTAGAAAATTTAACAGTTGTTTCGAAAGGGCCGAATATTAGAGAAGTTAATTGTTTTTTCGAAGAGCTATTTTACAATCTTAGATATCTCTTTGAACTGCGGAGTCCCACAGACATTTAATAGTTCAAAAAGAATAGATTCTGTTGTAGTTATTTCAGCACCATGATTTCTCATTCTGTCAAGAGCTGTTTTATAATCAAATTCTTTTCGGGATGAAACAGCATCTGCTGCGAGGTTTACTTGTAAATTATTTTCAATCAAATCCAGAACTGTCTGTTGGACGCAGACATGAGATTCAATTCCACAAACTACAATCTGTGAAAAATTTTTTGATTTGAATTCTTGAAATAGATTACCGGCACCGGAGCAACTGAATGACATCTTATCAAAAGGTTTTAAATCTCCAAGTTCCCGCGTTATTGAACTAACAGTGGGTCCTAGACCTTTTGGATATTGTTCTGTGTAATAAATTGGTAAAGACAATACTTTAAAGCCTTTGATAAGTTTCATAGTATTTTCAACCACAAGCTGGTAATTGTTAATTACAGGTAGAATTCTTTCCTGTATATCAATAATTAGAAGAGCAGTCTTTTGAGGTATAAGTAGCTTGTTGAATCTTTTCACTTCGTTCATCGATTATTTTTTATCCGTATATTTTTTCCATACCGTACTTTCCACATGCATACATCATCAACAAACTTGTAATATCAACCAGAGCTTTTTTGTGTTCATCAATGTAGATTATAAGATTATAAACATCTGCAATAAATTTCATTTTGTCCACAATTTTCCTTAATTCATTATAAGAGGGATTGCCATGCCAGTAGACTACCTGCTCGATTATCATTTTTTCATATCTCCGCAAAAATTCACCAAACGAAATCGTGTGAATTGATGTAGCAGTTCGAGGTTTACAGATCGATATTAAATCATTGAAGTACGTATCCCAGTGCTTTGCAAGATCACTGTTTTTTTTCTGCATAACATGTCTTGCCTTAGCCAGAGTAAATTTAGCTCTTGTTCTAGGTTTAAAGTTTGGGATTAAAGCGTAACCGTCGAAACTCTTAAATTCATCATCCGGGTCAATGTATTTCCATCTATTAATTAGCTGTTGTGCAGAATAAATATTAATAACCTTGTTCACGGAGCTATCTATCAGTATAAATTTTCCCTGCTGCCAATTAACTACTGTAAGCCAGTGTCCCCAATCGTCCACACTCAATATGCAGGGATATCCTTTTTTAAGATGTTGAATCAAAACTTTGATTGCATCCTTACCAGTTTCACGTCTGAAATATTTAAATCTGCAATCGTAAAATTGAGCGGCTTCTTCAAGACCAATTTCATCTGTTCCATACCACCAGGTACTACCTGCTTTCCTTGCAATCGATTTTTCGCTTGCAAAAACTCCAAGCATAACTAAGGCGTACTTTAATGCAAAAGGTCCGCACTGGTATTTATTTGGTTGAGGGTAAAAGCTCATGGTTAAAAATATTCAGGTGGTAAATGTATAGAATCATGATGAATTAGTCAGCATAAATCTTAGATTACACAAAAAAAATATTTAAATTTGGAATTATGCGAAGAGCAAAATCTAAAGTTGCGGTTGTTTATAATGAACCTGAACCTGAAATGTACATCAAGACTGATGGTGAAGAGGTTAAAAATCTGGAGTTTAAAACTTACTTTGAGGTGGATAAAACAACACCTATGGAAGAGTTTGACTACATAGCTAAAAAGCTTGAAAATGTTGGATTTAATGCTTATACCCTTAATATTAGAGATAATTTAGAGCTTATGCTAAGTAATCTAAAAAAAGAAAAGCCTGACGTAATATTCAATTTTGTTGAAATTTACAAGGAGAA
>Ga0209536_100013908_pt1 | contig 11578 bp, 11 predicted proteins | sample DeeMarSeWOR28_12_FD_187461 | JGI IMG/M metagenome (GOLD analysis project Ga0209536, IMG submission 187461) | Marine sediment microbial communities from White Oak River estuary, North Carolina - WOR-2-8_12 (SPAdes) (version 2) | ecosystem: Environmental > Aquatic > Marine > Intertidal zone >... | reverse complement strand
ACTTGACCTGACCAATGACCTAGTCTATATTGTGAGAATAGAAACTTGGAGGTATGCATTATGGCCATACAGGTTAACATATATGAAGCCAAATCCAAATTCTCTAAATTAATCAGCCAGGCCATCGCCGGAGAGGAAATCATCATTGCGAAATCAGGCAAACCGGTCGCCAAATTAGTGCCCTTCGAAAAGCCGCCCAAAGATCGCAAACCCGGCTCAGCCAAAAATAAAATTATCATTGGCGATGATTTCGATGCCCCCCTGCCGGATGATGTTTTGAAGGAATTTTACAAATGAAGTATCTGCTGGACACCCATGCCTTTTTGTGGTTCGTGACCGACGACGAGCGATTGTCAGCAAAGGCCCAGTCGATCATCAAAAACAGTCATAATGAAGTCTATTTCAGCGCGGCAAGTGCCTGGGAAATGTCAATAAAGATTCAATTGAGTAGACTGACCATCTCAGAAGAACTGGAGCCTTTTATCATCAAGCAAATATCAGAAAATAATTTCAACACCCTATCAATTACAATTCTCCATTCTATTTACACTCTGAAACTTCCCGACATTCATAAAGATCCATTCGACAGAATGATCATCGCGCAATCACAGGTCGAGGAGATGCCACTGATCACCAAAGACAAGAATATTAAAAAATATAAAGTTCCGGTTGTCTGGTAGCTTCGCGTTGCGGGTTACAGGGTGCGCGTTGCGGGTTACGGGCCATGGAAATTTAAAAGCCCAAAGCTGAAAGCTCAAAGCCTGACGTACAGAATATCGACTTTGAGCTTTCAGCTTTGAGCTATTAATCTGATGCAATTATTTTTCTAATTTTTTATTTCACTATTCGACTATTCCGGCCTTGCCTTTGACCTTGGCGATCAGCCACGCCAGCCAGGGGTCGAAGCCCTCCTCGGTTTTGGCGGAGATTTCAAAAATCGGCATGTCCGGGTGGACCTGGTGGATATATTCCACGGCTTTATTCTTGTCGTAATCCAGATAGGGCAGCAGGTCGATCTTGTTTAAAAGGGCCACCTCGCATTCCCTGAACATCAGCGGGTATTTGGCCGGTTTGTCCTCGCCTTCGGTGACGCTCAGTACCACTGCACGCGCATCTTCCCCGATGTCGAATTCAGCCGGACAGACCAGGTTGCCGACATTTTCGACGATCAGCAATTCGATGTCATCCAGATTAAGACCCCCGGCAGCCTTTTCAATCACATGGGCGGCCAGGTGGCAGTCGCCCCCGAATTCATCCGTATTGACCTGGACCACCGGGACACCGCTGACGGCCAGCCTGTCGGCGTCGTTGGTGGTACAAATGTCACCGACGATGACAGCACTTTTGATTTGAGATGCGATCCGTAGAAGGGTCTTTTCCAGAGTGGTGGTTTTCCCGGAACCCGGCGAGCTCATCACATTGAGCACAAAGATGCCTTTTTCGGTAAACAGTTTGCGGTTCTGCTCCGCCATTTGTTCATTGACGTCCAGTACCCGGCGAATCACCTTGATTTCGCGGGTACCGCTTTTATGGGTGGTGATCCCCGAGCCCTCATTCGAACCATGGGTATGGGGATGGGAATGGCGGGTACCGTCATGGTGATAATATTTCGGGGTCTTAAATAATTTATCAAGAAACATGGTCGTCCTCTTCGGCAATCTCAATGGATTCGATATCCAGCTCACGGCCGGAAAGTATTTCCAGCGAGCCGCTGTCACAGTTTTCGCACTTGAAGGCCGGACTGTTAATGATCCATTGGGTCTGGCAGTCATTGCACCTGGCCACCACGGGCAGTTCCTCGATGGCCAGCCGGGCCCCGTCCAGAGGCGTATCTTTGACGGCGATGTCAAAACAAAACCGCAGGCTTTCGGGCACCACCGCGGCCAGTTTGCCGATTTTTAGATTGATCTTCTCCACCCTGACAGCGCCGGCATCCGGCGGAATCGAAGCGGTGGCAATTTCAACTATCTGCAGGGCAATGCCCATTTCGTGCATGCTAAATTTCCTGTTCAGGCGTGTTTCGTGTTTCGTATTTGGTGCTTGACAACGCCGCACAGACATGGGGTCCTAAACACAAAACACCAAATACCAATTAACTAAATACAGAGGCACACAGCTCGCCCAGCGCTCCCAGGTTTTTACTGACATGGATTCCGGCCGCTTGCATGGCCTTGATCTTGGCTTCGGCGGTGCCGCTGCCGCCGCTGATAATGGCACCGGCATGGCCCATACGACGCCCCGGCGGCGCTGTAATGCCGGAGATGAAACCGACAACCGGCTTGCTCATTTTTTCAGATACAAATTTGGAAGCATCCTCCTCGGCGGTTCCGCCGATCTCACCGACCATCACCACGCCTTTGGTGTCGGTATCTTCCTCGAAAGCGCGCAAGCAATCGATAAAGTTGGATCCGATGATCGGATCGCCGCCGATTCCGATACAGGTGCTCTGGCCGATGCCCTGCCGTGTCAGCTGATTGACCACCTCATAGGTCAGGGTTCCGGAACGCGATACGACCCCAATCGGGCCCCCGGGCTTATGAATCGGGCCCGGCATAATGCCTATTTTGGCCTCACCCGGGGTGATGATGCCGGGACAGTTAGGGCCGATCAGGCGCGAGGGCTTGCCTGCCAGATAATTCATGACCCGCATCATGTCCAGGGTCGGAATCCCTTCGGTAATGGCCACGATGACACCGATGCCGGCATCCGCGGCCTCCATGATGGCATCGGCTGCAAACGGCGGGGGCACAAAAATCAGGCTGCAGTTGGCCCCGGTTTCCGCCACGGCTGTCCGGACCGTATTAAACACAGGGACATCATCCATTTTTTGACCGGCTTTACCCGGCGTCACCCCGGCCACTACCCGGGTACCATAATCGATGCAGTGACGGGTGTGGAACTGCCCCTCTTTGCCGGTAATGCCCTGTACGACCACTCGTGTATTTTTGTCTACGAAGATGCTCATGGTTTTGCCCCGATAATATCTAAAAAAGGATTAATCGCTCGAAGCTGAAAGCTCAAAGCTATAAAGCAGCAGGTTGAAGGCTTGAATATTCAGCCGCTCAGCCTCCAACCTCAAACCTCTAACCTAAGACGGCCGAAGGCCCTTACCCGCTAACCATCTCAGCTACCCTGGCGGCGGCGTCTTTCAGGTCGGTGGCCGTGGTCAATTTCAGACCCGATTCGGCCAGGATACGGCGACCTTCTTCGATGTTGGTCCCCTCCATGCGCACCACCACCGGAACTTTGATGCCGGTTTTCCTGGCGGCTTGAACAACGCCCTCGGCCAGCACGTCACAGCGCAGGATGCCGCCAAAAATATTAATCAGAATTCCTTTCACGTTGGGATCGCTCAGTATGATTCTAAAACCGTTTTCGACCATTTCGGCGCTGGCACCGCCGCCGACATCAAGAAAATTGGCCGGTTCTGCGCCGGCCAGCTTGATCAGATCCATGGTGGCCATGGCCAGGCCGGCACCGTTGACCATGTTGCCCACATTGCCGTCCAGGTTGATGTAGTTGAGGTTGAATTTGGATGCCTCCACCTCCAGCGGATCTTCCTCGTCCAGGTCGCGGTATTCCAGAATATCCTTGTGGCGGAAAAGAGCGTTATCATCGAAATTGATCTTGGCATCCAGGGCAATCACGCTTTCTTCGGCCGTGATCACCAGGGGATTGATCTCCAACAGCGAACAATCATACTCGACAAACATCCGGTAGAGATTTTTGACCATGGCCACTAAAGGCTTCATAACCGCCGGGGACAGGTTTAAACCAAAGGCTATTTCCCGGCAGTGATAGGCCTGGATACCCTGCAGGGGATTGATGCCGACCTTGATGATCTTTTCCGGTGTTTTGGCCGCCACCTCCTCGATATCCATCCCGCCGGCTTCACTGACCATCACCACAATCTTGGCCGTTTCCCGATCCGGGATAATACTCAGATAAAGCTCTTGGGCAATGTTAAGCCCCTGTTCCACCAAAACTTTCTTAACCGGCCGGCCCTGGGCACCGGTCTGGTGGGTCACCAGATTCATGCCGATAATCTGTCCGGCAACATCAGCAACTTCCGTCTGGGATTGGGCCAGTTTTACCCCTCCGCCTTTGCCGCGGCCGCCGGCATGGATCTGGGCTTTTATCACCACGGGATAACCGCCCAACGCCCCGGCGACCTCGACCGCTTCATCCGCAGTAAAAGCGACGCTACCCTGGGGCACGGGCACGTCATACTTTTTGAATAATTCCTTGGCCTGATATTCGTGGATTTTCATTTCTGTACATCTCCTAACGATGCAATGGTAATAGGTGAATGCGGTATATCAGGGTTGGAGGCCAAAAAAACAGAAGACAGAGGTCAGATGTCAGAAGACAGATGACATTCTGAGAAGTCAGAGATCAGATGACAGGATTTCAACTATGGAGAACAGAATAATAGTATCATCTATTCCTCTGTCATCTGCTTTCTGTCTTCTGCGATCTGTCCTCTGTCTTCTGTTCTCTGTCCTCTGTCTTCTGTCCTCTGTCTTCTGTCAGCTATCCGATTACACAGAGCACATCACCCTTGGCAACCGAATCGCCACTGCTGTAGTTGATGGCCTTGATGGTGCCGCTGGCCGGAGCCGGCAGGGCATTTTCCATCTTCATGGCCTCTAAGATGACCACTGTTTCGCCTTCGTTGATGGCGTCACCGACATTTTTCTCATATTTGATGATCAGTCCGGGCATCGGGGCATTCAAGGGCGTGCCCTCGACAGCCGCCGGTGCGGGGGCCGCTTCGGCTGGGGGCGCCGCTTTGGCAGCGGCCGGTGCGGCCGCCGGTGCCTGGGCCGGCGCGGCTGCCCGAGCAGCCGCCGGCATGGCGGGGGCGGGCATCGCTCCCGCCATCGGCTGGACATAGTTGATCATCGGGGCGCCGTCAAGGGACTCGACCCCAACCTCAAAATAATCATCATCCACAAACACATTAAAGGTCCGCAGGTTCTCGCCTTTGGGAGGCGCGGCTTTGGTCGACTTTTCAACCAGCTGGCCTGCTTTGGCCTTTTTAAGCAGCTCCAGTTCGGCTTTGGCGTCTTCCAGGGTTCTGGGTCTGACCTCGGGCGGCGGCTGCTCTTTGCCATATTTCCAGTTCAGAAATTTTTTGCCGGTAACCGGGTAAAGGGCATAAATCAGCACATCATCCAGATCGACGGCCAAACCCTCCGTTTCTGATTTGGCTTTCGCCAGTTCAGGCTCCAGGACCTCGGCCGGTCGGCAGGTAATCGGCTCCTCACCGCGCTCATAGCCTTTGAGGGCTTTTTTCTGGACTTCCGGATTGATGGGAACCGCGGTTTTACCGTACAGCCCGTAGCAAAGGTCCTTGACCTGGGCGGTAATCATCTTGTAGCGCTCGTTCTCATCATCAAACAGCACGTTGTTGACCGTCTGAATGCCGACAATCTGGCTGGTGGGGGTCACCAGCGGTATCTGTCCCAGATCCTTTCGGACCCGCGGCAATTCGGCGTAAACCTCATCGATCTTATCGAGAGCATCCATTTCCCTTAACTGGTTGACCAAATTGGACAGCATGCCACCCGGAGTCTGATGCAACAGAACGTTGATGTCGATGATCGACATCTTGGTGTCGTCCAGCAAATGCCGGTATTTGGGCATGATTTCTTTTTCAAATTTCTCATTGATGGCCGCCAGCTGCTTGATGTCGAAGCCGGTGTCCCGGTTGGTGCCCAGCAGGGTCATCACCAGCGGCTCGAGGGCCGCATGGGAGGTGCGATAGGCATAAGGCGACATGCAGGTGTCGATGATGTCTACCCCGGCCTCAATCGCCTTGAGATGGCTCATGGGCGACATGCCCGAAGTGAAATGACTGTGCAGGTGAATCGGCGGTTTGACATTCTCTTTAAGGGCCTTGACAATGGCATAGGCGTCGTAGGGGGCAATCAGCCCGGCCATATCCTTGATGCAGATGCTGTCCGCGCCCATGTCTTCGAGGGCCTTGGCCTTGTTGACAAAATAGTCGATGTTGTAAACCTCGCCGCCCATGCGCGGTTCGGTCATGGTATAACAGATGCAGCCCTGAAAGTGTTTACCAGACGCTTTGATGACCGGAACCACCGTTTCAAAATTGCGGTAGTCATTGAGGGCATCGAAGGTCCTGAAAATATCCATCCCGTTTTCAGCGGTTCGCTCGACGAAGGCCCTGGCAACGTCATCGGCATAGTTGCGGTAGCCCACCAGGTTTTGTGCCCTGAGCAACATGGAAAAGGGGGTCTTTTTAATGTAACGCTTCAGGGTTCGAATTCGTTCCCAGGGATCTTCGTTTAGAAACCGGTGCATGGTGTCAAAGGTGGCACCGCCCCAGACTTCCATGGCCCAGAAGCCGACTTCATCCATCATTTCTGCCACTGGAATCATATCCTCGGTTCGGCCGCGGGTGGCAAACAGCGACTGGTGCCCGTCGCGCAGGCTGAGATCCTCGATCTTAACGGGATTTTCCGCCGTCGGCCGGTCCTTGTCATAATTCATTGTGGTCATTTTGACTGCATTTTCGTCACTCATTTTAATGTTCTCCTGTAAAAAATTGGTGTTTGGTGTCTGGTACACGAAACACTTTTTTGAGATCGCTCTCAGAAGCTCTTATGGCGATGAAATGTTTTCATTTGCATTAGGTTGCGCATCTGCATCTGCGCCTGCCTGCCACTCATTGCCCACGGTTTAAGGATGTCGGCCGCACTAACGGCAGCAGCCGGTGCCTGGAGCATACCGGCCATGGCCGCCTGCGCGTAAACGGCCTCTTCATCCTGGAGATAGCTCATGACGGCGGCGATTGCAGCGGTCATTTTCTTATCGTCAGTCATTGGATCACCCTTTCAATCTGGTTAGGTCAGTAGGCCGGTTAGCCGGTAAAGAAATGTCTGTAATCCGATCATCGCGACGGGCTAACGGACTCAACGGGCCAACCGACAAACTCCCTACATGGGAATATTCCCATGCTTCTTCGGGGGTCGGGTTTCACGCTTGGTGCACAGGGCCTCAAGGGCATCGATCAGGCGCGGCCGGGTTTCACTCGGTAAAATAACGGCGTCGATGTATCCCCGGCTGGCGGCTATATAGGGATTTGAAAAAAGATCGTTGTATTCATCGATCTTTTCCTGACGTTTGGCCTCCGGATCCTGTGCCTCTTTTATCTCTTTGCGGTGGATGATATTGGCTGCGCCCGCGGCCCCCATCACCGCGATTTCAGCCGTCGGCCAGGCAAATGCCATGTCGGCGCCCAGATCCTTGGAACACATGGCCAGATAAGATCCACCGTAATCTTTGCGGGTTACCAGCAGCAATTTGGGTACGGTCGCTTCAGAATAACACCACAGAAGTTTGGCCCCGTGCCGGATAATACCGCCCCATTCCTGCTGGCTGCCGGGTAGATACCCCGGCACATCGGCAATGGTCAACATGGGGATGTTAAACGCATCGCAGAAACGGATAAAGCGGGTGGCTTTATCCGAAGCGTTGATGTCAAGGCAGCCGGCCAGCACATTGGGTTGGTTGGCAATGATACCGACGGTTCTGCCGTTTAATCTGGCAAGGCAAACCACGATGTTGCGGGCAAAATACTCGTGGGGCTCAAAAATCTCGTTGTTGTCGACGATGGAACGGATAACGTCTTTTATGTCGTAAGATTTATTGGGGTTGTCAGGAATGATCGCATTCAGCGCCTCGTCGGTGCGGTTGCGGTCGTCGCGGGTATCGACATAAGGCGGATCTTCCATGTTGTTGGAAGGAAGATAGGAAAGCAGCCGCTTGATGCGGTCGATGGCATCTTCATCGCTTTCACAGGCAAAATGGGCGACCCCGCTTTTTTCGTTGTGGGCTTTAGCGCCGCCCAGTTCCTCGAAGCTGATTTCCTCACCGGTGACGGATTTAATCACGTCGGGTCCGGTGATAAACATGTAGCTGCTGTTTTTTACCATGAATACGTAGTCGGTCATGGCCGGTGAGTACACGGCGCCGCCGGCAGTGGGCCCCATGATGGCTGAAATCTGCGGGATGACGCCCGAGGCTGCCGAATTGCGAAAGAATATCTGGCCGTAGCCGGACAACGCATCTACACCTTCCTGTATCCGGGCACCGCCGGAGTCGTTAATGCCCACAAAGGGTGCGCCGGCTTTCATGGCCAGGTCCATGACCTTGCAAATCTTTTTAGAATGCATTTCACCGAGGCTGCCGGCCCGGGCAGTAAAATCCTGGGCAAATGCAAACACCGCTCGTCCGTCCACCAGGCCGTGGCCCGTTATCACGCCGTCAGCGGGGATATCAACATTTTCCATACCGAAATTATCACAGCGGTGGCTGACAAACATATCAATTTCACGGAAGGTGCCGTCGTCGAACAGGAGGTTGATTCGCTCCCGGGCGGTCAGCTTACCCTTTTCGCGCTGGGCGGCAACAGCTTTTTCCCCTCCCATTTCAAGCACTTTCGCCTGCCGGGCTTTGAGGTCATTTATTTTGTCTTCCACGATACCCATCGTCCCATTCCTTTCGTCTTTTATATCTCCCTGCCGGATTCTGTTGCCGGCGGGAAAAGGTAGCATTGAATATGCGCTGCGGACTGCCGCAGTGATGCAGTAGATTTTTATTGAAGAGATGAAATCAAACTTGCAATTTCCTATACAAGTCCGTTTTTGTCAAGAGAAAAAGGTGTGTTTAGTTGATTGGTTGATCAGTTGATTAGGTTGAATTTGGGGTGATCTGATAGTCAGAAAGACTGCAAGCCTCTAAACTAATCAACTATTTAACTTAATCAACTTTTCAACTAAATAGCCGCAGGCTATTTCCCTTCCAGGGCATCGAGCACCTGATCGGCTGATTCGGTAACCGGTGTTCCGGGACCAAACACCCCGGCTGCCCCTGCATCGTAGAGAAAATCGTAATCGCCCGGTGGGATAATGCCGCCGACCACCACCAGTATATCCTCCCCGCCCTCGGATTTCAGCGCCTCGATCAGCTGGGGCACCAGCGTTTTGTGGGCGGCGACCTGGCTGGAGACGCCAACGACATGCACATCGTTTTCCACCGCCATTTTGGCGACTTCATCAGGGGTTTGGAACAAAGGGCTGATATCCACATCAAACCCGAGATCCGCAAAGCCGGTGGCGATGACCTTGATGCCGCGATCGTGACCGTCCTGGCCCATTTTGGTGACCAGAATCCTAGGCCGTCTTCCCTCTTTTTCCTGGAATTGTTCGGCGCGCTTGTGCAAGGCGTCGATGACGTCATTCTTGCCGTACTCGGCGGCATACACCCCGGAAATGCACTGGGTGGTCGCCACATAGCGGCCGAACTCCTTTTCGAGCGCATCGGAGATTTCGCCGACCGTGGCCCTGTGTCTGACAGCTTCGATAGCCAGATGCAGCAGATTATCCCCGGATGTGGCTGCCTTTGTCAGGGCTTCCAGAGCTTTTTGGACGGCTTCGTTATCGCGGGAGGCTCTCAATTCCTTGAGTCTGGCAATTTGCTCGTCGCGCACGCTGGACGGAACTTCCAGTATCTCCAGATCGACATCTTCATCAATCTGATATTTATTGACCCCGACAATGACGTCTTTGCCCTGGTCGATGCGGGCTTGCCGCTTTGCCGCCGATTCCTCGATCCGCAATTTGGGCATACCGGTTTCGATGGCCTTGGCCATACCGCCCATCTCTTCTACCTCGGCAATAATCTTGCCGGCTTCGCGCACGATCCCGTCGGTGAGCGCTTCCAGATAATAAGAGCCCGCCAGGGGGTCGACGACATTGCAGATCTGCGACTCCTCCTGCACAATGATCTGGGTGTTGCGGGCGATGCGGGCCGAAAAATCCGTCGGCAACCCCACGGCCTCGTCAAATGAGTTGGTGTGCAGTGACTGGGTGCCGCCCAAAGCAGAGGTCAAACACTCCAGGGTGGTGCGGATGATGTTGTTATAGGGGTCCTGGGCAGTCAGGCTCCAGCCGGATGTCTGGCAGTGGGTGCGCAAAATACTTGACCGCGGATTCTTCGGATTAAACTGGCTCATCAGTTTGTGCCACAAAAAGCGCGCTGCCCGCAGCATGGCAATGTCCATGAAAAAGTTCATCCCGATTCCGAAAAAAAAGGACAGCCGCGGTGCAAAGGCATCGATGTCCAATCCGGCATCCAGCGCCGCGCGCACATATTCCACACCGTCGGCCATGGTAAAAGCGGTCTGCAGCACGGAATCAGCCCCGGCCTCCATCATGTGGTACCCGCTGATACTGATGGTGTTGTATTTGGGCATATTTTTCGAGCAGTAGCCGATGATATCCGACACGATGCGCATGGACGGTCCGGGCGGGTAGATGTAGGTGTTGCGGGTGAGAAATTCTTTCAGGATGTCGTTCTGGATCGTGCCGCTTAGTTTATCCTGGCTGACGCCCTGCTCCTCGGCCGCTACAATATAACCGGCCAGAATCGGCAGTACGGCACCGTTCATGGTCATGGAAACCGTCATCTCATCCAGGGGGATCTGGTCGAAAAGCATTTTCATATCTTCGACCGAATCCACCGCAACACCGGCCTTGCCGATATCGCCGACAACCCGGGGATGATCGGAGTCATACCCCCGGTGGGTTGCCAGGTCAAAGGCCACGGAAAGCCCCTTCTGCCCGGCTGCCAGGCACCGGCGATAAAACGCATTGGATTCTTTGGCCGTCGAAAACCCGGCATACTGGCGGATGGTCCAGGGCCTGCCGGCATACATGGTGGCCTTGGGGCCCCTCACGTAGGGCGGCAATCCCGGCAGGGTGTTCACGTGCTCCATACCTTCGATATCTTCGGCGGTGTACACCGGTTTGACCGGGATGCCCTCCGGCGTCAGCCAGTCTATAGATTCAAGCGGCTTGCCCCTTAATTCCTTGGTCGCAAGATCAATCCATTTTTGCTTGTCGGGATGCTCGGACATAACGGGTGTGCTCCTTTGGAATATTTAGTTTAATATGCTGTTCAGTATAAAGATCTAAGGCTGCCATTCCAAGCCGGTATAAGGTATAGGCCATAGGGTAAAAGGTAGAAGATTCTGATAGTTCAGCCCGATACCATACACCCTATACCTTATACCGGGTGGTTTCGGCAACCATTAACCAGATACCAATTTTTTACACGCGGGGATTTTTGTAACGCGGGGCCTCAATCTCTCTCGCACAGCTCAACCAGCACACCGCTGGTGCTTTTAGGATGTAAAAATGCAATCTTAGCACCACCGGCCCCTTGGCGCGGTTTCTCATCTATCAGCCGGATTCCTTTTTCCTTCAGCTCCTGTAAGGCCGCTTCAATATTTTCCACCCTGAAGGCGACATGCTGGATACCTTCGCCCTTTTTTTCCAGATACTTGGCAATGGGCCCGTCGGGTGCCGTAGATTCGAGCAGCTCTACCTCACTTTCGCCAACCGGGAAAAAGGCCGTGGTCACTTTCTGTTCCGCTACGGTTTCGGAGCCTTCAAACTTCAGACCCAATACATCCGTCCAAAAGGTTTTGCCCTGGTCAATACTGTTGACGGCAATCCCAAGATGGTCGATTTTCAAAACCTTCATT
>Ga0209536_100013906_pt1 | contig 11578 bp, 7 predicted proteins | sample DeeMarSeWOR28_12_FD_187461 | JGI IMG/M metagenome (GOLD analysis project Ga0209536, IMG submission 187461) | Marine sediment microbial communities from White Oak River estuary, North Carolina - WOR-2-8_12 (SPAdes) (version 2) | ecosystem: Environmental > Aquatic > Marine > Intertidal zone >... | reverse complement strand
ACTGGTGCTTGCTTCCGCTACAGGCCTGATCAATTTGGAGCGAAAGCTCCCTGCCACCACCCAATCCTGTTTCCGGATCGCATCCATGACGAAGAGTTTTACGGCGATGGCCATTTTGAAATTAAGGGATGAAGGCAAACTGTCCCTCAGTGATCCGGCAGCCAACTACATCCCGGAGATGGCAGACCTGGAATACCTGACCAGCGATGCCCCGGACATTGATATCGAAAATCTGTTAACCATGACGGCTGGATTCCCGGAAGACAACCCGTGGGGCGACCGTCAGCTGGATGAACCGGATCAGATGCTGATCGACCTTCTAACTGAGGGCATATCCTTTTCCAGCCCTACCTCCATCCAGTTCGAATACAGCAACACAGGCTATGCGATGCTAGGTGCGGTAATTTCCCGTGTTACGGGTAAGCCTTACCAGGAGTACATCCGGGAGAACATTTTACACCCACTGGGTATGGACCATACCTACTGGGAATACGACCGGGTACCCGAAGATCAGTTAGCCATCGGATATCGCTGGGAAGATGAACAATGGAAGCTGGAACCCATGCTTCATGACGGCTCCTATGGAGCCATGGGGGGGTTGATCACCACAATTGAGGATTTCAGCAAATACGTCAGCCTTCACCTTTCGGCCTGGCCGCCCAGGAGCGGACCGGACAACGGACCGGTAAAAAGAAGTACCCTGCGTGAAATGCACACCCCGCAATACGCCCGGTTATATGCAGAGGCTACGGATCTGAAGGAAAACCCATGCGCGATCGTTTCCGGGTATGGATATGGCCTGGGCATTGCCGAAAATTGTAATGGAATTAAATGGATCTCACATGGAGGTGCACTGCCCGGATTTGGAAGCAATTATTTCTTTTACCCCGACTATGGGGTGGGATTAATGGCATTTGGGAACCTCACCTACACTTCCCCCTGGCCTTTAGAAGAAATCAGGAAATTGCTGTTTGAAACGATTGACCTGGAGCCCCGTCAGCTTCCTGTTTCTGCTATTTTAATTGAAAGACAGGAACAGGTTGCCCGGCTGATTCAGACCTGGGACCCTGATCTCGAAGCTAAAATCCTTGCTGAAAACTTTTACCTGGACAGATCGCGGGAACATCGAATGGCTGAAGTAAATGAAGTTCTGGATAAAGCCGGTGCGATTCAAGGCATGGAAAAAATGGAACCCTATAATCAACTGAGGGGAAGTTTTAAATTGCAAACCGAAAAGGGTTTGATCGATGTCTTTTTTACGCTGACCCCGGAGAAGGATCCGAAAGTGCAATATCTGGATGTATCGTTTCAATCCATTGAATCGAAGGAATAAGATAGATGAAAATCGGAAAAATAGAAACCTACCCCTACCCCTCCCGGGAGGGGAGTGGGATAAATAGTGTAATGGGAAGGAGTGGGTAAAATCATGTTTTTATCGATGCATGAAGTTTTGATACCTGAGAATCTCCATTAAGATACGGAAGTCAGAGCACCAAAAAACACATTTATTTCTGGAATTCTATCTATTCTTGTGTAGGTACGTGGATGGCGCAGCGCAGCATGCCGGCAAATGAAAAATGTAATAGGTAATATCTGTTTATAAATACAATAAATACCGCCGGGTATTTCCTGATTGGTCTTTAATTCTCAATAATCAATCTTTAACTTTTCCCGTCAAATCCTCAAAAAACCGCAGCCGGCTGAAACGGGCTATTTCCCTTAAACCGGAGCTATTTGAGGCAACGTAAAATCCCACTTTAAGAACACCTGAAAATCCGCTAAGTTCAACGGACCGCCTTTCGTAATCTTCCCCAAATTTTGCTGCCGATATCGTGAACGTATTGCCCTTTTTCTCTAATTGGATCATCTCAGCTTCGGTTACTGCAAATAGGATTTTTTCAGTTTCAGAACCTGAATCTTTCCTGTATTTTAAATAGACGGAACCGTTCCCCTGCACTGCACAGCCCACATAAGGTGCCTCCGGTTCGGATGAGGGTCGGATGATTAATCCGGCCTGTCGATCCCTGTTATTGTTAAAACCGATCGGTGTTAAGAGGGTTTCCAAGGTAAAATCGCCTTCAACCGTTTTCCAAAGATAACCGGAACTCTTGTCATTGCTTCCTGTATTTTCCCCCGCAACCGATAAGTAATAGGCCTCCTCAACCTGGTCATATCTTGCCTGAAAAGGGATTCTTTCAGATCCTACACCTTCAATTTTTTCAAAAATGCCTATTTTCTGGTTTTTATTGGATGGATTTTCTATGCCCTCTTCCGGAATAAAAATAACGCCTGTCCACCGGCCCCGTGCATATTCAAAGAAATTTCCTTCATGCCGTTGAAGGTTGGATCCGTTAGTTGACTCCACCCGTATTTTCGCGTTCTCCGGTATTTCCACGCCGGTCCATTGAAGGGTTGCCGGTGCAATGAATTCATTGGTGGGTGGATTTTGCTGAAACAATCCAACCCGTTCATCATTCACATACACATTGTAAACACATTCCCCATCCCTTTCCGTCAGGGTATTCAGGCAAACTGTATAGATCCCGGTCTTACCGGGAAACACACCCTCGGCCGCAGCCATATGAAAGGTGAAATTTAAATCGTCACCGGCCAGGGCATTTAAATCCTCTTCAACATGAAAAGGAGCATAAGGCAACCGGTTCGAAGCAATCCCTTCCCGGGTGAGGACCGGGAAATCTTCAACAGCTCCCATCCTGATAATTTTATCATTGAATTGTGAAAATGAAGATACACCAAGTGTCATCAATATGAACAGCGAAATGGAAATCCTTCCCATATTTAAGAAAATTAACGTTTGTATTTTATTTGACAAATCCGCGGCGTGACTTATACCGATACTATATAAATTACTGAATATCAAAATTTTAAGTTCCCGCAATATTTTTATAGTAAGATAGCAAATTTTAATTCACCCAACCGGTTAAGAAATTAAAATTCCATCCTTAGGGTTAAAAAAAAATTCGGGAGTCATTAACGGTTTCGGCTATTAACGGTGCGTAGATAAATAAACTAAAACGAAACTGCCATGAAACAAGTGAAAAACAAAGATCTGATTAAAAATCGGCTGTTAAATGGAAGGCCGTATCTTAGGGAAATTTTTCTCTCATTTTCCCTCATTCTTATATTTAGTCTTCAGGGCTGCGACAAAAAAGATTGCGATAAGGACCCCTGTGCGGAGGGTTGCGGACCCTGTCCGGATATTTGTATAACCGATCCATGCGGGAATCCGGCGGAATGCCCGGGACAATGCCCGGAGTTTGAAGATGGGATACTGGGCAAAGGCGATTTAAAAGGTGAAGGGAACGTCGTGGAAACCGACGAGGGTATGTCCGTTGACGGTAAACTGACCATAACCACCCCCGACAATAGTGAAGTCGTACTGGAGGATGCCGAGATTACCATTTTATATAACGAGGACGGGACCGTTAAAAGTATGGAAGGAAAGGCTGCCGTACCTTCCCCAACCGATTATATGGAATTTACGGATCCGGTTCAGGCCGACCTGGGTTATTATTCCGGAAAATACCTAAATGAAAACTGGGATCTGGATATTTTGCTGATCGATGAAAGGTACTACCTGGGGTTTAAAATTGCAGTAGCCCTTGAACTTAAGGTAGGTGCCAACAGCGATCCGGAGGCAACCAAACCACTTTCAATAAAACCTCCGGTGGGTGGTCATATTTTGTATATCTTTGATTACACCGATCCGTTTTACTATTATTCCGCAGCGCAGGATGCCCTCGGAGCGATGAGTTTTGGAGAATCCTCTGAAGGCAATATTCCTTATATACCCATACAACCCGTGGATGAAATTGTAACTTTTGACGGGAAAAGCGTCCGGGGGGGTACGTTTCCGATATTCAAAGTGATCGAAGTGAGTGGGGTAATGATCCAGGGAACAGATTTCAATGTAGAACTCGTAGAAGCAGATCCCTTTCCATTTAGTTTTTCGGCCGGATATGGAGCAGGAGTCAATGGGGAATTCGAACTATCCTTACCCATCAACAACTGGATTACCTTTGCCATTCCCTTAGGGGAAGCCAGTGCGGCTATTACAGCGGAAGCCGGTACGAACGGAATCAAAGCCCAGGCCTTTCTGAATGGATTGGCAGAACCGGATAACAGCTGGTGGCCTGAGTTTATTCCCGTAAAACCGGGAGGGCAAATCAGGGCGTCAGGATACGTACAGCAGGCCGGTGAATTTGACCTGGAACTTTCCGGGGAATTCAACCTGGAGCTCCCATCCAATACCTACGAGCTTGATGGATTCATGGGAGCGACGAATGAGGCATTTACGATGACCGGCAATTTGCTTGCCAGCGGCCTTACCTGGGCGGCCGGAGCGGAATTCAGAAAAGACGAAACTGAATTTATGGCCAACCCGCCTCAGGAATTACTGGACGATATTAATTCCCTGGTCGACGCCAACATTGATTCAGCCCTGTTAAAAGCAGAGACTGCCCTTGCCGATCTGGAAAAGGCAACTGCAGATTATGAGTTTGAATTAAGTCTGCGGGGGCTCCGCAGCTTGCTCCCCGGGATCGTATCGGAAGCAAAAAAACGGATTGCCGATGAAATCGCTGATGGTATAAAAAGTGGCCGGGATCAGGCCAATAAAATCCTTTCCGATAACGGACTGGCCCTCTGCAGCGATAACATCAGTTCGCAGGTAAATAAATTGGATGATCCCTATATCAACGCACTGAATCGATTGGATAAAGCTGCCAGGGAAACCAATGACAGTGAAACCACAAGAAAGGAGATAGAGGAAGCCCTAAGAGATCTCGCCAAACTGAACCGGATAGATAAATCCATCACAGTGACCATCACCGCAGGTAATAAAAAAGTGAATAATCCCTCTCCCATTCCGGATGTGCCCGCATGTTCCATATTCAAAGATGATTACAACAGGACCGTATCCATCAATGTGGAAGTGTTGACTTCTGAGCAGGTGCTCCTGTTGAACGAAGCAGCAGACAATGTAAAATACATTGCTGAAACAAGTGACCTGAAAATAAAGGCCCAGGAAATTTTTGACCGGGTCCCGGCCAAAGAGATTTTGGAACAGCTAAAGCAGGACATCCAGACCGGCACAAAATCCATACCATCGATTGAAGAAGTGGGCTTTATAAATTATCACGCTCAAGGCACCTTCTCCTATTACTGGATCGCAGACGGAGAAAAGACGGATCTTTCCGATATAGACATTTTCGATCCGAAATCAATTTCAGAAGCAATAATTGACAACCTGATAAATAATTAAAAACATTAAGCATCTATCTTATGATCATGAAAAATTTAAGAAATACCCTATCGCTATTATTTCTATCGATCCTCATCCTCTCCTGTGAGAAGAATGAAGAGGTTCCCGCAGTTCCTGCCCTTGCGGAATGGGCGAACGTCTATAATGCGGAAACCCAATGGTGGGGGGGCTATTATTCCCCGCTGGTTATTACTGCCGAAGGAAAGCTTTTCATTTCGGAACACGAGATTGAGTATGAGTTTGATGCATCCGAAAAGCGGCTTACCTTCGACTGGCATGATATCAAGGACTATCGGGCCAAAGGAAATATTGTTTTTTCAATGAAAGTCGATGGCCGGATGGAGTTTTCCGGAAGTATTAATCCAAGGGCGCAGGATGGCCCGGTAGGTTATTCGGGCAGGGCGTACTGATATTCCCGGTAGTTACATAAACAGGAATCTGAGTTATAATCAGAATACCGTTTCCAGGATCGTAATTGTACAGGAATGGACCGGGTTCGGGGAGAACTACCCTTTGACAGACAACGTTTTGCAGATTCACGCATTGCCATCAGCATGCTCCGTTGGGGTATGTTGATGGGCATTTTCAGAGGAAGCTACCCGAATTTCATACAAGTTAATTTGATTTATCGATGGTTTCGTACTCTTTGGATCCGTTTTTCTAACCTTATGATGTTTTGATAAGGTGTGAAACCTGATGCCGGCTTAATCTATTCGCATCAACATAGGATTGAAATAGCTGAAAGAAGGGTTTCAGTCTGATAATCCGACAGGAAATAAACCTAAGCTGTTGCTTATTTACAGCATTCAGATGAAATGAAGGATATTACCTTTAGACTCCTATTCCGCTTTTACCGTATTATCCAGAGAACAAAATTACAGGATAGCCCCGATAAACGCTGCAGTAAATTTATCCAAAACCGAAAAGATATAAGCAATCCGGTAATACGATTGGAAAAAAACATACGTTTTTCAAATACGATAAGAACCCTTAAGTAGCTATAATGGTATAATGAATATTAATCAACAGACCCAAAAAAATAAGAAATTGAATTTAGATGTGTACAGACTTTTCCCCCGATTAGCATCGGGGTCAGGGAGAGAAACGTTTTTTTTGGATGATATTTATTAATAATTATTTATTTTTGAGGAGGAACAACAGGTATTTTTTGCAGATTTTTGTGTGAACCTTTTTTTAGCTTTTTTCAATGGAATTTTTGAACCGCCGCCATTTTTTAAAAGCCTCCACGCTGGGGGGGATGGCCCTCACCATGCCTTATGGAAATAAATTGATCGGTGGTTTTTCAGAGAAGTCAAAAACCAAGTACACGTGCCGGGTAAGCCTGACCACGGGCGATCACCAGGCAGAAATGGCCTTTCAGGCCCTGAAGCCCTTTGCCGAACAGATCCGGAGGGCGATCGGGAATAAACGCGTGGTGATCAAGCCGAATAATGTTATGATCGACCGGCAACTGGCGGCGACCCATGTCGACACCCTGGAAGGAATCCTGGAATTCCTGCAATCGATCGGCATCACGGAAAATGTGGTGATTGCGGAATCGGCAGCCAATGGACCGACTTTCGAAGGGTTCGACAATTATGGATATTTCAACCTGCAGAAAAAATATCCGGTCAAACTTGTCGATCTGGACCAGGAAAATTCCGAAATCATCCATGTTTTTGATGAAAAGGATTTCCGTCCCCATCCGGTTCGGACCTCCAGCCTGATCCTGGATCCGGATAGTTTTGTGATCTCGGCAGCAAAACTGAAAACACACGACCGTGTTCTTGTTACCCTATCCCTGAAAAATATTGTCTTCGGCGCACCGATCAAAGATCCGGGATACCGGTGGGGCCCGGACCGAAAGGAAGGATCCCGGAATGATAAACCCATCGCACATGGAAGTGGTTTCCGGGGTATCAATTACAACCTGTTCAGCCTGGCCCGGGTATTGCATCCCGATCTGTCCGTTATCGAGGGACTAGAAGGAATGGAAGGAGATGGCCCGAACTGGGGAACCCCGGTTGATCACCGGGTATGTATTGCGGGCACCGACTGGCTGGCCACCGACCGGGTGGCCATTGAACTGATGGGCATAGATTGTGCCAACGTGGGATACCTGAACTATTGTACAGAAGCGGGCATGGGTGAAGGGGATATTAACAAAATAGAAATTATTGGCGAAACGATAGCAGATCATATCCGATCCTACCAACTGAACAAAAATGTGGAAAAACAACTGATCTGGAAACAGCCGGTTGGATAGAACCCGAAATAATAATTATCATCACAATGAATAAAATAATCCCCATTCTAATCCTGATATTTCTTTTCAACTGTAATCAAACCGGAACAGATACACCTATGGAATTTAAACCAGAAGACTATATCAGGATCAATCAGATCGGATATTATGAAACCGGGCCGAAAAGGTTTGTTGCTGTTGAGGTGATGTCCGACCGGTTTGAAATAATCGGTGAAAAGGATCAGGTGGTTTACTCCGGTTCCCTGTCGGAGGCTGCCTTCTGGGAATCGAGCGGGGAAAATGTCCGCACAGGCGATTTCTCGGAGTTTTCCAATCCAGGCTCCTATCGTATCCGGATAGAGGGCATTGGTAATTCCCACCCTTTTATAATCGGGAGAAACATTTACGAGGAAGCAGCCAGGGCCGCCTTAAAATCGAATTATCTCCAGCGGGCCTCCATGTCCCTGGAAGAGCCCTTTGCCGGGGCCTATCACAGGCCGGCCGGACATCCGGACACGGCCTGTGTTTTTCATCCATCCTCCGGACATGACGGTGGTGTGAAAGCCTCACCGGGCGGATGGTATGATGCGGGAGATTATGGAAAATATATCGTAAATGCCGGGATATCCGTCGGCACCATGCTGCTGCTATACGAACTCTATCCCCAGGTTTACGGAGATCAGTCATTAAATATCCCGGAAAGTGGAAACGGAACCAATGACCTGCTGGATGAGATCCGGTATGAAACGGATTGGATGATGACCATGCAGGATGGGGATGGTGGTGTATTTCATAAACTGACAACCCTGAGGTTTACCGGATTTGTGATGCCTCATGAGACGACCGAACAAAGATATTTTATCGGAAAATCCACGGCGGCTGCGCTGAATTTCACGGCAGTAATGGCCATGCTGAGCCGGATCTATGAAAAAATGGATCCGGGATATGCTGAAGAATGCCTGGTCGCAGCCGAAAAAGCGTGGGCCTGGGCTGTCAAAAATCCGGAAGAATATTACCGGAATCCAGCGGATGTTTCTACCGGAGCGTATGGAGATAGTGAATTGCAGGAAGAATTTTTCTGGGCGGCAGCGGAATTATACATCAGTACCCAAAAAGAGGAATATTACGCGTATATCAGCAATAAATTTAACCGGCTGACCTTCCGGATTGAAGAAAGCTGGCGGAATTACCAGGATAATATCGGGTATTATTCCCTATTGAATCCTGCAAGCCCTCTAAAAGCAGAAGAAAAAAACATCATTACCGACAGACTGGTTGAGTTGGCTGATAGTTTATCCCAGGTTGTTAATATTCATCCCTACCGGATCCCGATCGATCATTTTGTCTGGGGATCCAACAGCGATGTGCTTAACCTGGCCCTCATCTTTGCCATGGCACATAAGTATACGGGACAATCTTCTTACCTTGAAATGGCGATTGAAACCGTAGATTATATCTTCGGGAAAAACGCCACTACCTATTCCTTTCTGACCGGGGTGGGCGATAAAGTACCCATGAACATCCATCATCGGCCTTCCGGTGCGGACGGGATCCCGGTACCGGTGCCCGGTTTTGTGGTGGGTGGACCGAATGGGAGGCACCAGGATGCCGGAAGTCTGAAACAGGCCGGGCTATCCTACCCCTACCTGGAACCCGCCAGGTCATATATTGACGTTACGGGGAGTTACGCTTCTAACGAAGTCTGCCTCAACTGGAATGCCCCACTTGTTTTTATGCTTCCATATCTTGATGAGAACATGAAGACGGAAAATTAATTCCAGGAAGATGACTTTCCCGGATATGATCCCGGGCTTGATCCGGAAACATCCGGGATCTGTTCATGGATTTAGAAATCGAATTTCAGGCAGATCCATGACCAGGTGATTGAATCAGGGGCAGGGAATGAAACAAATTCACCACAGGCACTGAAATACTTAGATTAATTCATTACCGGTAAGTTCACCCCAGGTAGGTGCGTGAAGTGAATCCGGATGATCATCACCAAAACTCAGGGTTTACCCGGATATTTTAATCTCCTGAATTTCTATTATTTATCCTTTCTGTTATTTCTTTAAATTACCGTTCAAACTTAAACCTACTGCCATGGAAACCAATGTAACTGCTCAAGAAAGCGATCTGAATTCCCGCCCGAAAATGAATGAATCAAACCGGCAGGAAATCAAATGGCCTGAAATATGGAGCCTGGCTGCGTTGAATGCGGCCATAGTGATCTGCTGGATCGCCTATCATGAATATCAGCCAAAACTCCTTGCCGGGTTTGGGCTCACTCATCTTGCCACGCTATTAATTTATGCAAAAGCGATCATTCTGGTCGTAATTCCGCCGATTGCTGGGTTACTGACCGATTATATGATCAGGAAAAACAATAAAGTTTATGTGGTCTTCCTGGTCGGAATCGGAGGCACCGCGATGATCTTTATGATTGTCGCCACGATCCTTTTTCAGGGACCTGGAAGTTTTTTGACTCCAATTTTACCTGTGATGGTCATCCTTTGGCTGATTGGAATGAATATTTTTCAGAGTCCGGCAAATTCATTGATCGAGATGTTTGCCTCCGCCAAAAACCTGCCGATCGCAATGGGAATCCTCGTATTCGTTACCGAATTGTTATTTGCGCTGGAACCGATCGTGGTCTTGCTGGTCGACTTTTTTGGGGCTACGTTGACGTTTGTGGTCGGAGGAATCCTGATCGGTGTTACCGGATATATATTCCGGAAAGTAAGCCGTGATGAAGTTTTATTCCGAAAGCAGGAACAAATTCACGTCCATCCTGAGCAGGATAAAAGATCCAATTTCCCGTTAATTGTGGGGATCGCCTTGATTTTTGGTATCGGGCATGCTTTTATTGTAGAATTTCTTCCGGAACGATACAATGCCCTATTTTCCAACTCATTGGATGGGAATTACTTTTCTTCCTTTATTCTGTTTTGTGTGGCCGTTCTTGCCATCCCCATCAGCCGATTTGTAGCCAGGGCAAACCTGTTGAATTTTATTAAATGGGCGATTATATTGCTGATTGTATCTGTAGTATCTATCGTCCTGGTTCCGGGAATTATCGCCTTCATTGCCGGCAATTTAATAATGGTAATCGCTTTCGGGATCTTATCTGTTTCTGCCCTGCCCCTGGCAATCAGAAGCTTATCGGTTCGCCAGATAACCCTGGGAGTGGGAATCTTCTTTGGAATTGCTGCCATAGCCGATGGGATAGCCGATATTATTAAAGGTATTTGATTCCTTCGATCCTATGAAAGCAAAGGCTAAAGCCTATGTTATGATACTTTGTTAGTGCCCATGGCATGAAGGCCACGGTTAATTTTGCCAGGCATTTAGTGTTGCACTACCCGGAATTCCTGTCATCTCGAAATCCAAAGTCTGAGATACAGGAATTTCTTTTTAATGAAATTTTTGTTTGATATATAAAAATTCTTTTCTTTAATAGTTAACCGGGCGTGGATTCTGAACGACTTTTACCGATATAACCAGGATCATTATTTTGGTCTGTAGATGTTTTTTAAGAATATAATGAAACCTCTCTGTGGTGTTTTGGATTTTCAGGCAAGTTGTTACAATAATTTTATCGCCATCAAAGTCACCCCGCAGGGGACTCTGATGAATTATGATTTCGATATCCACAGGGTCCCCTAATGAAGAACAGGAGCCTGCCCTGATGAAAATCAGGGTGATCCTGAGGGAGGGAAAATCACTTATTAGATTTAATCTTCAGTTGGATTCGATTTTTCATTGAAGATAAATGGATTAGATTCAAATACGAATAAACCCTTCTCCCAATGGCGATCGGGATCAGGGAGAGAAGAAGCGTTTTTAGTGTTGTTGGTAACCATGGTATTACAGCTTCCAACTCAGCCACTCCCACTACTGGCGCGGAATTTAGAGGCTGTGTAAAAAGTTTGAATATATATTTTGCTCCAGAATCATATTTGGATGGTTTAAATTACAAGTAATATTACATTTGATATCATGCGTAAATACACACCCCCTACCCCCTCTATAGAGGGGAAGTTATATTT
>Ga0209536_100013905_pt1 | contig 11579 bp, 10 predicted proteins | sample DeeMarSeWOR28_12_FD_187461 | JGI IMG/M metagenome (GOLD analysis project Ga0209536, IMG submission 187461) | Marine sediment microbial communities from White Oak River estuary, North Carolina - WOR-2-8_12 (SPAdes) (version 2) | ecosystem: Environmental > Aquatic > Marine > Intertidal zone >... | reverse complement strand
ATTAGCGATAGAAACATGGAATCCTTCACAAAGCAGAAAAGCGAATATGAGAGCGGATACAACAATCAAACTTAATACTGGGAGAAAAGAGTATCCGGCCAGATTTAAAATAGTCTTCGAGTACGCATAGAATTACTTTGGTTTCACAATTATTACTTCTTTTATCATCACCACTGGACAAATATCGGGATGTCTGTACAACCATGAAAAAACGCACGGTTTAGACTATACTATGCCTAACGCCCACCAGAAACCCAGGCCATAGACAATATGCAGAACTGCCTGTTCTGCCCACACATATTTACGTATTCTCAGACCTGCTATACCTTGACCGGCAATAGGCAAGGCGGTAAAAAGCATGGCAATCCAGAGCACTACTATATACAGTGGAAGATAGGCTGCATGCCAATAGTTAAATCCGGCAAAGTATGAAATAGTTGTATAAATAATCCCAAAAACTATACTAGTAATAAGGTGCACCGCAACACCTATTGCATATACCCTGGTTCTTGACTTCTGTAGCTTCAACATTTCAAGTCCGTACTCACCATCAATAATGACCAGGTGAGATTTTATTAGTCCAAATCGATATCCCATCTCCGAAATAGCGCCCATAAACACTCCTGCAATTAATCCGGCCAGAAATCCGTCAACTACCCACATGATCTTTCCCCCTTTCTGAACTCTCTAACTGAGAGACAGAACCTTCTCAACACCCGGGTTCTCCAGGATGACCACAGCAACCTTGTCGTCTCCAAATCTTAATCCCAGTATTGCGGATAAAGAGATATATTTTTCTATACCATGTCATCGGAGCAGAAAAATTAGCGAACGCCTTTTTAAAACTTGGCATATTTGAGTTCCCAATTAAATGAATTATCGAAAAAGAGCAGCCCATATTATTGCATCCAGAACTGCTGTATGAAAGGCGAAATAACCACTGCCTACTACAGCTAGCCAGTAAGCCGCCCCTGACTTGCCAGTTTGGAGTGAGAGAAGAGCCCACACCAATGCAATGGAAGCCAGTCCTACTATCGCTAACACAACTCTAACTGCAATCCACATTCCAGTTGATGTGCTACCTAAATATGAATTTGTAAACGGCATCCAGAGAGCTGATGGCACAAGTATCGCTAAGAAAACCACATAGAACATGTAATAGCCGTATCTACCAAACAAAACTGCATCTTTAGGCGTAATTCTGAAGAATATGAAATAAAGAAAAGCGAAATAGCCGAGTGCCGCCAGTATCATAGAAACGCCATAAACCGGCCTGATATTTGAAGGTACACCTCCCCAGAATGCGCTGCCACTTGAGGATCGCATAAGCACAATAACATAGCTGCCAAGCACAGCCGCACCGCCAAGCACATTAATAATGAGAAGAACGATTTGTTCAATAACCATTTCTCAATCTCCTATGTGTATTTCTTCAGTGCAACTAATAACACTCCCGGGCCACCATGTACCCCAAGACCCGCTCCCAGTTCATCAATCTCTATTCTTTCCTCGGCAACGAATTCGCCTAATAGTTTTTTTAATCTCTCTGCCTGGTCTCGTACCTGACTATGGACTATTGTCAGCGCGGTTACCGGAGTATTTGATTTTACGAAATCATATATTCGATCAATACCCTTCTGGACTTTACGTACAAGTCCTGCACGGACAACTTCCCCATCACTAAAAGTTAGCAGTGGCATAACGTGTAGTATCCGTGCAACCGCGGCTATCATTTTACTTACGCGTCCACTCCTGGATAAATATTTCATAGTCTGGAAAATACCAAACATACTGACATGCTCTATAGCGTTTTTTGCTTCCTGTGCAACTTCTTTGATACCTCCGCCATATTGTGCTGCCATAGCTGCTGCTTTTACTACCAAACCAAGCCCCCCGGAATTGAACTTGGAATCAATCACTTCTATCGCTGCAGGATCATTCATCATTTGCTTGGCTATTCTGGCCGCATTATATGTACCGCTAATCTTTGAGGAAATATGGATTGATACAATACCGTCGTATTCTTTTATATGCTCAGAATAGATGTTAACAAAATCCTGAGGGTTTGGTTGTGAGGTTGCCGGATGAATCGGATGATTGGTTAACATGCGATAGAATTCTTCATTCTGTATATCGACACCGTCGCGATAGACATCATCACCAAAGCGTATATATATCGGAACAATACCTATGTTTAATTCTCTAGCTGTTTGAGGACTTATATCAGAAGTGCTATCTGTAATTACCTTAATAGCCATTCGCCTGTTCCTTTCCTCAACAGTTTCAATTTTTCGATTATTATATCACTGGCCAGATTATTTTCAAGTATACAAATACTCTTAGTACTTGAAGAATCTATTTCTATTGACATGATTCGTCCGGAATAGTATTTTCTTCTAAATAGCTATACCTTCTACTCTTACTACTTTTTGTTTGGGGAGGGATAATTGCTGGTTGGCTGGTTCATACTTGTAGTTTTCATAGGCTACTTCGTTGGGGCTATTCCATTTGGCCTGATCATCAGTCGACTTCGCAGCGGTATTGATATTCGAGACTACGGCAGTGGTAAGACCGGGATAGCCAATGTAACCAGAACTACGGGTAAGACTGCCGGTGCTATTGTTTTTGTATTGGATATAGGCAAAGGCGCCGTTGTTTCAGTAATCGCAAGATCCATAATAAATGCTTCCTCTCCCACCGAATATGCGGCTATGGGAGCTGCAGTAATCGCCGCTACTATTGGTCACTGTTGGCCAATATATACAAAATTCAGAGGAGGTAGGGGTGTCAGTGTTTTTATGGGAGGGCTCCTTGCCACCTATTGGCCTGTTGGACTTGCCTGTGATTTCATTTTCTGGGTCGTACTGTATATCACGAAATATTTTTCGGTTGCCTCTATGGTTTCTGTAAGCCTTTCTATATGGATTTCTATACCGTTAGTATTCTTAATAGACCTTCCCATAGAGATTCTTATATTCAGCGTTGCCGGCACATTACTGATTTTATTCAAACATAGAGATAATATCAGGCGTTTGATAGAAGGTAAAGAGCGTAGAATTGGACAGAAAGCCGATTCAGTAGATTAGCTATAAAAGTGGTAACTCAATATGAGAAGAACTGTATTAAAATGGGAACTCATCGGGATCTTGGTAATATCAATACTTGGATCCATTATGCACTTTGTATTTGACTGGTCAGGGCAATCTGCACCAGTAGGGGCAATCGCAGCCGTAAATGAAAGTGTCTGGGAGCATTTGAAAATCGCCTATTGGCCTACCCTGTTTTATTCGATCATTGAATACAAGTTCTTAAAAAAGATCACTAATAACTATTACTTGGCAAAAGCTGCCTGTATATTCATCACTCCAATCGTTATAGTCACAGTGTTCTATACATACACATCTATTCTTGGCTATGACATACTGGCAATCGATATTCTTTCATTTGTTCTAGGTATTGCTTTGGGGCAAATCGCCAGTTATAAGCTATTGACTTCTCAAAACTTGCCCAAACATATCGAGACTATTGGTTTGATATTGGCTATAGTATATGGTATCTGTTTTGTAGTATTTACTTACTACCCGCCCCACATTTCTATCTTCAGGGATGCAGAAACAGGACAGTATGGAATTGTGTAGATAGTGCTGAATCTCCTACGATTGTCTTATTTATGAAAGAACCTCTCGTCATCTCTTACTATCTCAATAGCCTTTAGGGCGCTCGACTCTTTATCCTTTATCTCAAGCATTATGTCAAAATCCAAAGGCTTACTTGCTTCGACAAATCTTACGAAAAGCTCAATATCCAGCTCAAGATTATGGCTTCCACTTACAGTATCGGATTGACTGTAGTCAACCATAGGTATTCCATCTTCAACACGCCATGTTTTTGCTGCTCGGCCCAGAGCCTCAATCATATGTTCTCCATTGTTGTGTAATTCATGGTGAAGTATATCAAGTATTACTGGGATACCTGTTGTGTTATTGACCGATAGGCAGTCCTGCAATGTGTAACTCCTGTCATCATTCTCTATTGCCAGCCGATTCTTAATACTCTGATCAAGCGATTCATAATAAGAAACAAACCGTTCCATGCTAGCACTTTTATCACCATAAACACCGCCTATATGAATCTGTATCTTCGCAGTATTATCAAGTATCATCGCATCAAGTATTTTGGTGTGATATTCCAGGTCTCGTATACTATTATCAATCACTTCGGGTCTAACGGAATTAAGCAAGGTATATTGTCCAGGATGCATTGATATTCTTATCTGGTGTTCTCTTATGAGGTTGCCTATAGCAATGAATTGTTGTGAGAAATATTTATCCCATGCAAAGCTGCAGACAGGATGTGATGCAAACGGTACCAGGTCTGAGGTTATACGAAAAAAGTAGATATGGTTAGTAACGTTAAAGCGTAGTATTTGCATCAGGCAGTCAAGATTGTTCCTAACCGTTTCAATAAGGCGGGGCTCTGAATAGGATTTAAGCCTGAATGTCCTGCTACTACTGCAATTGAGCGTTCTGTTTATGCAGGGATAACCGGTTTTCACAGTATGCGTACTATACCATAATTTAGGGTGCCGTAATTATAAAACCGCAAGAAAGGTTGGCAATGATAAGTTGAGGAATTTTTCAAGTCAAACGAGGCAATCAATCGCAGATAATGCATCGTTTGGCCTTCATATCAAAGCGCGGTAGACTACCATAGCGAACTATCGTCGTTTTGGCAGTCAGTAATAGCTTTGTCTGAAGCTCATCAACTATGGATTGTGCTATAAGTGACGCAATATCCGGGGATTTCACATATGGGTTGAGCTCAAGCTTGATATCGATCTCCTTCATTTCTCGTTCTTTGTATATCTCGATGCGAAACTCTTCGACCTCATTATATTGCCTGATTATATTTTCTACAGCGCTTGGGAATATGTTTATCCCTCTGACTACGAACATGTCATCGGCTCTGCCTAAAATACCACCATCTGCGCGCACAAAGATACGTCCACACTCACATTGTGCGTAGTTCAACTTCACCAAGTCACCAGTACGATAACGGAATACCGGCATACTGTACCGTCCCAGATTGGTTATCACCAGTTCGCCTTTTTCGGCTTCAGACAATGGCTCCCCTGTTTTAGGATCAATAACCTCGATTAGAAACTCGCTCTCGATCAGGTGTATACCACCAGGTTGTGATTCACATTCAAAACCGATTGCTCCCACCTCCGTCATGCCCGTATGATCAAAACATTTAGCACCCCAAGAATCCTCAATACGTTTCTTGGTAGCTGGAATGTTTGCACCAGGCTCACCCGCACACATGACCCGTTTTACAGATGAGTCTACGAGATTAATATCATGATCAGCAGCTACCTCAGCCAATCTGAGCGCATACGTTGGGGTGCATACCAAAACCGTCGCTCCATTTTCCACAATTGCCTCAATCCTAGCTCTCGTCTGAAGGCCACCTCCCGGAATGACCAAGGCACCAATCTTTTCAGCAGCTTCGTATGCGCTCCAGAAACCGATGAAAGGGCCAAAAGAAAACGCCATGTAGATTCGATCATCTGCACCAACCCCAGCTCCTTTGTAGACAATGGACCAGCACCTTAACCACCATTCCCAACTTTCTGATGTATCCAGTATTCTGAGTGGCCTTCCTGTTGTACCTGAAGTCTGATGCATTCTAATGCAATCGCGTAAAGGAACGCACAGATTAGTACCAAATGGAGGGTTTTTTGCCTGATCCTTGACCAGTTCGTCTTTGGTGGTGAGTGGAAGCTTAAAATAGTCTTCTATGCTTTTTATTAACCGAGCATCCTTTATACCAGCCGATTTCCATTTCGTATTATAAAACTGGCTGTTCTCATATACTTTATGGAATATATCCAGCAGCTTCTTAGCCTGAAGCTCACGCAGGTTTGCTCTATTCCCCTTTTCTATTGTCTCATCAAAATAAATATGCATGTAATAGTATCCTATGTAGACACGATTATACCACCACAAGTAAGGCTGGCAAGGAGAAATAAAGGTAGTTGCGTTTATAGAAGCAGATTACAAAGAGACAGAGATCACCACTGGACGAACATCGGCATGATTATATGGATATAGCTGTCGTCGCCAACGGGTTTGATTACGCCGGGACTTGAGGAGCCGGTGGTCTCAAGTATAACCTTCTGCTGATCTATCACACCAAGCACATCGCTCAGGTATTTGCTGTTGAAGGCGATCTTGGCCTCTTCACCCTCGACATCGGCATCAAGTTCGCTGACGTTGTCGCCCAGTTCCTCAGCCTGCGCCGAGAGCATCACCTTGGCATCCGCCCCTTCCGCCTTGGGCATTATCTGCAGCCGGACGATTCCGCTGCCGTCCCTTGCAAATATCGATGCGCTCTTGGTGGCCCTCAGGAAATCGGCAAGGTCGAGAACGGCCCTGGTGTTGCTGCTTTGAGGTATCAGCTGATTATAGTTGGGGAAGGTGCCCTGAATGAGCTGGGACACCATCTGCACATCTTTGAGGCTGAACAGTATCTGGCTGCGACTGGAATTGATGATAACGTCTACCGCTTCCTCATGATCGGCCAGCAGCCGGTTGAGCTCTGTAAGCGATCTTGCAGGAATGATAAGCGACATGTCCTGCTTGAGCGAATCCGAGAGCGCCATCTTGTATACGGCAAGCCTGAAGCCGTCAGCCGCTGCCAGAGTGAGTCCACCGTCGATGAAATCGGCCTGCACGCCTGTGAGCACCGGTCTTGAATCCTCCGTCGCGGCAGCAAATACAACTTTGCTTATGGCAGTCCTAAGCGCCGCCGGGTCGATTTTGATATTGGTACCGTCACCCACCGACGGCATCTTAGGGAAGTCCTTGGCATCCATCCCGTTTATGCGCGCCTTGTACCTGGCACACTTAAGCTCAATGGTGCGGCTGTCCGAGGGAAGATCGATGCTGATGGTATCACTGGGAAGAGAGTTGACGAACTCGGTAAGCAGTCTGGCCGGAACGGTAATTGAGCCGTCCTCGGTAACCTCGGCGCCGACCTGGCAGCTCATGGTTATCTCCAGGTTAGTCGCAGTCAGCATCAGATCCGACGGTTTCTTGGCGGTAATAAGGATGTTCTGAGTGATAGGCATGGTGCTTCTGGTTGCCACCGCACGCCCCACAGTCGCCAGTCCTTTGCTCAGGTTATTTTGAATACACGATACCTTCATATTGAATCCCCCAAATCAGGTTGCCGATAGTATACTTCATCAGAGCTTTTTTAGTCAATCATCTACAATATATGGTACCGGCCATGTTTTATTGCTACACTATGCATATATGACAGCGAAGCATTACCATGTATTCGAAACCGCATACGGCTGGATGGGACTGGCCGGATCACAGGCCGGCATCAGCCGCCTCATCCTGCCCCAACCGTCGGCGAATGACGTACTTACCCTGCTCGGTGTGACAAAAGAACACCTCGATGAAGATGCTTTCGGCGACCTGCCGCAGCGGCTGCAACGCTACCTCGACGGTGAATCAGCCGAATTCCCCGATAAACTCGACTTCCATGGTGCAACCGAGTTTCGAATCAAGGTATGGCGGGCAACACAGGCAATTCCATCCGGCCAGAGCAAAAGCTACGGCTGGATCGCGGATCGCATAGGCAGACCAAACGCGGCGAGAGCAGTCGGACAGGCACTCGGCGCCAATCCCATTCCGATAATCATCCCATGCCACCGGGTGATTGCCGGTGACGGCGGGCTAGGGGGGGTTGGCGGCGGAATCCAGATGAAGAAAACGCTGTTGAGAATAGAAAAGCCCAACGAACTATAGTTCCACAAACTTAATGCTGGACTTATCAGCCAGCGATGCCACCCGCTCTGCCAGCTCCGCGGAATAGTTCACGGCTACATCTGCGAACCTCAGCGTTCTTCCACCGATTTCAAAGCGCACCTCATCGCTGCCCGGGTAATGCCTGAGCAGGTCAACGATACGCTGCATACGATCGATCTCGGCGTCTGTGTCATCAGACTGGGACAGGCGGATTATCAGTCTTCGTGTCTTAGGCTGTCCGTCGGTATCGGTTACATCCTGTTCCGCCTGCGGCTCAGGTTCTGTTTCGCCAATATCCGATACCTGCTGTGGATTGTACTCACGTACCGCCTGGCAGTTGAGCTGCGCCCTGTCGTTCCTGTTTCTCACCCTGCCCTCTATGATCAGGATATTGCCCTCCTGCCACAGGTCCCTGGTATCCTGGTATACGTTAGCCCAGGCGGTGACCTCTATAGTCCCGCAGAGGTCCTCCAGCACGGCGCTCACGAACGGCCGTCCGTCTTTGGTGTTGGACACGCGGGCCGAGATGACCTGGCCGGCGGTGGTCACGATCTGCCCTGCCATATCAACGGTTATCTCGCCGCACAGGGCATCTATCTCAGATTCGAGATTCTTGGCGGCATAGCTGTAGGGGTGCTCCAGGTAGGCCCCCAGAAGTTCTTTTTCCCAGAGGCGCTTCTCCTTGTCCGGAATATCATCGAAATCGCCCAGGTCCATATCGGCCACCGGCACGTCCACGCTCTGTCCCCACAGGTCGAACATGGTGGACTGGCCCTTCTCCTTGAGGCGCTGCTCCCGCTGCGCCGCCGATATGATGCGATCGACGTTGCCCAGCAGCGCGCCCCGCTTGCCTAGGCAGTCTAACGCGCCCGCCTTTATCATGCTCTCCAGCACACGCTTGTTCATGCTGCCGATATCGGCGCGGCGGCACATGTCGGCGATGGAATCGAACGGGCCGCCATGCTGCCGGGCCTCCACGATGGACCTGGCGGCGGCTGCACCCACATTCTTGATGGCAGCCAGACCGAAATAGATGGTCTGACCATCCCCGGCAACAGAGAAGTTCTCCTGGCTGCGGTTCACGTCGGGAAGCTCTACCTTAAGATCCAGCCTGCGGCACTCTGCTACGGCAGCGGCTATCTTGTCCGACTGCCCCATGTTGGAAGTAAAAAGCGCCGCCATGAACTCGGCGGGGTAGTTGGCCTTAAGATACGCTGTCTGATAGGCAATTAGAGCATAGCTCCAGCTGTGCGCCTTGTTGAAGGCATAACCGGCAAAGGGCTCTATCAGAGCGAAAACGTCCTCCGCCACCTTTACAGAAAATCCGTTGTCCGTGGCGCCGTCGATGAAGCGCTGCTTCTCCTGCACCATTATATCGGCTATCTTCTTGCCCATCGCCTTGCGCACTATGTCGGCCTGCCCCAGGCTGTAGCCGGCAAAAGCCTGAACTATGAGCAGCACCTGATCCTGATACACGATAACTCCGTAGGTCTCCTTCAGGATCGGCTCCAGGCTGGGGTGTGGATATGATATCGGTATCTCGCCATGCTTGGACTTGATGAAGGTGGGAATATGCTGCATCGGCCCCGGGCGGTACAGCGCCACCATGGCGGCGATATCGCTGAAGACGGTAGGCTTGAGTTGCTCTATGTAGCGGCGCATGCCGACTCCCTCAAGCTGAAATACTCCGGTGGTCTCGCCATCGGACAGCAGATCATACGTCTTCTTGTCATCGAACGGGATGCTGAGCAGGTCGACCTGCTCCCCCTTTGTCCCGGCGATGATGTCCCTCGTTTTCCTAAGGATGGTCAGGTTGGCCAGCCCCAGAAAGTCCATCTTGAGCAGTCCTATCTGGGCGATGTTGCCCATGGCGAACTGGGTCATGGCGATGTCATCGCCGTTGCCGCGGCTAGGTTTCTGCAGCGGCACGTATCCGGTGAGCGGCTCCTTGGATATGACCACGCCGGCGGCGTGGGTCGAGGCGTGGCGGGCGATGCCCTCCAGCTTGCGCGCGGTATCAACGAGGTTGGTCAGCGCATCATCACTGTGGTACATGCTGGTAAACTCACTGTTCTCCTCGAAGGCGCGCTCGATGGTCATGTGCGGCGCCGGCGGTACCAGCTTCGCCAGCCTGTCAACGTCGCCGTAGGGAAAGCCCAGCGCCCGTCCCACATCGCGCAGCGACGCTCGTGCGCCTAAAGTACCAAACGTTATGATCTGTGCAACGTGGTCGGCGCCGTATTTGCGCGATACGTAAGCGATCACCTCGTCGCGGCGGTCGTCCTCGAAGTCAAGGTCTATATCCGGCATCTCCTTGCGCTCGATGTTGAGGAAGCGCTCGAAGATGAGGGCTCCGGCCAGCGGATCGATGCTGGTGATGCCCAGGCAGTAGAGCACGATGCTGGCGGCGGCGCTGCCGCGAACACCGAACAGTATCCCCTGCCTCTGAACGAAATCTACCAGGTCCCATACCACCAGGAAGTAGTTGGCGAACTGAGTCTGCTTGATAACATCCAGTTCGTATGTCAGACGCTGCTCTATCTGCGGCGTAACTTTCGGATATCGCTGTTGCAGTCCCTTCCAGCACAGCTCGGACAGGTATTCATCGGGCGTCTGCCCGTCCGGAGTCTTGTGTTCCGGCAGGTGCAGCCGTCCGAACTCCAGCTCAAGGTCGCACATATCCGCTATGCGGCGGGTGTTGCTGACGGCCTCGGGTATATCAGGAAAAAGCGCGGCCATCTCCTCCTCGCTCTTCAGATAGAAGGAGTTGTCAGCCATCCTGATGCGCTTTTCATCGTAGATGGTGGTGTTTGTCTGGATGCAGAGCAGCACGTCCTGAGCCTCGCTGTCGGCCTGGTTTATGTAGTGCAAATCGTTGGTGACCACCAGCGGCAGATCGAGCTTATTTGACATGGTTATCAGGCCCTGATTGACCTTTGCCAGCTCGGGGATATCGTGCTGCTGCAGTTCAAGGAAGAAGTCGCCGAACGTCTGCCTGTACCACAGCGCCGCCTGCTCCGCCTCCTCGATCATTCCTTCCAGGATAAGCTGCGGTATCTCCCCCTTGACACAGGCCGAAAGCGCTATCAGCCCGCCGCTGTACTCTGAAAGTATCTCCTTGTCTACTCGCGGTTTGTAGTAGAAGCCCTCCATGTTGGACAGCGTGACCAGCTTGAGCAGGTTCCTGTATCCTGTAATATCACGTGCCAGCAGAATGAGGTGGTATGGGCTCTTCTGGTTCGGAGCCTTAGTGTGCCTGCCCATGGGCGCAACGTACACCTCACAGCCGATAATAGGCTTGATATCAGCTTTTTTGGCCTCGAGGTAGAAGTCGATAACGCCGTGCATGGCGCCGTGGTCGGTAATGGCGAGGCTGTCCATGCCCAGTTTTTTGGCCCTCTGAATAAGCAGCGGAATACGGCACATGCCGTCGAGGAGGCTGTATTCGGTATGGACGTGAAGGTGAGTGAACATAGCCGGTTGCCCCGTATTATAGCACAGCACAGAGTCTTCTTTTAACCCTCAAGATGCTTTGTTTTCAGCATGGAAAACGGCTCTATTTAGCGGACTTATCGGGATGAGAGGAACATGCAGACGGCGCCGCAGGCGGCCACGTTGAGCGACTCCGCTTTCTGCCGGTTGAGCGGTATGCTGACGCGGGCGTCTGCCAGATACAGCAGATCAGGTGAAAGACCGTTTGCCTCGTTGCCCAGAGCCAGCATCTGTCTGGCCTCAGCCAGCGCCGATATATCGTCTCCT
>Ga0209536_100013902_pt1 | contig 11581 bp, 14 predicted proteins | sample DeeMarSeWOR28_12_FD_187461 | JGI IMG/M metagenome (GOLD analysis project Ga0209536, IMG submission 187461) | Marine sediment microbial communities from White Oak River estuary, North Carolina - WOR-2-8_12 (SPAdes) (version 2) | ecosystem: Environmental > Aquatic > Marine > Intertidal zone >... | reverse complement strand
CTGCGCAGGCGCCTGGGGCGGAAATCGTTTTTGACGACCTTCAGCGTGCTGGCGTAGGCATCCGATACAGCCGGCAGTTGGTCGGGGGCAGGATTCCAACCTCCTATATCACCGTCAGCCGCTCCACGGCATCACGCACCATTTTGCATTACCGTGATTTGCCCGAGTATGATTTTGAAGCTTTCACCCTGATTCCTTTGCAGGAATTCGACTGGGTGCACTTCGAAGGCCGCAACGTCGCAGAGACCCTGCGCATGATGCGGTGGCTGCGGAAACAAATGCCGTTATTGCCGGTGTCATTGGAAGTGGAAAAGCCCAGGCAGGACATAGAGAGGCTGTTTCCCCACGCCAATCTGATCCTGTTTTCAGCGGCGGTTGCGGCGCACCATGGTCTCAGCGCCCGGGATCTCCTCGCTGAAGCAGCAAACATAGCGGTGAACGCGGATATCGTCTGTACTCTCGGGGATGAGGGTGCGATTGCTCGTACTCGGCGCGGTGAAGCGCTGTGCAGCGAGGCTTTTCGGCCGCATGAGCTGGTGGACACGCTCGCCGCCGGCGACACCTTCAACGCCGGCATGATAGATGCGTGCCTGCGCGGTGTTCCACTGGGCGAGGCCCTGCGGTTCGCCTGCCAGCTTGCAGGAAACAAGTGTGGTCAGGTGGGACTGCAAGCTTTGCACATTCCCGAACGTGGGGTGTGATGAAGCTCCCTCCAATTGTTTATGACCGCAAGCCGTAAACTGCTGTGTCGTCTTGAGGAATTACCGGAGGGATCCAGCCGGGGTTTCACTGTCGACGCCGCTTCCGGGAGAGACGAAATTTTCGTGGTGCGCAAGCGCGGTCGGCTGTTCGGCTACCGTAACACTTGCCCGCATACCGGAAGTCCCCTCGACTGGGTCCCCGACCAGTTTCTCAATCTTGACGGTGAGCTGATTCAGTGTGCGACACACGACGCCCTGTTCCGGATCGAGGACGGCTACTGTATAGCGGGGCCGTGCGCGGGTAAGGCGCTGAGCCCGGTGACCATTGAAAGCCGCAATGACGAGATTTTCCTGATACCTGAGTAGTTATGCCGCCGGCAGCGGTCGAATCGTTTGCTTGAGCGAAACTGCATCGAAGGGTGTGTCGCAGATACCCGAAACACCGGCCTGCCGCACCGTCGCGGCTGATAGGCCAGCGAAGTCGACGGCACAGGGTCGGCACTGTTTACCGCGCCGATTCCGACGGTAGGGAAAAAGTTCAGTCTTCGATGGAGCTGAGCAGTGAGTCGATGGCAATGCCGGATACAATGCTGGGCGACCGCTCTACGGAGAGCGTCGTATCGACCCTTGCCAGCTGTAGTCGAGGATGTTTGCCATCCCCGGTGGTTTGCGGCAGTCGAGTCTCGTCGGCGCTTGCCTTGCGGGTGCTGAATTCATCACCCTGGTATTCCTTACCACTCGCCATATCCAGTATGAACATCATGGCACACCTCCTCGCGGTGATCGCAGTTGCTTGCGCAGCCTTCAAAGATACTATCGGCGCCGGGCTATAAACATTGAATCCAATTTCTCGCCCTCGCCTTCGCAGCATCAACTGACCGGGAGGAAAAAGGCGTTCAAACGAACGCCCTTGACTGATTGGTTGATCTGGGACTGTTAAATGATTGATTGCGGTGAACCGCGTCCATCCACCGATGCCGCCTGCGAAAATGCTTGGCGTGTATGGGCGGTGATCGGTTAATTCAACCCAGGTTCTGATCGAGTCGTTCCAGCTGGCTCATCCAGTCCGTGGTTTCCTCCCAGATCTCGGGACCTTGAATGTCCTCGCGCGCGAGGTCCATGGAGCCGCTCCAGTCTTCCGGTGGTTCGATGGATACCGGGTTCATGGATTCCCAGGCCTCCGGATCCAGCTCGGCTACCGTTCCATCGTAGTATTGTAGTTCCAGGGTGTCGTCCTCATCGTCCTGGGCCACGACTTCAAATGCTTCGCCGATGGTGTTCTTGTACCAACCGCCAATCCTGGGAAAAGGTTCGAAAGTCATAGTGGGTTTACCTCCATGAGTAAACTACTGATACTTGACAAACTGTTAGTATGTCGGCCTGTTGTGGCTTGCAGCAGATCAGGGCTGCGCCTGGGCCATGTCAGGTTTATAAGCGCATAAATCAAATTTTGCAAGCAAACAAATTTAATCAGTTCTGAGGGCATCGATATGGCCATAAAGGTCGTGGTGGTGGATGCTGCGCAGCTTCCAGCTGGCGTAGATTTTCCTCCCCTGGAAACCGCAAAATATGGGTGGGAACAGTATCCGGCGCTGACGGCGGATGACATCGGCGAGCGCTGCTGGCGCGCTGATATCGTGGTTACGCTGAGCACCGCTATCGATATGGCATCGTTGAAAAAAATGCCACGCGTGAAACTATTGATCGCGATCGGTGAGGCTTGTCAGCATGTCGACCAGAATGGTTTGTCGCAGCTTGGCGTAGAGCTGATGGCCTTGCCGTCGGCTCAATGCGAGGAGCCTGCACAGGCGCAGATTCTGTGCAACCGCGTTTCACGGGCAATAGATCATTATATTAGCAATTGTAAAAATAGCGGGGTGCTTACTTGAGCTGGTGGGGAAAACTGCTCGGAGGAGCATTCGGTTATCTGCTCGGAGGGCCGCTGGGTGCAGTGGTTGGCGCTGCCCTGGGACACAATTTTGACCGGGGATTGACCGGCAGCATCCGCGCCCACTTTGAGCCCGGAGCGCAGGAACGCGTACAAACCGTATTCTTCACTGCCCTGTTTTCGGTCATGGGCCATTTGGCCAAGGCGGACGGCCGGGTGTCCGAGGACGAAATCGAACTGGCGAGAGACATCATGCGCCGCATGAATCTCAATGCGGACATGCGGCGTGCGGCTATCGGTCTGTTCAACCAGGGCAAGCAGCCGGATTTTCCCTTGAACGATGTGCTGTCCCAGTTCCGCCGGGAATGTCTGCGGCGGCGTAATCTAATGCAGATGTTCCTGGAGATACTGCTTCACGCAGGCTATGCGGACGGAGCGCTGAAGCCCGCCGAGCGGGCGGTCTTGGAGCAGGTACGCCAGCAGCTCGGCTTCACAAGCCAGGAGTTTCAGCACGTTGAAGCACTGGTGCGCAATGCGAGGCATTTCGGCGGTGGCGGCTTCAGGCAGGAGCCACCGCTTTCACCACAGGCTTCGTTGACCGAGGCCTATGAAATTCTCGGTGTAAAAGCCAACGCCAGCGACGCTGAAGTCAAAAAAGCCTATCGACGTTTAATGAGTCAGCATCACCCCGACAAGCTGGTCGCCAAAGGCTTGCCGGAGGAGATGATGAAACTGGCTACTGAAAAGACGCAGGAAATCAAAACCGCCTACGAGTTGATCAAAGAGTCACGCGCGCATTAGCGCACTCAACTGTAACGGCCAGCGGCGGCGACGGCGGTCACAATCAGTCCCAGGCTGAGGTTTATACCAACGATGCGCCGAATCTGGTTGAGCTGTTTTCCGGCTGCCGCCCACTGTTCGGTGACTACGGCTTCCCTGAGTCGCCGGAACGGTGCGAAATAAAGATGGGTGTACAGCAGCATCATCAGCCAGCCCAGTCCCTGCATGATATGGACGTGCAGTCCAACCGCAGTCAAGCCGCCGAACAGCCCGAATACCATCCAGTAACCGGTCACCAGCAACACAGCTACCGATAGCCAGACCCAAGGGAAGAATCGCGCAAAAATCCGTGACCAGAGTTGCAGACGTTGCGGGGGATCGAATTGCTGAACCGCCACAGGACGCAGCACCTGATGCGCAAAGAACATGCCACCAACCCACAGCACCGCTGAGAGTATGTGCAGGCTGATCGCCACAGCTGACAGGGTCATAGTCAGTCCTTCTCGAAGTGCTTCTTGAGCCAGCCGTATACGCGGCGCTTGAGTGTATCTTCGGTACCGGTAAAGAAATGATCGGCGCCTTCGATTTCAAGCTGCTGATAGTTCTCATTGCCGGCTGCCTGGGCGGCTTTCTTGCGTGTTTTTACCGACTTGAGCACGCCCTCCAGGTCACGGCTTCCGTAGAGATCGAGCACCGGAATGTTAATTTTTTCCAGTGCCAGAGCGCTGTTCATCCTATCGTCGATGCTTGTCACGCTGATGCCGATGGCGATAAAGCCCCGTACCTGCTGCCCATTGCCGCCAAGGTAGCTGGCGGCCATGGAGGCACCGAGGCTGTGGCCGACCAGCACGATGGTCTCGTTGCCCTTTTCGCGCAGGAACTTGATGGCTGCTTCGATTCGGGGTGCGACCTCCTCGAACAGGGGGGCGTAGTCTTTCAGCGCCGCATCGTTGGCCAGAATCGGCATCTGGATAGAGAGTGTTGACCAGCCGTGATCGGGCAGATCACTGCGCAAGGGGTTGATGATCTCCGGCCAGTCCGGGTGTACCCCGATACCGTGCGCCAGAATCAGCGCCCGCCCGCTGGGACCGTGGGAGGCCTCGGTAAAGATTCCCAAGAAGGGGGTACCGCCGGCATCGAGTTCAACCGCTTCACCCACCAGCAGGCTGTCGACGATCTGTTCCGACCAGCGCTTTTCCTTGTCGAGGTCCGAGGCGGCAACGGCGCGGATACCGTGCAGGGCTATAAAAATCATCAATATCAATAAGGTGCGTTGCTTCTTCATGGCCTGCTCGGGGTCGTTTTGGCAATCAAATATGCTATCTCAGCGCATGGGCTGCAATCGCTGCGACGATCGGGTAAAGTGCGCGGTCTTGATTTTCCGCCAGATTCCAACTTCATGAGGCCCGGATTATGCCAGATTACAAGATTGCACCGTCCATTTTGTCAGCGGATTTCGCCCGCCTGGGCGAAGAAGTGGATAACGTCCTCAAATCCGGGGCCGATATTGTCCATTTCGACGTCATGGACAATCACTATGTGCCCAACCTGACCATCGGACCACTGGTCTGTGACGCCCTGCGCAAGCACGGCGTTACCGCCGAGATTGATGTGCACCTGATGGTCAAGCCGGTGGACCGTATCGTGCCCGATTTTGCCAAAGCGGGTGCCAGCTATATTACCTTCCACCCGGAGGCCAGTGAGCACATCGACCGTACCCTGCAGCTGATTCGGGCAGAGGGTTGTAAGCCGGGTCTGGTCTTCAATCCGGCAACGCCGCTCGATTACCTCAATTACGTCATCGACAAGGTCGATATGGTGCTGCTGATGTCGGTAAACCCGGGGTTCGGTGGGCAAAGTTTCATCCCCAGTGCGCTCGACAAGTTGCGCGAAGCGCGCCGCATGATCGATGCTTCGGGCCGCGACATCCGCCTGGAGATCGACGGTGGCGTGAAGGTCGATAACATCCGCGAAATCGCCGCGGCGGGTGCGGATACCTTCGTTGCCGGCTCCGCCATCTTTGGCGCAGCCAAGGACAGTGATCCAAACCACTATGATACCGTTGTGCAGGCGATGCGTGACGAACTCGCAAAGGCCTAGGCGGGGCCAAGGTCTCCGCCAGCTTAGCCATGAGTTTGACTAGAAAACCGGGAATGATACTCATCGACGTGGACGGCACGATGGTTGACAGCGTGCCGGATCTTGCTTTCTGTGTTGATGAAATGATGCAGCAGCTGGGACGGAGGCCCTGGGGTGAGACCCGCGTCCGCGACTGGGTCGGCAATGGTGTCGAGCGCCTGGTAAGGCGAGCGCTGATCGGACAGCTCGATGGCGAACCGGAAGAGTCGGAATTTGAACGTGCTTACCCGATATTTCTGGATCTCTACGCGGACAATACCTCCGAGCGGTCCGTGCTCTACCCCGGCGTGCGCGAGGGGCTGGATTATCTCGGCGCCGCCGGTTTTCCGCTGGGCTGTGTGACCAACAAGGCAGAGCAGTTTACCGTGCCGTTGCTCAAGGACCTGGGCATTCACGACAAATTTGCCATCGTAGTCAGCGGCGATACCCTGGAATACAGCAAGCCGCACCCCGCACCATTGCTGCATGCGGCGAAATTCTTTAAGGTAGCGCCAGCGGATGCGCTCATGGTGGGCGATTCGATCAGCGACGTCAAAGCGGCACGCGCCGCGGGTTTCATGATTGCCTGCGTGCCTTACGGGTACAACCACGGAGCGGATATACGTACCGCTAAGCCGGACCTGCTTATCGACACGCTGGCCGATCTCAGAACCGAACTCGAACAGGCCGCCTGATGATCACCGTAGAGACAGAATTACACGAATACCAGCAACGATGGTGGCTATGATCCGCTGCGCCTTTGCTGCTGTTCGTGTTTGCAAGATGTCTCAACGGTGAGAGCCATGACCCCAGAAAAATTCCAGCAACTGATCAAGGACGGGTACAACCGTATACCTGTAAGCCGTGAAGTTCTCGCGGACCTTGATACCCCTTTGAGCACCTACCTGAAACTGGCCAATGGCCGCTACTCGTATCTCTTTGAATCGGTGCAGGGCGGAGAGAAATGGGGCCGCTATTCCATCATAGGATTGCCATGCCGCACAGTGGTGCGTGTCTACAAGGAATCTATCGAGGTTCACAGCGACGGCGCGCTGGTTGAAGAGGTCCAGGATAGTGACCCACTGCAATGGGTCGAAGCATTCCAACGGCGCTACAAGGTGCCGGAAATCGAAGGTCTGCCGCGCTTCTCAGGCGGGCTGGTGGGTTACTTTGGCTACGATGCCGTGCGCTACATCGAACCGAAGCTCAAGGGCGGTGACCGGGACGATCCTCTGAAAACGCCCGACATTCTGCTGATGGTCTCGGATGAGGTCGTGGTGTTCGACAACCTCAGTGGCAAATTGCTGATGATAGTGCATGTCGATGCCGGTCAGCCGGATGCCTGGGAGCTCGGTCAGGCGCGGCTTGATGAATTGATGCAGCAGCTGCGCCAGCCTGTGAAGATCCCCGGTGTACTGAAGGATTCGCGCAAGGTTTCGGAGGACGATTTTGTGTCCGGTTTTACGCGCGAGGGTTTTGAAGCTGCAGTGAAAAGGGTGAAAGAATATATCGTCGAGGGCGATGCCATGCAGGTGGTTTTATCGCAGCGTCTCTCGATTCCGTTTCACGCACCGCCGCTGGACCTGTACCGCGCTTTGCGCAGTCTGAATCCCTCCCCCTACATGTACTATCTCGATTTGGACGATTTTTACATCGTCGGTTCCTCACCCGAGATACTGGTGCGTCTGGAGGACGGCGTTGTGACCGTCAGGCCCATCGCAGGTACGCGCCCGCGGGGCAAGGACGAAGCGGAAGACCTTCGGCTCGAGAAGGAGTTGCTCGACGACCCCAAGGAACTTGCCGAGCACCTGATGTTGATCGATCTGGGCCGAAATGACGCCGGCCGTGTCAGTAAGATCGGGAGTGTCGAGCTGACAGAAAAGATGGTTATCGAGCGTTACTCTCATGTCATGCATATCGTCTCCAATGTCGTAGGCGAGATCAATGAGGGCATGTCCGCCATCGATGTCCTGCGGGCGACATTTCCGGCGGGTACCGTTAGCGGCGCACCCAAGATTCGCGCCATGGAAATCATCGATGAATTGGAACCGGTGAAGCGTGGTGTCTATGCTGGCGCCGTTGGTTATCTGTCATGGACCGGCAACATGGATACCGCCATCGCGATCCGCACCGCGGTCATCAAACAGGATGTGCTGCACATTCAGGCCGGCGCCGGGATTGTGGCGGACTCGGTGCCGGCGAACGAATGGGCGGAAACCATGAACAAGGGACGCGCCATATTCCGTGCCGTGTCTCAGGCGCAGGCCGGGCTGGACGGGAATGACGGATAGGGGGCGACCATGCTTCTGATGATCGATAACTACGACTCGTTCACCTACAACCTGGTGCAGTATTTTGGTGAGCTGGGAGTGGAGGTGCGCGTTTATCGCAACGACCAGATTAGCGTCAGCGAGATCGAGACCTTGGCACCCACTCTGATCGTGATTTCTCCCGGTCCCTGTACACCGAAAGAAGCGGGTATCTCTGTCGACGTCATAAAAAACTTTGCTGGCCGCGTGCCCATTCTGGGTGTGTGTCTGGGACACCAGAGCATCGGCGAGGCATTTGGAGGCAGGATAGTGCATGCGAGTGAAATTATGCACGGCAAGACCTCGATGATTTATCATCGCGAGGAGGGTGTTTTCAAAGGTCTGTTAAATCCTTTGCGGGCAACACGTTACCACTCCCTGGTCATTGATAGAGACAGTCTGCCGGATTGCTTGGAGGTAACCGCATGGACTGAGGAGGTCGATGGCCGAGTCGGCGAGATCATGGGCGTGCGTCACAAGGAGTTTGCCGTCGAGGGGGTGCAATTCCATCCTGAATCGATTCTGACTGAACAGGGTCACGATATGTTGAGAAATTTTCTCGAGGGATAGTGACCCGGCGTTAAACTATATGGGGTTCGCTGCTGGTGGTTTGCGCGGCCATGTGCTGCCCCCCTCCTGTAGATAGAGGTAGTCAAAGATTATGGATATGCAGGCCGCAATTCGCAGAGTGACTGAACACGGTGATTTGAGCGGCGACGAAATGACCGATGTCATGCGACTCATTATGACCGGCCAGGCGACGCCCGCGCAGATCGGTGGATTCCTGATTGGTCTACGCATGAAGGGCGAAAGTGTCGACGAGATCTCTGCAGCCGCCAGAGTCATGCGTGAACTGGCGACACCTGTTCCTGTCGCTGGGGATTACCTGGTTGATACCTGCGGGACCGGTGGCGACGGCGCTTCCACTTTCAATATTTCAACTGCCAGCGCACTGGTGACGGCCGCGGCGGGTGCCCGGGTCGCCAAGCACGGGAATCGATCCGTATCGTCGAGCTGCGGCAGCGCTGATGTGCTCGAGGCCGCGGGCGTGAATCTGGACCTCGATGCTGGTCAGGTCGCCCAGTGCGTGGATAAAATCGGTGTGGGATTCCTGTTTGCACCGAAATATCACAGTGCCATGAAGCACGCTATTGGACCACGCAAGGAGATGGGTGTGCGCACGCTGTTCAATTTGCTGGGTCCCCTGACCAATCCGGCGTCGGCGCCAAATCAAGTGCTGGGCGTCTTCGCTGCTGAATGGCTGGAACGTCTGGCACAGGTGCTGGGAAGATTGGGCAGCAGGCACGTGCTGGTTGTGCACGCCGACGACGGCCTGGATGAAATCAGCATCGGTTCATCAACCGAGGTTGCCGAATTTAGGGAGGGCGAGTTGAGTCGTTACCGCGTGTCCCCGGATCAGTTCGGAATGAAAAGCGGCAACGTTGAGGAACTGGTTGTCAAGGATGCGGGCGAAAGCCTGAGTTTGATTGAGCAGGTGCTGGATGACACGCCGGGTCCGGCGCGCGATATTGTCGCCCTAAACGCCGGAGCGGCAATCTATGTCTCTGGTATCGCCAACAGCCTGGCGGCCGGCGTCGATGCGGCAAAGCAGGCCATAGCGTCTGGAGCGGCAAAACAAAAACTCAAAGACCTCATCGAAGTGACCAACAGCTTCTAGTGTACGCTGTCATCTAGATCGAGGAATTCAGTGAGCCGAGGTACTTGATGAGCGACGCCCCGGACATTCTTAAGAAAATCCTCAACCGCAAGGTCGAGGAAATTGCCGAGCGTTCCAGGAGGGTATCTCTGCAGGAGCTGAGCCAGCGCGTGCTCGAGGCAGATACCCCGCGAGGCTTTATCGACGCCTTGCGGAGCCGCGTGAACGCGGGGGAAGCAGCCGTAATCGCTGAGATAAAAAAGGCATCACCGAGCAAAGGCATCTTGCGCGCGGACTTTGATCCCGCAGCAATTGCAAGAAGTTATGAGAAGGGCGGCGCCAGCTGTCTATCGGTATTGACCGACGTGGATTTCTTTCAGGGTGCCGATGACTATCTGCGTCAGGCGCGCGCGGCCTGTTCGCTACCGGTGATACGCAAGGATTTCTTCATTGATCCCTATCAGGTCTACGAGGCGCGTACCTTGGGTGCCGACTGTGTTCTGCTGATTGTGGCGGCGCTGAGCGACACCATGCTGATGGAATTGTTACAGCTGGCATCGCAGCTGGGGATGGACAGCCTGGTGGAGGTTCACGATGCCGCAGAAATGGAGCGCGCGCTGGCGACGCCTGCCACCCTGATAGGGGTCAATAACCGCAACCTGCGCAGCTTTGATACAAAGCTGGATACCACCCTCAATCTGCTGGCTGGTTTTCCTGAGGATCGCCTGCTGGTCACGGAGAGCGGGATCCACAGCCGCGATGACGTGCGCAGGATGCGCAGCAGCGGGGTGCACGCATTTCTGGTGGGTGAGGCCTTCATGAGGGCCGATGAGCCCGGCGAAAAACTGGCGGAGTTGTTTGCCTGAAAATCCTTTTGACCGCCAATGTTTCCTCCAAGGCTGGGTGCAATGCGCTCTTACCATCCATACCAGGAGACAAGTTTTTTGCTTTGCAACCTCCGCGTCCTTCGCGGTTAAGATGCATCTAGCGGGCGCCAAATACCACCATGGTTTTGCCCTTGGCGGTGATCAGCCCCTGTTCCTCCAGGGACTTCAGCACGCGTCCCACCATCTCGCGGGAACAACCGACGATGCGGCCAATTTCCTGACGGGTGATCTTGATCTGCATGCCGTCCGGGTGGGTCATGGCGTCAGGCTGTTTGCACAGGTCCAGCAGGGTGCGCGCGACCCGACCGGTCACGTCGAGGAAGGCCAAATCGCTGACCTTGCGACTGGTGTTGCGCAGACGTGTAGCCATTTGCCCGGCAAGCGCAAACAGGATGCCGGTATCGTCTTCGGCCAGCTGGCGGTAGCGGTTGTAGCTGATCTCGGCCAGCTCGCACTGGGTCTTGGTACGAATCCAGGCGCTGCGGTTGCTTTCTTCGCCGAACAGGCCCATTTCTCCAAAGAAATCACCCGGATTGAGGTAAGCCAGAACGATTTCGTGGCCGTCCTCGTCTTCGATCAACACGGTAACCGATCCCTCGACAATGTAATAGAGAACATCAGATTGATCGCCAGCGTAAATAATAACGCTCTTGGCGGGATAACGCCGCCGGTGGCAGTGCTCCAGAAACTTGTCAATGGAAGTGTCGCCAGCCGGTAGTGTTGGCGCGGGTATTGTATTTGGCATCATCTAACTGTACCTTCGCGGGCCCTTGTTCCTCATGTGTGGTTTATCGTTTAATTGACGGGATTCATTAGGGTATGCAAACAATGGGCCAGCGTTGTTTTGTGACGGTGTTCGCAGATTTTTCAGTGGGGGGAGCGTGTGATGAAAGCTCGGGTTAAATGGGTGCAGGATGCGATTTTTCTGGGCGAGTCGGGCAGCGGCCATGCGGTCGTTATGGATGGACCGCCAGATCATGGCGGACGTAATCTCGGCGTTCGCCCGATGGAAATGCTGTTGCTGGGTATGGGCGGCTGCGCGTCCTTTGACGTGGTATTGATCCTCAGCAGGTCTCACCAAACCATTACCGATTGTGTGGCGGAAATCGAAGCGAAGCGGGCCGAAGAGGATCCGAAAGTCTTTACCGCGATACACCTGCACTTCATCGTAACGGGCAAGGATTTGAAGGAGAACCGTGTGGCGCGGGCCGTTCAGCTCTCGGCAGAAAAATACTGCTCTG
>Ga0209536_100013901_pt1 | contig 11581 bp, 11 predicted proteins | sample DeeMarSeWOR28_12_FD_187461 | JGI IMG/M metagenome (GOLD analysis project Ga0209536, IMG submission 187461) | Marine sediment microbial communities from White Oak River estuary, North Carolina - WOR-2-8_12 (SPAdes) (version 2) | ecosystem: Environmental > Aquatic > Marine > Intertidal zone >... | reverse complement strand
CACAAGAAGGTCTTTCATGAAAAAGGCCTCGGCGGCAACCGGCAGCGCGGTTGTACTGGGTACGACCTTCAAACCCACGCTGAGAGCTTTGGCGGAAGCCAGTGAGGGCACTGGTGGAGGTGCCGGAGAATGGAAAGCGGCCACCTGTCAGGGATGTACGTCCTGGTGCTCCAAACAGGTGTATGTCGTCGACGGCAGGGCGGTAAAGGTCCGGGGAAATCCGAATTCAAAGGTTAATGGAGAGGCGGGTTGTCCGCGAGCCCATCTGGCTTTGCAGCAGGTGTATGACCCGGATCGGATCAAAACCCCAATGAAACGGACCAATCCCAAAAAGGGACGCAACGAGGACCCGAAATTTGTGCCCATCTCCTGGGACGAGGCCCTCAACACGATCGCCGACAAGATCATGGAGCTCAGAAACAACAACGAAACCCACAAATACATGCTCATGCGCGGCCGTTATTCGTACATGCGGGATGTCCTTTATGACCGCATGACCAAAATCATCGGCTCGCCCAACAACATCTCCCACAGTGCGATCTGCGCTGAAGCGGAAAAATTCGGCCCGTACTACACCGAAGGATACTGGGGCTACCGCCAGTATGATGTTCAAAGGGCCCGGTATATTCTTTTATGGGGCGCCGATCCTCTGGCTGCCAACCGGCAGGTCTCGCATTATTCTGCAGTCTGGGGAGATGCGATCGATTCGGCCACGATTGCCATTGCCGAACCCCGGCTTTCGGCCACTGCGGCCAAAGCAGATGAGTGGCTGGCCCTCAAGCCCGGCACGGACGGCGCCCTGGCAGTAGCCATTGCTCACGTTCTGCTTACCGAAGGCCTCTGGTACAAAGACTTTGTCGGCGACTTTACCGACGGCGAGAACCGCTTTGTAGCCGGCCAAGAGGTCGATGCGGAAATGTTTGAAGAAAAACACACCAACGGCATTGTCGCCTGGTGGAATCTTGAGCTCAAAGACAAAACGCCGGAGTGGGCCGCCAAAATAACCGATCTGCCGGTCGAGCAAATCAAACGGGTCGCTGTCGGTTACGGCCAGGCGGCACCCCACGCTATTTCCTGGCTGGGCGGCGGGCCCTGCATGCAGGTCCGCGGCGCTTACGCCAGCATGGCGGTGCACGCCTTAAACGGCATCGTCGGGGCGGTGGACAATGTCGGCGGCACCCAGCAAAGTAACAAAGAATACACCTCCAAGTTTCCGAAACCCGATGATTTCATGGATGAGATCGCCAAAGCGGGTAAAAAGCATAAAAAAATCGACCATCGCGGCCGGCTGGAGTTTCCGGCGCTGAACAAAAAATCGGGCGGCGGCGTGGTCACCAACAATGCCGCCGACGGTATTCTGAAGGCAGACCCCAATGAAATCAAGGTGGCGATTGCATACATGAACAACTTTGCCTTCTCCTGTCCGCAGCCCGAACGCTGGGAGCGCGCCCTGGCAAAGATTCCCTTTACGGTGCACATCACCACCAACGCTTCCGAGTTTTCCTGGTTCTGCGATATCCTGCTGCCCGATACCCACCACATGTTTGAAAAGTGGGGTTATGTGAAATCGATCGGCAACGGATACCGGCAGGTGACCCTCATGCAGCCGATTATCGAGCCCGTGGGGGATTACAAGATCGATGAGACTGAAATCCCCTGGATGCTTGCGGAAAAGCTGGCGGAAAGGGGTTTTGACAATCTGCTGCGCCATTGCAAGGCGTACAAGGATCCAGAAACCGGCAAGGAACCGTCTAATGAAAAAGAATTTGCGCTCTACTCCCTTAAACATGCCACCCAGAATCTCTGGGATCCGGCCAAACACAAAGGGGGTGACAAATTCAACGGCTGGGAAGATCTCCTCAAGGCCGGTGTCTGGAACACCGACCCCTATCCGTATCGCAAGAAATGGAGCAATATGAAAACCAAAACCAAAAAGTTTGAATTTTACAGCGAGACCCTCAAAGAGGCGCTTGAGGGGCATGCCGAAAAGCATAACACCACCGTCGACCATGTGCTGGAGGTTTGCAACTACCTGGCACGTGGTGAAATGGCGTTTGTACCGCATTATGAAGAAGCGTTTATTGCCGGCGATGAAAAAGATTTTCCGTTCATCCATGTGGATTACAAATCCAGGCTCAACCGTGAGGGCCGTTCGGCCAACTGCACCTGGTATCATGACTTTAAAGATCTCGATCCCGGTGATGTGCCCTGGGAAGATGTGGCCAAGATTAATCCCAGAGACGCCAGGCCACTTGGCATTAAGAATGGAGATGCGGTTAAACTGACATCTCCGACCGGAAGCCTGGCCTGTACGGCAAGTTTATGGGAAGGCGTCAGACCCGGCACGATCGCCAAGTGCTACGGCCAGGGCCACTGGGCCTATGGCCGGGTGGCGTCCAAGGAATTCGGCAAAGTCCCCCGGGGTGGCAGCAGTAACGACCTCATCCCGGCCCAATACGATCGCTTGAGTGGGAGCACGGCGTTCTACGCGACCACCCGAATTAAAATCGAAAAAGTTTAGGAGGTGAACAATGCCTAAATATGCCATGGTAATAGATTTACAGCGATGTGTCGGGTGCGGGGCCTGCAGCATCGCTTGCAGAAACGAGAACAATGTGTCGGAGGGCATCTACTGGTCCAACAAGATAACCGAGACTTCCGGAACGTTCCCGAATGTGCGTTTCCACTACAGGCCAACGCTCTGCAACCACTGCACGAACCCCCCGTGCGTAAGGGGTTGCCCGACGAAGGCCATGCACAAGTTGGATAACGGCATCACCATGCACGATCCCGACAAATGCATCGGTTGCCGGTACTGCATGTTTAACTGTCCTTATGAGGTGATCTATTTTAACTGGCAAGAACCTCACAAATTCTGGAAAGATTCTCGACCGGTCATCGAGGGTGGCACAAGCTCCCCTAAAGAAATGGCTCAGAAAGTGAACAACGGCAACGGGGCACCCTATAGTAATCCGGCAAGAGGAAAAACGCTTCCGGAGAACAGACCGAAGGGCGTGGTTGAAAAGTGCACGTTTTGCGACCACAGAATCAATGTGGGCGAGATACCTTACTGCGCGGAGGCCTGTCCTGCTGATGCCAGAGTATTTGGAGATCTGGATAAGCCGGACAGCAAGGTAAACCAGCTTCTGGGAAAATATAAACCTTACAGACTCAAAGAAAGGCTCGGCACTCAGCCGAACGTATATTATATTCGAAGTTATAATCCGGCACACTATAAGAGAACGAAAGGGGGGATATAGATGAAAGCAATAAAAATCCAATTGTGGTATGGGCTACTCGGGCTGGGAATTCTGCTGGGTCTGCTCACCACGTACAGAGTGTTGATTAGCACCGGTTTTGTCCTGTACGCCAAGACGGATATATTGGTGTGGACCATGCCCATCGCAGCCTATGTCTTTTTCTCGCTGACAAGCTCGGGACTTGCCTTTGTCTCGTCCATTCCCATCGTCTTTGGTATCAAGCGATACCAGCCGCTTGAAAAGCGGACGGCATTTTTGGAAATTGCGATACTGGTTGCTGCTTTTACCTGTTTGCTGTTACATCTCGGATCGCCGTGGAATGTTGTCTATTACTTGTTTTCCCCAAACCTGGCTTCACCCCTCTGGTGGCTGGGCATGCTCTATGGGCTTTATTTGATTGTTCTGCTTTTATCATTTCGCAAAATGCATAAGGCCGTTGTCAGCAAAGGGCTTGGAATATTCACATTCATCATCGCTATTGCGACCTCCACCGCACTGGGCTGGCTCTTTGGGCTGCCGGATGCAAGGCCGGTGTACAACGCAAACTTTTTGGCCATGTATTTTCCGCTGACCGGATTTGGCAGCGCGCTGGCAGCTGTGCTGTTATTCAGCCTGGCCTACCATCATTATGCCAAAATTCCCTTGAGCGAAGGGGACAGCAATCTTTACGACGACCTTAGCAAGCTCTTTGGCGTTGTTATGGTTTTGACGCTGGTTTTTTTCATATGGCGAACAATCGTGGGCGGCGTGTCTGCGTCAGCAGTCGAGTTTGCGGGCTTTCGGCATATGTTGGGCTCAGGATGGTACCACCTTGCATTGTGGATTGGATTGGTCATCCCGCTTGTGTTGATCGCCATGCCATCGGTGCGAGCGGCCACCTGGGGAAAGGTTACATCCGCGGTCTTGTTCCTGATCGGGATGTTTGCCGGGCGCCTGGAATTGGTTCTAAGCGGTCTTGTGATGCCCACGGGTCCCAAGGCAGAAGGACAGCCCCCGTTTGTCAGTTACTGGCCCACGATCTGGGAAGTGTTCGTTTTTGTGTTCGCACTGTCCGTCCTGTTATTCATATACACCCTGGGAGAACGAAACCTGAGACTGTCAGAAGTGACGGAATAAACAAAAAACACAACAAGTGCGATGCCGGCTTGAAAATTTGAAAGCGGGTCGGCATCGCACCAATCTCAACTGCATTTGTATATTGAGGATAGCTATGGAAACAGAAAACCTGTTGAACCATGAATCGTCACGAATGACGGCATTTCGATTGTTGAGCGACTGCTTCTTTTTGCCGGAACCGGGGTTATCTGAAAAATTGGAAAACCTGGAATTCAACATGGCGAATGTGTCCGAACCGGCAGTTAAGTTGGTCCAAAGCATGCGCACAGAACTTGAAGCCAGTGCCGACCTTGAACCGTTAAAAGTCAATTTTTCCAAACTGTTTGTCGGCCCGTATAAGCTGTCCGCAGCCCCTTACGGATCGGTGTATTTAGAAGGCGAAAGGAAAATGATGGGCGACTCAACCCTGGACGTAAAAAGCAGATACCGGGAAGCGGGTCTGAACACGGCCGAAACGTTTAAAGATGCCCCCGACCACATCAGCGCTGAACTTGAATTCATGTACTATTTAATATTCAAAGAACTCGAAGCCTTCGCCAGCGCTGACGTAGAAACGGCCATCGGTTTTATTCAGAGGCAGAAATCTTTTCTGGAGGATCACCTGATGGCCTGGGTGCCGGAATTTGCCAACAATATCATTAAAAATGCTGAAAATCCATTTTACCCGAATCTGGCAAAAGCAACCACAGCGTTTTTGGATGAAAATTACCGAGTCATTTGTTCAGTTCTTGAAACCGTTTCCATGCAGCAGAATTCAGAAAAACCCGTTGAAATAAATTCGCTCCGGGTGTAGAGAAGAATATATTTTACCTGCATCCTATAAGAAAATTAATTAGAACCTATCTTAAAAATAGTAGATCATGGTTTTAGGTTTTCCGGTTAAGCCGGTTGTGCCCGTTTAAAAAGGAAAAATATCTGATTTTATTTTTTCGGGCAAACCGATTAACGGGCCAACGGGCTCAACCCAAATAAGGAGCGATCATGTATCTTCCCAAAATTTACGAAAAGTTTTCGTCGAAATTTCCGGAAGTATTGAAAGATTATCAACAGTTAGGCAAGACCTGTCGCGAGTCCGGGCCGCTCGAGAAAAAATATCAGGACCTTGCCAATCTGGGCATTGCCATTGGCGCCAATTCCCGCGGCGCGGTGATGTCGCAAACCCGCAAGGCCCTGGAGTCCGGTGCCAGCCAGGAAGAAATTGCCCACGTCGTTTTGTTATCACTGACAACCATTGGTTTTCCGAACATGATTGCGGCCATGGGCTGGGTCGATGAGGTGCTGGAAGGCGCTTAGTTACCCAAGCAAATCGATGTCGTAAAACTGGAAACATTCTTGACTTAAGTCAAGGACGCAAACGCCTCAAGTTATTATGCAATAATGACAGGGTTCTTTAATTAGTTTATGAGCCCCGGATCTCTGGTCTAATTTTTTTTGGCGTCTGTTATGTTAATTCTAACATATGCCACTATGTGGGTTCAGGGTTCAAAGGTTCAACGTTCCGGGTTTCTGGCCGTTGGCCACGTTTTGCTGACACCTGGCACCTGCTTGTCCGCCGTAGCCTTTTAGGCGAAGACGGGAACCCACAGAGAGAAAGGACGACACTGACATGGAGGCTTTTGAAGTGCTGCTGGAAAGTTCGGCTGATGCCCACGGGCATCTTTGCCCCGGTCAGGTGGTGGGCGTACGTATGGCCATGCTGGGCTGCCGGCTGATCGGGCTCGATGAGCCCAGGCGTCGCGATCAGATCAAAAAATTGATCATCTATGTCGAGATGGACCGCTGCACCGCCGATGCAGTGGCCCATGTGACCGGTGTCAAACTGGGACGGCGCTCATTGAAATTTATGGATTACGGCATTATGGCAGCCACCTTCGTCAACCTGGAAACCGGAAAAGCCTTCCGGGTGGTTTCCACCGAAGCGGCCCGCAGTCTGGCAAGCGCCTACGCCCCGGAAATTGCCGATAAATACCCGCAGCAGCTGGAAGCATACAAACGCATGCCGGACAGTGTGCTTTTTCGAGTACAGGAAGTCAAAGTGAAAATCGATGACTGCGATCTGCCCGGCCCGACCCGTTACAAGATCCCCTGCAGTCGATGCGGTCAGGTGGTGCGCGATCAGCGAGAGGTCATAAAAGATGGGAAGATCCTCTGCCGGCCCTGCACTCAGGAAACCTATTTTTCAGACGCCCGGGAGGTCACCTGGCCGGACATGAACTGGAAACCGGAAAGCAGCCTCACGCAAAGCCGCAAAGACGCAAAGATGACTGAAACGAATTGTTATTAACAGCTGAGCACAGTACCTGAAGATGAAAAGCATTCGCTGATTGAAAAAGATTAGGGAGACTCAAACCAAGGGAGTTGAACAATGCTGAAAAAAATTAAATTAGAAGAAGCGGTGGGAACCCAGCTGGCCCATGACATGACCGAAATTCGCCCCGGAGAATTCAAAGGCGCCGCCTTTCACAAGGGGCACACGGTCTGCAACGAAGATCTCTGCCGTCTTCAGAAAATGGGGAAAAATCATCTCTACGTCATCGACCTCGATGACGACGAAATTCATGAAGACCAGGCGGCCGCCATTTTGGCCGATGCGCTGGCCGGCGACGGCATTGTCTGGAAGGACGAACCGCGGGAAGGGAAAATCAAGCTGCTGGCAGAAAAAGACGGTCTGTTTGCCGTTAACACCGCCGCACTGGCTGCCTTTAACATGGTCGATGAGGTTATGTGCGCCACCCTGCATAATCACACCCTTGTCAAAAAAGGAGAACTGGTCGCCGCCACCCGCGCCATTCCGCTGATAATGAAACGCGCACCCATCCAACGCGCGGCAGCCATCGCCGGCCAGAACGGTGCGGTGCTTGCAATTCGGCCCATTCGAAAAGCAAAAGTGGGCCTGGTGATTACCGGCAACGAAGTCTACCGCGGCCTGATCGAGGACCGTTTTGCACCGATCCTGAGCGAAAAGGTCAACGCGCTGGGTTCGGAAGTTTGTGAGGTGACCTATGCTCCGGATGACGCTGAACTGATCCGTGCAGCCATTCGCTCCCATCTGGACAGGGGCTGTAACTTGCTGATGCTCAGCGGCGGGATGAGCGTGGACCCCGATGATGTCACCCGCCAGGGAATTCGCTTGGCCGGTGCCGGCGAGATGCACTACGGGGCCTCGGTCCTGCCCGGCGCCATGTTTCTGGTGGCTTATGTGGGGGATGTGCCGCTGCTGGGGGTACCGGCCTGCGGCCTTTTTCACCGCATTACCGTTCTGGATCTGGTGCTGCCGCGGATTTTAGCCGGAGAAAAAATCGGCAAGGCCCAGCTTGCTTTTTTAGGCCACGGAGGGCTGTGCAAGGATTGTGAGGAGTGTACTTTTCCACATTGCCCGTTTGGAAAAGGCGCCTGAAAAAAAATTTCAACTGTAATGAGGGCGAACAGATAGCTTGGTAGATTAAGATTCAATTGTTTTGAAGGGTATTAAATTCGAAATTCGAATATCGAAATGCGAAACAAATCCAAATATCAAATGACATAAGCCCAAAACTTTAAGCATTCGAATTGTATATTTTGAAATTGTTTTGGATTTCGGGCTTCGTATTTCGGATTTGTTGAAAAGTTTAAGAGGATAAACCGCAATGAAATTAGTGGATAGCTACGGGCGATCAATTGATTACCTGCGTATATCAATAACCGATCATTGTAATCTGAAATGTTATTATTGCACGCCGTTTTCAGGCCGCAGTCATCTGGAGCGTTCGCAGATTTTAACCTATGAGGAAATGCTCAACGTCGCCCGGGCAGCGGCAGCAATCGGCATAACCAAAATACGGGTCACCGGTGGTGAGCCGCTGGTCAGAAAAGGCGTAGTTGAATTCTGCCGGATGCTTTCTGAGATAGACGGTTTAAAAAGCCTGGCCCTGACGACCAACGGGGTATATCTGGAGGAAATGGCCGAACCGTTGTTTAAGGCCGGCGTCCGCAGAATCAATATCAGCCTGGACACCTTAAGGCCGGAACGGTTTGAAAAAATAACCGGATTCAATCGGCTGCCCCGCGTAATGGCCGGCATCAGAAGCGCCGAGCAAATCGGAATGAATCCCATAAAGATTAACACCGTAGTGATGCGGGGGATAAATGATGATGAAATCGAAGATCTGGCCCGTTTAACCCTGGAGAAGACGTACCATGTGCGTTTTATAGAACTCATGCCCACTGACAGTTCCGCCTACGGCAACTATGAATCGCTATTTATATCGGTTGAAGAATTTATGAAAAAGATCCATCAAATCGGCAGGGTTCAAATCGAGCCCGCCACAGATTCCTATGGGCCGGCAAGGCTTTGCAAGCTTCCGGGCGCAGTTGGCAAAGTCGGTTTCATTGCACCCATCAGCTGGCATTTTTGCGGGTCCTGCAACCGCCTGCGGCTGACTGCTGATGGTAAAATAAAGACCTGTCTGTTTTCGCAGGAAGAAATTGATATCAAAACCGCGCTGAGAGCCGGGGCAACCCAAAACGACATCATCGACATATTCCGACAGGCAGTGGCGAATAAGCCCTCCGGTCACCACTTAAATGCAAAAGACCATCAACACGACTGTCAAAGGACCATGCGGGCCATTGGCGGCTAATTAAACTAAGCCTGGAGGCTTGGATGCTGGGAAGCCTGGAAGCTTGAAGGGATGAATTATTCTTAGCCTCCAAGCCTTCCAGCCTCATAGCTTTCCAGCCTCCTGGCCCATTTTGTATTTTCGTGATGAACATTTTTTTGTTACCGTTGGAGAAAAAATAATGTCAGAACTCAAATTAAGGTCAAGCCAGTGGATTGTGGATGCAGACAACAACATTATTATTGGGGAAGGCCGCGCCAAGATTCTGGAATATATTGATCAGACGGGCTCTATGAATCAGGCCGCCAAATTGATGAAAATGTCGTACAAAGCCGTTTGGAGCAAAATCAAAACGACTGAAAAACACATGAACACCTGCATTGTGCATACGGACCGCAAAGAGGGGTCGCGGTTGTCTCAAAATGGTAAAGCGTTGCTTGAAAAGTACAAACAGTTAAAATCGCAATGCATATCCGCCGATGACAAAATTTTTAGCGGTATTTTTAATTAAACGGCTGGAGAAATTCAGACATCCCCTGGACCGATAAGCTCAACCCGGAGCTCATGTGGATTCCCATTGGTCCATAAACCATCTTTTACAGACGGAAGGGTATTCGCATCGAATTTTTACAATTTACATTTCCGCTCTCCGGAGTCGAGACCTCTATTTTAATCCCGCCGCTGGTGGCCTTCGGCATCTCCTTTTTCACTTCCATGGGTGGTATCTCGGGCGCATTTTTGCTGCTGCCGTTTCAAATGAGTGTCCTGGGGTTCACGAGTCCCTCGGTAACCGCCACCAACTTTCTGTTCAATGTGACAGGCACACCCGGTGGTGTCTACCGCTATGCCAGAGAGTGCCGCTTCGTGTGGCCAGTGGCAATTTTGATTGTGGCCGGTATTCTCCCCGGCGTCCTTATCGGTTACTACCTGCGCATCACCTATTTGCCGGATCCGAAGACATTCAAGTTTTTTGTGGGCTGTGTCTTATTGTTGATCGCGGTCAAACTTTTAAAAGAGGCATTAAACGGTATAACCCCGCTATCCCAAACTTCTGAGAGCTGCAGCCTCACCGATCGCGTGGCGGAAACGTCAATCGAAATAAAGATTACGCGCTTTAACTTCAAAGGCGCCACCTATTCTTTTGCAACCGCAAAGTTGCTCGGATTGGCCCTGGTGGTGGGTATCATCGGCGGTGTCTATGGTATCGGCGGTGGTGCGATTATCGCACCGTTTTTAATCACCGTTTTCAGACTGCCGGTATATGCCATTGCCGGGGCGGTGCTACTGGGAACCTTTGTTTCATCGCTGGCCGGCGTGACCTTTTACAGTCTCATCCCGATAAACGGGGCGGTGGCTGCCCCGGATTGGTTGCTGGGTATCCTGTTCGGCGTGGGGGGGCTGATCGGGATGTATCTGGGTGCCAGAGCTCAAAAATATATGCCGGGACACTGGATAAAACTGATGCTGGGAACCGTAATTATGATGGTGGCATCAAAATATATTCTGAAGTTTTTTGGCATATAAGGATTTTGGGGTTCTGGAAAAAAGGGGGGCGCCCCCTTGGCACTGGGTTTTGTGAGCCAAATCCATAATAAATCGATCTAAGGCTGGATAAAGGAAAACCCGGAGCCGCCCCCCTTTAAGGAGAGGATTGATACAGATGGATGCCTGGCAAGGACAGCCACCTTCGCATCAAGAAGCATGCGACAACGGAAAAGCGTCCAATCGCATACCAGGGCATAAATTTAGCTTGTTGACGGATGGCTGTCAAGGAAAATATATCACGTTGTGGTAGTTGGCTGTTTGCTCTCAAAATCCTCGATGGCCTTGGCCAGTGCGTCGGCGCCCAAATTGGAGCAATGCATTTTTTCTTTGGGCAAACCGTCCAGGGATTCGGCCACGGATTTTTTGGTGATTTTTTTTGCTTCGCCCAGGGTTTTTCCCAGGGCCATCTCAGTCACCATGCTGGATACCGCAATGGCGGCCACGCAGCCAAAGGTCTTGAATTTGATATCAGCGATTTTATTATCTTTGACGTTGATGTAAAACGACATCATATCACCGCAAACCGGATTGCCGACCTCCCCCACGCCATCGGCATTTTCGATTTCGCCGATATTTCTGGGGTTGGAAAAATGATCCATCACCTTTTCAGTATACATGCTTTACCTCCTTGATTGAGACTTGTATTCACCGCAGAGACACAAAGGTCTCGGAGGAATAAGTTTTTTCATTTGTCGCTAAGGCGCCGCCATAGAAAAAAAGTCTCTGCGTACTCTGCGACTCGAGCGAAGCGGGCGGTGAAAACCTGTCTCAGTGCTCGCACGCATCGGTTTCATATTCAGGAATCTCTTTGCCCCAGATTGGCGAAAGGGAACGCAGCCGATCGACGACCTGTGGCAATTTTTCGAGCACATAGTCGATTTCTGCTTCGGTGTTGTCGGCATCAATTGTAAACACGGTGGATCCCTGAGCCAGATCCGCCCGCAGGCCGATGGCACCGAGCACCGGTGAGGTTTTCAGCGCCTTGGATGCGCAGGCGGATCCCGTATTGGTATAGATTCCGTTCTGGGCCAGCATGAAAATGAGGGCTTCGCCCTCGATGGC
>Ga0209536_100013899_pt1 | contig 11583 bp, 6 predicted proteins | sample DeeMarSeWOR28_12_FD_187461 | JGI IMG/M metagenome (GOLD analysis project Ga0209536, IMG submission 187461) | Marine sediment microbial communities from White Oak River estuary, North Carolina - WOR-2-8_12 (SPAdes) (version 2) | ecosystem: Environmental > Aquatic > Marine > Intertidal zone >... | reverse complement strand
GTTTCCGTTGCTGCAGGACCTTCAGAAAAGCATGAACCCAATCCGGATCCTCGAACGTGGCTATGATCAGTTTTTCAATTCCATACAGACAGGCAAAATCCTGCCAGCATCCGGGCTGACCGAACCCGTCGAAGCAGCACACATGCCCCCGGATCAGGGCTTTATCCCCTGCTTCAGCGGCGACCTGGTTGATCGTACTCACATCGCATTTCGGTGCGGGCAGGTAGTTGGCGATCACATCGATATCGTTTTTGTCCTTGATCAGGTATTCTTTTACCCAGGTAGAATGTACATCGGACTGGAGGATCATGCTCAGGGTTTTATCAGGAGTGATGATCTTAAATCTTTTGGTTCTGGCTCCATACCCATCCAGCTCTTCTACCCGGATCCGCCAGTTATCGGTGCAGATCCTTCTCGCCTCAAGAAATCCGGGTTCACCCTGATCCGGGTCGTAATATTCCCCTTTACCGGGATCCGGCCTGTGGGCAACGATCCACCGGACCGGATCCATTCCGAAAGTTTCAAAAAAATCCATTTCATCTGCCCCATCCATGTATTTTTTCAGGAAAGAAGGCATAAGATGATGGGTAGTGACAGGAAGCCTGTCAGGTTTTTCCCTGTTGATCGCCGCCAGAAATCGCTGTTTGGAGTTCATTTATATTTCTTTTTTTTGATCCATTACCAGGGGGATACCCACACCAAAAGTTATTAAAAATACTCATTTTTCAATAAAGAACTTTGTATTTTAACCTTGGTTCTTAGTCTGAATTTAATTAATTTGGAATCCAGGCCATCGCTAAATCTAATCTTATGAATCGTAGAGAAATTCTAAAGAAGTTATCGGTTATCCCGCTGGTAGGAACCACCATGACACCCGAACTGTTTGCCGGGCGGATTTCACCGGACACCGGGGCAACGGAAGATAACATTTACCGTGCCATCGGTGTGGAGCCCATTATTAATTGCAGAGGTACTTTCACTATTCTGGGTGGATCGGTTGAAAGACCGGAAGTACTTGAAGCGATGAAAGCTGCCTCGGGTTATTTTGTTCAGTATGATGAACTTGCATACGGTATTGGCCAAAAGCTTGGTGAGTTGACAAAAACGGAATTTGGTATCGTCACGGCAGGTTGTGCGGCGGCCATGAAACATTTCACCGCAGCTTGTGTGACGGGAGGAAATCCTGAACGATTGATCCGGATCCCCAATCTAACCGGCATGGAAAAGACGGAAGTCATTATTCCGACCTATTCCAGGAATGTGTACGATCATGCTGTACGAAACGTGGGTGTGAAAGTAATAAACGTGGATGCTCCGGAAGAAATGCACAAAGCAATCAATGAGCACACGGCCATGATCTATGTGCTGGCATGCAGCCATTCACAACCAGGCGAACCGTTTTCTCTGGAAGTTATCGCTGAAATGGCAAAACCCCGAAGTATCCCGGTTTTACTGGATGCCGCTGCGGAGGATCTAACGATACCTCCGGTGCATCTCGCCCAAGGGGCAACGGTTGTTGCCTATAGTGGGGGGAAAGCCATTTGCGGGCCCCAGTGTGCCGGTTTGTTACTTGGGAAGAAGGATATTTTAATTTCTGCCTGGCAGGCGAGTTCTCCGCATCATGGCCCGGGACGGGACAATAAGGTAGGCAAAGAAGAAATGCTGGGCATGCTGGCTGCTGTTCAGGCCTGGATTCACCGGGATCACGAAGAAAAATGGGAAGAATGGTTGGCGTGGCTGGATCTTATATCCAGGAAAATGCTTACCATCAAAGGAATAAATACCGACGTGACACAACCTGAAGGATTGTCAAATCACGCTCCGGTATTGCATGTCCAATGGGATCCCGACCGGTTGAACATCACCGGGGAGGAAGTAGCCGAGGAGGTTGCCAGAAATAAAACCAGAATAGCGATCGGAAGCAGGACAACGGAGGAAGGGACCTCCATCAACATCACACCCAACCAGATGCAGCCGGGTAATGCGGAGGTGGTAGCGGAACGTCTTCATGGGATCCTGTCACAAAAACGGCCACCCCGGAATGATAAGCTTAAGGCTGCCTCGGTGGATTTAAACGGTCACTGGGATATAGAAGTATCCTTCCCCAGCAGTAAAAGCAGACAAAAATTATTTATCGAACAGGATGGCAACTGGATCCAGGGGATGCACCAGACGGATTTTGAGCTGTTGGATCTGATCGGAATGGTAGAGGGTGATGATATAAAAATGAGAAGTGATTACCGCATTCCGGGCAACTCATTGATCTACCTTTTTTCAGGTAAAGCGGAAAATGAAAAGCTGACCGGATCCATTTATTTAGGGGAATACCTCAACGCGACTTTCACCGGAACCCGAACGCTTTACAATAAAAAACGGAAAAGAATTACCATCCCGGGTGGCCCTCCATTGGCCACTTAGCATGAAATAGTAAAAGTATCGCAGCAGGTTGACTGAGATATTTCATTTTTCAGGTAATTTTTGGTGGAAAAGGATCCAACTTGATATTTAATTGTAAGGACCGAAATGTATACAAAAGAAATCTCACGCCGGAAATTCATTACTGGGAGTGCTGCCCTGGCAGGAGCTTCCCTGTTATACCATCCCTTACCGGCAAGCCCAACAGGTTCGAAAAAAATAAGGATGGGTGTCGTAGGCGGCGGGTTTGGCAAATCCTTTCAATGGTATGAACATCCCGATTGTGTTGTGGAAGCGGTCAGTGACCTGAGGCCGGAACGGAAAAAAGCGTTGATGGAGACCTACCAATGCAGCAAATCCTATCCTTCCCTTGAAGAGATGGTTAAAGACAGCCATATTGATGCGGTGGCTGTTTTTACGGAAGGACCGAACCATGTAAAGCATACGATCGAGTGCATGAAGCATGGTAAACATGTGATCAGCGCGGTTCCGGCCTGCTGGGGCACCGTCGAAGAAGCGGAAAAACTCCTGGACGCCGTAAAAAGATACGGCATGACCTATATGATGGCTGAAACGAGTTACTATCAGCAGTTTACAATCTCCGTACGCAACATGTTTGAACAGGGTGATTTCGGAGAACTCTATTACTGCGAATCGGAGTACCAGCATGATGGATTGGATGTTCTGTATATGGAGGATGGTAAAAAAACGTGGCGCTACGGAGTGGCCCCCATGCATTATCCTACGCATTGTACAGCACATATTACAGGGATCACCGGAGAGCGGCTGACCGAGGTAGTCTGCCATGGCTGGGGGGATGATTCACTTTACTTAAAAGACAATCTATATAACAATCCCTTTCATAATGAATCCGCCTTTTTCAAGACTAGCAAGGGAAACAGCTTCCGGGCAAATATCTGGTGGAAAGGAGCCCACCTTGGTGGTGAGCGTGCCAACTGGATCGGGACTAATTTGAGTTTCTATGCCGGCAACGGCCGCAGTGGCCCGGCCCTTGTCAGGAAATCCAGGAAAATGGGTACTGATGATGCAGGATTTGTACAAAGCTATCCCGAACTCGAGAATTATGATCAACCCGAATGGTGGAAAACGGATATGCTACCAGAACCACTGAGACATAATACAGGTCATCATGGATCCCATACATTCCTAACCCATGAATTTATTGATGCCTTGGTGCAGGAACGCAAACCTTCGGTTGATATTTATGAGGCGCTGGCATATACGGTACCCGGGATCATTGCTCACGAATCGGCGTTACGGGGAGGGGAGCTGCTTAAGATCCCGCAATACACAGGCTAGATAACTACTTATTATATTTACAATTTATAAGCGCAGAATTATAATCGAATCATACGATGAACATTAAACGAAGCCGACGATTTTTTCTATTTACTAGTATTATCCTGTTTCTTTTGTCGACAGGGCATGTATACGCCCAGTACGAAATACTCCTGAAAGGGGGTCACCTGATCGATCCCAAAAATGAAATTAACAGTCCCATGGACATTGCCATTGCTGAGGGTAAAATCGCACTGGTAGCTGCCGGGATAGATCCGGGTCAGGCCGATAAAGTCATCGATATTTCAGGTTATTATGTTACCCCGGGCCTGATCGACATGCATGTGCATGTCTTCATGGGCAACGAACCGGGGGCCTACATTGCAGACGGCGCAACCAGCGTCATGCCGGATGGGTTTACTTTCAGGTCGGGGGTTACCACCGTGGTCGACGCCGGATCCTCCGGCTGGCGTAATTTCCCGCAGTTTAAGGAACAAACCATTGATAAAGCGGGAACCCGGGTATTGGCTTTACTGAATATTGTTGGTACTGGAATGAAAAGCCGTTTCGAAGAGCAGGATGTGACCGACATGAATCCCGAAATGACCGCATATATGATCACCCGTTTGTATCCCGAAATCCTGGTCGGCATCAAATCAGCTCACTACTGGGGTGACTTCACCCAGGTGGATAAGGCCGTGGAAGCCGGCAAACTGGCCGATGTGCCGGTTATGGTTGATTTTGGCGAACATGATCCGCCTAATTCGATTAAATCCCTGTTTCTCGAGCATTTGCGTCCCGGCGACATGTTCACTCATACATTTGCCAACATAGAACCGCGGGAGTCTATTGTGGATGAAAACGGCAACGTAAATCCTTTTGTGTTTGAAGCCCAGCAGAAGGGAATCGTATTTGATGTCGGGCATGGGGGTGGTTCATTTACCTGGGAACAGGCAGTTCCGGCCCTCAAACAAGATTTTATGCCCACGGTTATCAGCTCCGATTTACACACACAAAGCATGAACGCCGGCATGAAGGATCTATGCAATGTGCTTTCCAAATTCCTGGCCCTCGGTATGAACCTGGAAGAAGTGATTGCCCGGGCTACCTGGATGCCCGCTCAGGTCATTAACCGTCCCGACCTGGGACACCTGAGTGTAGGAGCCGAGGCCGATATTGCGGTCCTGAATCTGCGTGAGGGTAATTTCGGATTTGTTGACATAAGGGGGGAAAAAATGAATGCCTCCCGGAAACTGGAAGCGGAGATGACGCTTCGCAACGGTAAGATTGTCTGGGATCTGAACGGCCTTTCCGCAAATCTCTTTCAGTCAAAATGAACATCAGGTCGGTTCCCGTACTTATTATAGTAAGCTGCATCGGCATATACCTTTCAGGATGCCAATCACCTTCCGGCCTGCCTTCACCCGATCCGGATAATGGCGGACTTTTTCTTCCGGACGGTTTTAACGCCCTGGTGGTGGCCGACAGTGTCGGCCGGGCCAGGCACCTTGCCGTCCGGGATAACGGAGATATTTATGTCAAGTTAAGTTCATCAGATTCCATTGTAGGCGGAATTGTGGCTATGCGGGATATCAATGGGGATGGAAGAATGGATCTCCGGAAAAGATTTGGAGGCACCCGATCGGGTAGTAAATTTTATGGCAATGCGATGACCATCCACCATGGCTACCTCTACTATAGTTCGGCCCTGGTCCTCTATCGGCAAAAACTCACCTCAAATTCATTGGTTCCGGACAGTCCACGTGAGGAGGTGTTGGTGGATGATCATCCGCATGGGGTTCACTGGCACATTACAAAACCAGTCTCTTTTGATGATGATGGATATATGTATGTTCCCTTCGGTTCTCCATCCAATGCCTGCCAGACGATTGATGCTACCCCCAACGGGGCTCCCGGTGGCCAGGGGATCGATCCTTGTCCGGAATTAGAGTTGCATGGAGGTATCTGGCGGTTTGATGCGGACAGGATCGGGTTAAGGCAGGAAGACGGTTATAAATTTGCCACCGGAATCCGGAGTGTCGTAGGTATGGATTGGCACCCGGTGGATAAGCACTTATACATCATGATGCATGGAAGGGATAATCTGCACAGTCTCTACCCCGATCGTTACAGTGCTTGGCATAGTGCTTTGTTGCCTGCAGAAGAGCTTATTCGTATTACAGAAAACGCAAACTACGGTTGGCCTTACTGCTATTATGACCAGATGCAGGGGAAAAAGGTCCTTGCCCCTGAATACGGAGGAGATGGAGTATTAACCGGCCGATGCGACGGCATGGACCTTCCTGAATTTGGATTTCCAGGACATTGGGCGCCAAACGATATTCTTTTTTACCGTGGCGACCAGTTTCCCGAACGATATAAGTATGGGGCTTTCATAGCCTTTCATGGTTCCACCAACCGGGCTCCCTACCCTCAGGCTGGTTATTTTGTAGCATTCATGCCATTTGTAAACGGCAGGGCAACCGGGGAGTGGGAAATATTTGCGGATGGCTTTGCGGGTGTATACCCTGTTGTCAATACAAGCGAGGCCTTATACAGGCCCGTCGGATTGGCGGAAGGCCCGGACGGCACCTTATACATAACGGAATCAAACCACGGGAAGGTATGGCGTGTCCTGTACAGTAAAAAACGGGATGATTTCAGTACGGACCAATTGGTATCGATGGAAAATAGAAAATCGTATCCTCATATCCGGACTCCGGATGTCCTCACCGATAATCTGCAGAAAGACCTCTCCCAAAGCGAACGACTTTATAATACCTTCTGCAGCCCCTGCCATCAGCAGGATGGGAAAGGCGCACCGGGTCGTTTTCCCCCGCTGGCCACTTCAGGTTGGGTTCTTGGCGATATAGAGCCGTTAATTGACATCGTACTCAATGGGATGACCGGGACCATAGAGGTAAACGGTGAATCGTATAACGGACTGATGCCTGCTTATGATTTTTTAAGCGATGAAGAGTTGGCATTGATCCTGACCTATATCCGTCAGCAATTTGGTAATCAGGCAAGTCGGATCAGTGAGGTAGATGTGCGATCCAGGAGACAGATTCAATTGAGATCATCACCCTAAGAATAATCGGGATTAATAATAATATGGTCGAAAATGGGATGATTGAATTTATAATCCTGAAAATGAACGTATGCATTCAGCAGGAATTACAATGCTGAAGCATGAAATTAAATCCGGAGTACAGTGATTTCCTTCTGAAAACAGTGGTAACGGAATCAGTGTGAGAATTCCGATCAATACGCAGAAATAGTCTTCACTCCTAAAGTCCTTCAGAAGGAATCGTTAAATGGGTAGTATGTAATCTTTAATCAGAATAAGAATCCGATGGATATAAATCGAGTTAATTTACGATCTACAGAATTTTCAATGAAAAATAAATTGGTATAATTTGGCCTAATTTGATCATCTTGGCCCTTTTTTATTTTTTGGCCCGCTGTTTGCATTATTTAAATAAACAATGAAGGTAAGGTCATGAAAACACTACTAAATATAAATCGGATTGCCTTTATTTTCATCCTGATGTTGGGTTGGGTGACAGTGAAAGGGCAGCAGCAGTGGGAGGTTCCGGGCGATAACTTCAGCCTGGAAGGAGCCCTGGAGATGTTCAAAAGATCCGCTTCACCGGAAGAATTGGAAAGAATGCTCAATGATCCGGAGGCAAGAGTGAATAATCTGGATCTGAATGGGGATGGGTATATTGATTATATCCGGGTCGTCGATATGTATGAAGGAAATGTGCATGCCTTTGTTTTGCAGGCATTGATATCTGAAAGAGAAAGTCAGGATATCGCGGTTATTACCCTGGAAAAACTTGCAAATGGAAAGGCCATCCTGCAAATCACGGGAGATGCCGACATTTACGGTGTGGAAACAATCATTGAACCGACAAGGGAAGTGAGGTCATACGCAGGTGTCAATACATCAAGAGTAGTTGTGAATGTCTGGTCATGGCCATTGGTTAGATATATTTACGGGCCTTATTACAGCGTATGGGTATCTCCATGGGGATGGGGCTACAGACCCTATTGGTGGAGACCCTGGAGACCTGTTGTCTATTACGACTACTATGCATTCTGGAGGCCCTACAGAAGTTATTACTCCGTTTGCTTTACTCACAGAGTATTTTATGCCCATAGAATTTATTGGCCTCATAGAACAACGTCAGTGATTGTTTATAATCATCATCATCATCGAATCAAAAAATACAGGTCCAGCTATATTGACCGGGATGGACACTATCAGCCACGTGATGGCCGTTATCGAAGCAGCCGGTCAAATACTGTACGATATAATTCCGACGGCAGGATCTCATATACCAATGAGCGAATCAGCACGAGGTCCTCTTCCCGGAGCAGCATCGATCAGGGACGATCCTCTGTAAGGCAGGAAAGTGGAAACACCATTCGAAGTTCAGCTGATAACTCCCGACGATACTCTGAAGGTTATAGTACCCGGCGAGGTACCGAAAGGTCAAGTAGCAACGTTCAACGTCAACGATCTGCCGGAAGCTCAAGTATTGACCAATCTTCACGGAGATCTGTTGGTAATTCTGATATGGGAAGATCTTCCGGAAATTCCAGTATTCAAAGGTCTCAGGATAGGTCCAATGGTGGAGCCAATTATCGCCAATCAAATGGAAGTTCCAACATTCAGCGCTCGGCAAGAAGTTCTTCCGGGAATGCTGACATTCAAAGTTCTCAGCGAGGATCAAGAAGTAATTCAAGGATCAATCAGTCATCGAGAGGTTCAGTTTCAAGAGAATCCTACAGTAGGTCTTCAAGAGATGCCGGTTCGCGCAGTTCCATAAGGAGTTCCAGTGGCCGGGAATCCTCCGGCAATCGATCGAGTATCCAACGGTCATCCAGCCGGTCGTCCGGCAGTTCAGCTTCTCGAAGTTCGGGAGACTCAAACTCGGGTAATAGAAGAAGGCGTTGATTTCCCTTTTGATTCTAATTTTGTTGCAATAGAAACACATTTTGTCGGCAGCAACAAAATATTAGGATAAGGGAGAAATTATGCTACATGTAGCTACTTTAAGCAACAAATGAGCAGCAACATTCGAAATTATGAGACTTGTATGAAGATTATACTTAGGCATATATTTCATTAAAATGCCCTCAGCGTACCGAGGGCATTTTTCTGGGGATACTGCAGCTATGTATCTATTGCCTCAGTCAAACCAAAGTTTTTCGAATGCATACGGATCATACAAATCATTTGGAACAAAAAGTTTGTACACCTTGCCGATTTCACCACCGCCTTCACCCTCGCTTTGGATCATGATGAGCGTATTGCAGGTATAGATGATCTCGCTCTGTCGGAAAGGCCTTGCAAAACCGCTGAAGTTGGGAAAATCAAGGGTCAGGGTCGTAGCCCCCGGGGTAAAATCGTGGGTGCCCTCACCATCGTCTGTCTCGTCATTAAACAAATAGGCCACTTCACCGGTGCATACATTGCTATTCGATCTGTCAAAATTATTCTGAATGTCTTGGGCAAGGATCTGGGCACGGCCATCATCCCATAGCCACAAAAACTCATATATAGGCATATAATACGGATCTATATGCATTTCCACATAGGTAGCCGATTGGTCATTGCAGCCAGGATAGGGGGGCCAAATGGTACAATTGCAAATATCATTGCAGCATCCTCCGGCGATATCGCCCAGATCATAAAACAGGCCCGGGGCCGAAAGCACTTCCGCATCTCCACTGCCACTGTTCCGAATCGTAAATTCCCATTCCCAAAAGGATCCCTCTGCATTAACAGGCCTTCGAATGTCGTTGCAGTTCACTCCAAATATGTTTTCAGGATCTTCCACAACAATGGTACGTTCAAACTCGTCCAGCGGCGTACCGGCCTCATCATGCGGCTGTAGAATTACCTCCGTGCTTAAGGGATAGGTAACATCTGTCATATCGGTCAGGTCCAGGTCCAGGTTAAAGGTATAGGTGGTATGGTGATCGCCAAACTCATCGATCCAATGGGTCTCCTCCGCACCGCCGGGTGTGTCATAATAAATTTCAGACCCCACTACCTGCACATACATGCCGCTTATATCGCCGGCCATGATCCTTCCCTGGCCATCAGACTGCGGAAGTACTTGTATTCTGTTACCAAAGGGATACCCTTTTACCACATAAATGGTATCGCGAACATCGATCTTAATTCCTCCGTCAGATGCTGTTGGCAAGCTGCCTGTTATTTTGTTGGCATCCTGGAGCACCAGATGTTCCGAAAGTATGTCAGGATCTATCTGACTTGTGGGATCAGGCACCGGGTCCGGATCGTTGGTTATTTCGGGCTCTTTGGTACATGCAAAGATCATCAGGATCATTACCCCGAAAGGAAGTATCCTGTAAAGGTAAATTTTAATCAATTGCACTGAAATCGGGGTGTTTGTTAATGTAAACATAATTTTAAAATTAAAGTTGAACTTTGTTTTAAGAAGGTTTGGAGAAGCTAATTTGCTCGTTCAGTTAGTTTTTTGTTTTACATGACACATTTGTATCCGTGTTAATCGTAGTTCCTGTTGCTTCCAAATCGCAGATAGCCTGGGGAATGTGGGTCAACGAATTATTTCTCAAATCCAACACAGTCAATCGGACCAGGTTGCCCAGTTCTTCCGGAAGGGATGAAAGTTGATTTACCGATAGGTCCAATTCTCTGAGGTCCTTTAAGAGACCCAAAGAAGAAGGTATATCAGTTAATAAGTTATTGTCGAGGTACAAATAATGTAAATCGGTCAGATCTTGCAGCTCCTTGGGTATTGCTTGCAGGTCGTTAAAACCCAGGTGCAGTTGATAAAGCATGCTCAGCTTTCCTATAGTTGGAGGTATACTTCGAAGGGAGTTATGTGATAGGTATATGTTTATTAACGAAGATATGGCTCCTAATTCCTCCGGCAGATCGGTAATCGAATTATGCTCAACGGATAGCACTTGCAGGTTTTTAAGATTTCCTAGCTGTTTGGGCAATGTCTGAATATTATTAAAATTAAGGTCCAAATATTCGAGGTTCGTTAATTTTCCTATTTCAGGAGGCAATTCTGCCAAAAGATTGGAGCCAACATTCATGGTAATGAGGTTTGTCAGTTTACCAATTTCAGGTGGGAGTACCTCAATGGAATTATCGCTTATATCTAATTCTATGAGGGAAGTCAGCTTACCAATTTCAGGAGGAACAACGGTGATCCCTTTGTCGTAACAAGCCAACTCTACTACAAGACCATCCCCGTTTAAAATAACACCATTCCAGCTTTGCATCGTGGTATCGGCCAGGTCCCAGTCCAGATCGCCGGCCGGGTTAGCGTTGTAGAAGGCCACTAGTCCACGATAGTTAGACCCAATACGGTCACAGGTTACCTGTGGGTCTTTGGTCAGATCGGTTCCCATCGTTTCCAAATCGCATACCTCCTGGGGTATCCGGGAGAAATCGTTGTCTTCCAGAGAGAGGTATTCAAGATTGACCAGATTACCATATTCCCAGGGTATTTCGGTAATTCGGTTATTTTCCAGGCTGAGACTGGTAAGGGTTTTCAATTCACCAAGTTCTGCAGGAACGTTCACCAGCAGGTTTTTGGCCAGATCCAATACTTCCAATACGGTTAGTTTTTCCATACCCGGGGGCAGTTTGGTCAACGAATTGTTATGGACGATAAATATGCTTAGATTTTCAAGTTTGGTGAATTGATCGGGGAGTGATTCCAATAGATTGCCGCCAACGTGTATGTATGTCAGTGAGATCAGTTTGCCTATTTCTTCCGGTAAGGTTTTCAAACCATTATCCTCAAGCCTTAGATAGGTCAGCCTATCAAGATTTACCAGCTCTGCAGGCAG
>Ga0209536_100013898_pt1 | contig 11584 bp, 10 predicted proteins | sample DeeMarSeWOR28_12_FD_187461 | JGI IMG/M metagenome (GOLD analysis project Ga0209536, IMG submission 187461) | Marine sediment microbial communities from White Oak River estuary, North Carolina - WOR-2-8_12 (SPAdes) (version 2) | ecosystem: Environmental > Aquatic > Marine > Intertidal zone >... | reverse complement strand
CTGCGCTGCCGAACAAGTATCTACCTGCTGCTTGCCGGATGTAACCTTCATCCCCCAGGAAGAACGCCTTCAGGCGTATCTTCACCGAGCTGCCGGCGCCACTCCTTGAGCGTCGGCAGCTCACCTTTTTTGGGATTGGTGGAAAGATCAGACATTGAACCGGAAGTGCATGACGTCGGCTTCCTGCACGACGTAATCCTTGCCCTCGAGGCGTAAACGCCCTGCTTCCTTCGCGCCGTGTTCGCCGTTGTGTGCGACGAAATCGTCGTAGCCGATCACCTCGGCGCGGATGAAGCCTTTCTGGAAGTCGGTGTGGATCTCGCCGGCGGCTTCCGGTGCAGTCGCGCCGATCTTCGTCGTCCAGGCACGCACTTCCTTCGGGCCGGCCGTGAAGAAGGTCTCGAGGCCCAATAACTTGTAGCCGGTGCGGATGACGCGGTTCAGCCCCGGCTCGTCGAAACCGAGGTCGGCGAGGAACTCCTTCTTGTCCTCTTCGTCCAGCTGCGCGATCTCCGCCTCGATCGCGGCACAGATAGCGACGACCTCGGCGCCCTCCGCCGCCGCGTATTCCTTCACCGCGTCCAGGTGCGGGTTATTCTCGAAACCGCCCTCGTCCACGTTCGCGATGTACATGACGGGCTTCGCCGTGATCAGGTGCAGGTCCTTGAGGATCTTGCGCTCGTTGTCATCCAGGTTGGCCGTGCGCACGGCATTGCCTTCTGCAAGGTGGTCCCTGATCTTTTTGATCGTGTCGCGGACGTAGATGTCTTCCTTCTTCGCCGTCTTCGCGTTCTTCTCGGCCTTCACGAGCTGTTTCTCGACGGACTCTAGGTCCGCGAGCGCGAGCTCGGTGTTGATCGTCTCGATATCGTCCAGCGGGTCGATCTTTCCCGTCACGTGCGTGACGTCGTCGTCCTCGAAGCAACGCACGACGTGCGCGATGGCGTTCGTCTCGCGGATGTTCGCGAGAAACTTGTTGCCGAGCCCCTCGCCTTTCGACGCGCCGGCCACCAGGCCCGCGATATCGACGAACTCCATGGTCGTCGGGATCGTCTTCGCAGGCTTGACGATTTTCGTCAGCACGTCGAGCCGCGTGTCCGGCACAGGTACGACGCCCACGTTCGGGTCGATGGTGCAGAACGGATAGTTCTCCGCCGCGATCTCGGCCGCGGTGAGCGCATTGAACAGTGTCGACTTGCCGACGTTCGGCAATCCGACGATGCCACAGGTAATCGCCACTCAGTCTTCCTTCTCTTCTTTCTCTTGCTTCGTGTGCAGCTTCTTCATCGCCGCGTTGAGACCATCGTTCAGCAGTACAGGCAAAACCGCGACGGCCTCGTCGACGTTCTTCTCGACCAGCGCCTCGACGTCCGACGATGCACGTTTCAGCACGTAACCGGTCACCTTGTCCTTCTCGCCGGGGTGCCCGACGCCGATCCTCAGGCGCAGGAAATCGGCACCACAGTGCCGTATCACGTCACGGATGCCGTTGTGCCCGCCATGGCCACCACCTTTCTTCAGGCGCACCGTGCCGGGCGGCAGGTCGATCTCGTCGTGCGCGACCAGCAGCTCGCCCGGCTTCGCCCGGTAGTAGTCGAGCGCGGCTCGCACCGGGCCGCCGCTGTGGTTCATGTAGCTCTGCGGCTTCACGAGCCAGATGTCGTTGCCGTCGATACTGACCTTGCAGCACTCGGCGTCGAACTTCTTCTCGTACTTGAAGCTGCCGCCGAACTTGCGCGCGAGCTCGTCCACGAACCAGAAACCCGCGTTGTGCAGGGTCCGCAGGTATCTGTCCTCCGGGTTACCCAGCCCGGCAATCATGCGCAATGTCGTCATATCGCTAATGGTACAAACAAGAAGACCGCCCGTGGGCGGTCTTCCAGGTCGCTAACCGTTCGGCAGCTAGTCCTCTTTGGACTCTTCGTCCGAAGGAGCCGCTGCTTCCTCGGCTTCTTCGCCGGCCACAGGCACTTCGCCCGCCGCCACGGCTTCCTCGAGGCCCTCTTCCTCTTCCTCGATGACCACTTCCTTGATGATCTGGATCGAGACGATGGGCTGGTTGGCCTCCTCGCCCTGCGCGAGCGCCGGGATCGAAACGCCTTCCGGCAGCGGGATATCCGAGATGTAGCGCATCTCGTTGAGCTCCACGTCCGCGATATCGATCTCGAGGTACTCCGGCAGGTGCTTGGGCAGGCAGACGACTTCGACGTCGGTCATCAGGTGCGAAACCTTGCCGCCACCCTGCTTCACGCCGACCGCGACGTCTTCGTTCAGGAAGTGGATCGGCACGTTCATGCGGATCTCTTCGTCCTCACGGATGCGCTGCAGGTCCATGTGCATGATCTGGCGCTTGGCCGGATGACGCTGCAGGTCCTTGAGAATGACGGCCTGCTCCTTGTCGCCCACTTTCACGCTGAGGACACTGGAGTAGAACGACTCGTTCTCTAGCTGCTGGATGACCCGATTGTGGTCAAATGCGAGGTTGCGCGGCGGGCGGCCGCCACCGTAAAGGATTGCGGGTACTTTTCCTTCGCGACGCAGGCGGCGGCTCGCACCTTTCCCCTTGTCGTCCCGGAGTTCCGCAATCAGATCAAATTCGTCAGCCATGACTGAACTCCGTTATCTGATTGAATTAATTGTAAATTTGCCAGAGCCTGGCACCCGCGGGTCTGCGACCAACCCGTTGCGGGCGGCGCATGGTACCCCAACCCTCAGTCGAGGTCCACCTCGACCCCGACCCCTTCCTCGAGGGCCCGCGCGTAGATGTGCGCCGCGGCAAACAGGTCCTGGGCAACGATGCCGAGAGACTTGTAAAGCGTTATGTCGGATTCACCGGTCCTGCCCGCTATCTCGCCGGCCAGCACCTGGCCGATCTCGCCGAGGATATGGCGCTTGTCGATCGCCCCTTCGCCGATCGGTATCAGCAGATCGCCGGCCTCGTTCATGGCGGACTCCATGAGATCGACGTAGACCCGCGACCGCTTGATTGCGGCGGTGTCGGCCTCCCGCGCCTCCGGCGTGTGTACGCCGACGAGATTGAGGTGGCAGCCGGGCCGCAGCCACTCGCCCCTCAAAATCGGCTGCGTCGCCGCCGTCACCGTGCTCACGACGTCACAGCTCGCGGCCTCGGCCGGATCGTCGGTGGCCGAGATATCGATCTGCACGCGCTCGGCCTGCTCGGCGGCGAATCGGCGGGCTTTCTCGGCATTCCTGCCCCACACGACGACACGGCTTATGTCCCGTGCGCAGGCGACGGCATCGATGTGCGTGACGGCCTGCACGCCGGTCCCGAAGACACCGTGCGTGCGGGCGTCTTGCCGCGCCAGCTCACGGGTCGCGAGCCCCGAGGCTGCCGCTGTGCGTATCGCCGTGACGGATGCTCCCTCGATCAGCGCCACCGGCCGGCCGGTCTCGTGGTCGAACAGCGACACATAGCCCTGCACAGTCGGAAGTCCCTTCGCCGGGTTATCGAAAAGCAGGCTGATGACCTTCGCGCCGAAAAAGGGCGGATCGAGCGTCGACCCCGGCATCAGGCCGAGCGAACCACTGTCGTCAGCGAGGGGCGTGAACAGTCGCAGCGGCATCGACACGGCGCCGCCCGATGCCGCGCGCATGGCCTCGGCCATCGCGTCGATACATGCCGCCATCGGCAGCAGCCGCCCGACCTCCTTCCTGTTGATAATGCGCATTCGTGTATTCTAGCGGACCTTTAATCTCGACGATGACGGTGTATCCATGATCACGACCCTCCTGCGCCTCGCTTCAATCGCGTTCCTGCTGACGGCGACAACCCTCGCTAACGCCGAAACCCTGCTCATCCATGCCGGTGAACTGCTGGCCGTACCCGGTGAGCGACCCAAGTCGAGGCAGACGATCGTCGTGGAGGGACAACGTATCGTCGATGTCGTCGACGGGTATGCCGAAGCCTCCGCGTACGGCGCCGACGCGCGGGTGATCGATCTCAGCGATCAGTTCGTGTTGCCCGGCCTCATGGACATGCACGTGCACCTGCAGGGCGAACTCGGGCCGAACAACGAGAAAGAGCAGCTGAAGATGTCGTCGCAGCTCATGCAGATGCGCAGCCAGTATTTCGCAATGAAGACGCTCCTTGCCGGGTTCACAACGGTACGCGACGTCGGCTCGTCCGGCGAAGAGATGTTTGCGCTGCGCGACGCGATCGACAATGGCTGGGTGGACGGCCCCCGCATCATCGCGGCAGGCGGCGTCGGCATCACCGGCGGCCACGCGGACATCAGCGGCGTGAAACCGGAGCTCATGGAACTCTGGACGGACAACAGCATCTGCGACGGCCCCTACGACTGCCGCAGGGCAACGCGCAACGCGATCAAATACGGCGCGGACCTGATCAAGATCACGTCCACGGGCGGCGTGCTCACGGATCGTGCCACCGGCACCGGCCAGCAAATGGAAATGGACGAACTAAAGGAAGTCGTGCAGGCGGCGGCGCGCATGGGCCGCAAGGTGGCCTCACACGCACACGAAGAAGACGGCATCATCGCGGCGCTGGAGGCCGGTGTCGCCAGCATCGAGCACGGCACCTACACGGGGCCCCGTGCGATCAAACTGTTCAAGGAGACCGGCGCTTACCTGGTTCCGACGCTGCTCGCCGGCAAGACGGTCGGCGCCATGGCCGTCGAGGCCGACTTCATGTCGGACGCCATCAGGGAGAAGGCAATCCGCGTCGGCCGTGACATGGCAGGCAACTTCGCGAAAGCGCACGCCGCCGGCGTCAACGTCGCCTACGGCACGGACAGCGGCGTTTCGCCGCACGGCACGAACGCCGAGGAAGCACTGCTCATGGTCGAAGCCGGCATGACCGAAATGGAAGTGCTGGTCGCCGCCACGATCAACGCGGCCGACCTCATCGACATGTCCGACTCGATCGGCACGATCGAGAACGGCAAGTTCGCCGACATCATCGCCGTCGACCGCTCACCGCTCGATGACATCGCCGAGCTGCTCGACATTGGATTCGTCATGAAAGGTGGGAAAATTTACAAGAACTGAACACCGGGCGCTCGAACGGCGCAGAACAGTTGGTTACCTGGCAGGCCGGCCGCACGTTCCTCTCAGTCATGGCTCGGCTCGCTACGCTCGCCTGCGCTTTACTTCCCTCGAGGAACGCCCGGCCGGCCGTCTCCTGGAGCGCTGTTCCTAACGTCAGGTGACACGAGCGCCGCGTGTTCGTTCATGTATCGTGGCGAGTCCTCGGGAGACGCGTTCGCCCCAGCGAGGATTCTGAAGTAGCAATAGCGCGCCGAGCGCAATTCTATGGACCGGGTCGGAACGATGCTCGGCTAGCTGGCCGGTGGGGTGTTTTTCGACCGAAGTAAAGCACAGCGAAGCGAGCCATGAGGGAGAAAAATTCCCCGCCGGCCAGCCCTCAAGCCTCAATCCACGTACAGCGACGAGACGGACTCTTCGTCCGAGATGCGCCGCATGGTCTCGGCGAGCAGCGCGGCGGTCGACAGCTGGCGAATCTTCTTGCAGGCCTGCGCTTCTTCGCTCAGCGGGATCGTGTCCGTGACGACGAGGTCATCGAGCTCGGACTCGGTTATCCGCGATACGGCGGGGCCGGACAGGACAGCATGGGTGATGTAGGCGTGCACGCTCGCGGCGCCATGCGTCTTGAGGGCCGCCGCCGCCTGGCAGAGCGTGCCGGCAGTATCGACCATGTCGTCCATCATGATGCAGCTCTTGCCTTCCACCTCGCCGATGATGTTCATGACCTCGGACTGGTTGGCCCGTGCGCGGCGCTTGTCGATGATGACGAGGTCGGCATCGTCGAGACGCTTTGCGAGCGCGCGGGCGCGGACCACGCCGCCGACATCCGGCGACACCACCACCATGTTGGGATAGCCGTGCTTCCAGACGTCGCCCAGCAGTACGGGTGAGGCATAGACATTGTCGACCGCGATGTCGAAGAAGCCCTGGATCTGGTCGGCATGCAGGTCGACGGTCAGGACGCGATCGACGCCGGCCGCACCGATCAGCTTGGCAACCAGCTTCGCGGTGATGGGCACGCGCGCGGCGCGCGGCCGCCGATCCTGGCGGGCGAAGCCAAAGTACGGGATTACCGCCGTGATGCGCGAAGCAGACGCGCGTTTGGCCGCGTCGGCCATGACCAGCAATTCCATGAGATTCTCGGAAGCCGGCGGACAGGTCGGCTGGATGATGAAGGTCTCCCGGCCGCGGACATTTTCCAGGATCTCGACGTTTATCTCGCCGTCGGAGAAACGGCCGACATGGGCGCGGGCCAGCGGCACCATGAGACAGCGCGCGATATCGTGGGCCAGTTTCGGGTGCGCGTTCCCCGTAAACACGGCCATAGTTGCAATATCCACGACTATCCCCTCTATGTTTTTAATGGCTGGGGCGGCAGGACTCGAACCTGCGAATCACGGGATCAAAACCCGTTGCCTTACCACTTGGCTACGCCCCAAATATTTATCAGTCGTATCAGCTTGCCCGTGCGAATTGTGAGGGGACGTCCTGGAGGTGTCAACGAAGCGCCCGTTCAGAGGCCCGGTTGGTCAAAAAACGACCATTTGTGTATCGCGAGCTTGACGCGGGTCTGCTCGCTTGCCGCCCTGAGCCGCGTCGGCATCGGCTGGCCGCCGCCCTCGCCGTAACGGGTGATCTCGACCTGCCACCCACCCTGGGTCAGGCTCCGGAGCTGCCCGTCGTCGCCGTGGACCGTTTCCGCGGGCAGTGCCGGGTCGGGGATCCCGAGCGCCCAGTAGCGCAGGCTCCTGACCGGTATGGTCCAGCCATAACGCAGGTAGAGGTCCCGCTCCGCGTCCTCGAGCACGGTACGGTTGCCGTCCTTGTCAGTGAGTTGCACGCTGCGGCCATCGCCCTCGAGCCGCACGGTGCCGATGCCGAGTGGGCCGCTCAGCGTCGCTTCGAAGTCCTCGCCCTCCTGCAGCCAGCGCAGCGATCCGCTGAACCCGTCGTCCCCCGCGACAACGCCGATGCGGCCGTTGAACGCCCACTCGTCGAGCTGGCCCAGCAGGGACTGGCGGCTGTCCCAGCCGCCGAGGTCGGGGAGATCCAGGCTTTCACGGGTCGCACAGCCTGCGGTCAGCGACAGTGCCGCCAGCAACGCCAGACCGGTGAGTCGTGCGCTAGTCCGCGTCCGGGAACAGGCGGTCTCTGACATCTTGCAGCAGTTCGCTGTCCGTATGCCGGGTTTCGGCGTCCTCGAGCACTTCGAGCGCATCGTCGGGCCGCTCCAGCGCAACCAGGACCTCGACGATATGCGCGGCAACCTCGTGGTCGTCGAGCTTCTCGTAGGCGCGCTCGAGCTCCACCAGGGCGGCTTCGTATTCGCCACGCTTGAACAGCACCCAGCCGAGGCTGTCGATAATCGCCGGGCTGTCGGGGTCATATTCGAGCGCCTTGCGGATCAGCTTCTCGGCCTCCCTGTATTCGTCCGTGCGATCCGCCAGCGTGTAGCCGAGTGCGTTGAGTGACATGGCACTCTCCGGCCAGCGCTTCGCCGCCGCGCGATACTGCTTTATCGCCTCGTCCAGCCGGTCCATGCGCAGCAACAGCTCGGCACGGCCCAGCAGCGCGGACTCGTCATCGGGCCGGTACGTCACGTACTTTTGGTAGAAATCCAGCGCCTCGTCGTACCGCTCCAGCGAAGCCAGCAGCTGTGCCCGGGCGAGCACCATGTCGATTGCGTGGCTCGGGCTGTTGTTGCCGAATTCCTCCAGGTCCTGCAGCGCCTTCTGCGGATCCTCGAGTTCATAGGCAATCAGCGCGCTGGCGCGTCGCTGCGAAATGACGGCATTCGGGCCCGACCGGACCTGCGCGTAGAGCCTGGCCGCACGTTCGTGCTCTTCCCGCACATCCGCGATGCGGGCGAGGTAGTAGAGCGCATCCATCGTGAAGCGCCCGCTGGCGAGCAGGTCCTGGAAATCCGCCCAGGCGGCGTCGAGGTTTTCGAGCCGGAAGTTGATGATCGCCATCATCCGCAGCGCGTCCGCACGCGATGGCTGTTCGAGCAATATCTGGTTGATCTGGCTCAGCGCGTCATCGTCACGCCCGGCCGTCATCATCATCAGCGCGAGCTCCATGCGCGCATCCGGGTCGGGATGCGGATCGTCGCCGATGAGGCGTGCCGTGTATTCGATCGCCTCGTCCGGCCTGCCCGCGATCAGCATGGTGCGCGCATACAGGAGCTTCGCCTTCAGCCACTCGGGATCCAGCTCGATGGCCCGCAGGGCGCGCTCTTCTGCGTAATCGGTGTCGCCCGCCTGCATCGCTATGACCGCGGTCGCGTACTGCGCATATGCCGATTCCTTGTAGGGCTTCGCCAGCCAGCGCATGACCTTGTCGGCATCCTCCGGGTCCTCCTCGGAGAGGACCTGTACCAGCGACAACAGGCGCTGGTCCGCATCCTCGTCGCCGCGCTCGATCAGCTTCCTGAAGTTGCGCCTCGCCTTGCGCATGTCGCCCAGGCGCAGCTGCAGCTGCGCGACATAAAGCAGCGCTTCGTCGCTACCCTCGTCGAGCTCCAGCCACCGTCTGGCCGCCAGCAGCGCCTCTTCGTTGAAGCCGAAGCTGTAGCTGACGCGCGTCGCCTGCCGGGCGACATCCACGCTCTCGCTTACCTGCGCCGCCTTGCGGTATTCCTGCGCAGCCTCGAGGTAATTGCTGCCCTGCAGCGCCAGCTCGGCCTGCAACAGGTGGGCCGCAGCCTCGCTGCGCGCCTCCTCCTCGTCATCGGCGAAGGCAATGGGGCAAAATAGGGTTAGCGCCGTCACGACCCAGAGGGCGGACAGCAATCGTGAAAGTTGCTGCATTGGTGTGTGTCTGATCATCCCATCGCGGCCGCGTCACTGCCTCAGCCGCGATAATGCGGTGTATGAGTAACACAGACAAGGAACTGTGCCTTCAGTTCGCTTATGATACGTACCCAGTGGACGAATTCCTCCCGGTACCGGACCGGTGCCGTACCTTAATCTGATATGCCGCTCAAAATACTCGGGCTGAACCATAACACGGCACCTGTCGAAATTCGCGAGCAGGTCGTATTCGCTGGTGAGCAGATCCCCGGCGCGCTGCAGGCTGTGCGCGATATCGATGGCGTGGAGGAAGCCGTGCTGCTGTCGACCTGCAACCGCACCGAGTTCTACGTGATGGCTGACAACGAGGGCCGGCGGCGCCTGCAGGACTGGCTGCACAACGCGCACAACCTGGATCCCTCGTTCTCGGACACGCTGTTCGAGCTGGACGACGACGCGGCGCTGCGCCATATCTTCAGGGTGGCCTGCGGGCTCGACTCCATGGTGCTGGGCGAGCCGCAGATTCTCGGCCAGCTGAAGGACGCCTACCGCGACGCCGAGGGCGTCGGGACCGTCGGCAAGCAGCTCTCGCAGCTGTTCCAGCACACCTTCTCGGTCGCGAAAAAGGTACGCACCGACACCGAGATCGGCTCGAGCCCGGTTTCCGTCGCCTACGCCGCCGTCACCCTGGCGCAGCAGTTCTTCTCGGATTTCAGGAAGCACACGGCCCTTCTCGTCGGTGCCGGCGTCACGATCGAGCTGGTTGCCAAGCACCTGAAGCGCAAGGAGATCGGACGACTGTTCGTGGCGAATCGCAACATCTCGCGCGCACACGACCTCGCCAACCAGTTCGGCGGCTTCGGCCTCGCACTGTCGGATCTCGAAGGCACCCTGCCCGAGGCCGACATCCTGATCAGCTCCACGGCCAGCCCCACCGCCGTCGTGACGCTGCCGCAGATGGAAGCCGCGATCAAGGCCAGGCGGCGCAAGCCGATCTTCGCCGTCGACATCGCGGTACCGCGCGACATCGAGGCCGAGATCAGCAAGCTTGATGACGTCTACCTGTACACCATCGACGACCTGAACAAGGTCGTCCTCGAGGGACAGGGCAATCGCGAAGAAGCTGCCCAGGACGCCAACCGGATCCTGGACGAAGAAATCGCTCGGTACCTCAACATGGAGCGCGCCAAGCAGGTCGCGCCGCTCATCACGGCGCTGCGCGAGAACGCGAATTCGGTGCGTGCTGACATCCTGAAGCAGGCGCAGAAACGCCTGGCCAGGGGCGCGGACGGCCAGGAGGTCCTGGAGTATGCGACCGCGGCGCTGATGAAGAAGATGCTTCACAACCCCAGCGTCAGGCTCCGCGAAGCGGGCGAAAACTCCGATACCGAGATCATCGCGGCCGCGCGGGCGCTGTTCGGCCTCGAAGAAGAGTAAGCTGCCGCGCATGAAGGAGTCGATACGCCACAAGCTGGAGTCGGTCCGCGACCGCTTCGAGGAACTCGCGGGGCTGCTCGCAGACCCGGACATCATCAGCGACCAGAACAAGTTCCGCGACCTGTCGAAGGAGTACTCGCGTGTCGAACCGATCGTGAAACTCTTTTCCGATTACGAATCGATCGACGGGGACATGGCTGCCGCGGAAGAGATGGCGGCCGACGCGGACGAAGAGGTGCGGCAGATGGGCGAGGAAGAACTCGCCACGCTGCAGGAACGCCACGACGCGCTCGAACTGGAACTGCAGAAAGCCCTGATCCCGGCGGACCCGCACGACGAGAGCAACGTCTACCTCGAGATCCGCGCCGGCACCGGCGGCGACGAGGCCGCGATATTTGCGGGCGATCTCTTCCGCATGTACTCGAAGTACGCGGAATCGATGGGCTGGTCCGTTGAAATCATGAGCGCGCGCGAAGGCGAGCACGGCGGCTACAAGGAAATCATCAGCCGCATCACGGGCAGCGGCATCTACGCGGCGCTCAAGTTCGAGTCCGGCGCGCATCGCGTGCAGCGCGTGCCGGCCACTGAGTCGCAGGGCCGCATCCATACCTCGGCCTGCACCGTGGCCGTGCTGCCGGAAGTCGACGAAGTCGAGGCGGAGGACATCAACCCGGCGGAGCTGCGCGTCGATACCTACCGCGCCTCGGGCGCGGGTGGCCAGCACGTCAACAAGACCGATTCGGCCGTGCGCCTCACGCACCTGCCCACGGGTATCGTCGTCGAATGCCAGGACGAGCGCTCCCAGCACAAGAACCGCGCCCGCGCGATGTCACTGCTGCAGGCGCGCCTGCTGGACGCGAAGATCGCCGAGCAGCAAACCGAGCAGGCCGAGCAGCGCAAGCTCCTGGTCGGCTCGGGCGACCGCTCGGAACGGATTAGGACCTACAACTACCCGCAGGGGCGCGTCACGGATCACCGCATCAACCTGACGCTCTACAAGCTCGACGAGATCCTCGAGGGCGGGCTCGACCAGGTCGTTCAGCCGCTCGTCAACGAGTACCAGGCGGACCAGCTCGCGGCACTGGCTAGCTGACCTTGCTGCGGCGGCGCAGCGACCACGACAGCTTGTGCAATTCCATCACGATGAGTATCGGCAGGCTGAGTAACAGCAGTGTCAGCCACAGGTCCGCGTCGACCGGCTGCGTCGACAGCAGGAGATTGCCAGCCGGCAGGTAGGTCATGGTGACGTGGATCGAGAATGCCACGATCATGCCGATCATGAGTACCGGGCTGCGCAGCGGCGACATCGCAAACGCGGATCGCGTCTCGGA
>Ga0209536_100013897_pt1 | contig 11584 bp, 6 predicted proteins | sample DeeMarSeWOR28_12_FD_187461 | JGI IMG/M metagenome (GOLD analysis project Ga0209536, IMG submission 187461) | Marine sediment microbial communities from White Oak River estuary, North Carolina - WOR-2-8_12 (SPAdes) (version 2) | ecosystem: Environmental > Aquatic > Marine > Intertidal zone >... | reverse complement strand
CGCTCCATAAAGTCGTCGTAGGTGGCCGTCAGGTACACCGACAGCGGCAACTTGGCCAGGACGCGGTGGGGTCCGTCGGGCTTCTCAAAGTCCGGCGTGTCGAAGTCGCGGAAGTATTCCTCCAGGATCTGATCGCGGGGATACAAAGGGTCGTATTCTACGGCCAGGTACTGGGCCACCCGGGCCAGGTCGTCGACGTCCGCCAGGGGGTAGGCGTACTTGGCTGCCAGCTTGCGCGCCATCTCGGACTTGGTTGGCAGCGCACCCTCGGTGGCTCCCCAACCCAAGATGGGCATACATTTTCCACTCTCGATTCTGCGCATCAGGATAGCCCAGTCGCTATCGCCCAGCCCCCCTTCGGGTGCTTTGTAGGTTACGGCCCAGGCTGCAGATGAGTCCTTACCAACCTGCGGCCCTGGCCCTTCCTCGCGCCATCTATCCAGCACGCTTTTCGCCTGCGTGGCGAGCTTCTCCTGGTCGGCGCTGGCAAGCTGCTCCAAAGCACCGGCCGCCAGAGACGCCAGATCATCCCGCTCCAGTGCCAGCTCCAGGGGCCCCAGTGCATCCTCGCTGGGCAACTCACCCAGCAAGCGCAGCGCGTTGGCTGCCGACTGGTCGTCCCCCTCGTCCACTGCCGCCCGCAGGGTCTCCCAAACGCGCCCGCCGTATTCGGCGGCCCTGTCGAACCAGAAATGCACGTCGCGGCCGTTTTCCAGGGCCAGGCGAAACAACGCCGCCGCGCGCCGCTCTAGCGCTTCGGCCAATACCGCCCTGGCGTGGTCCGCGGCCTGGCCGGGCCGGCCATAAGCGATGCCGTACAGCGCCGACCCAGCCTTCAAGGCGAACACGTCGTCCCGCTCCAGGATGTTGCCCAACAGCTGGATGGCTTCCGGTTCCCGCGCCAGACGCAGCACGTCGATAACCTGCCCGGCCAGCGCCTCCTGTTCCAGTGCCTGCCCCAGGAGCTGGTACGCCTCGGGGGTCCTCATCTCGCCCAGCACGTCGATGGTCAGCGAAGACAGGGTGTCCTCACCCATAGCCAGCTCCAGGCGGGCCAGGGCTTCGCGTTTTGACTCATCTTGCGTCCCCAGCTCGCCCAGCAGGCGCACCGCGTTTTCAGACTGCTCCACCCGCGCACTTCGATCGCGGATGCGGTCGGTGAGCACATCCCAGGCCGCCACACCGGTGCGCTCAGCGACTTCGAACCAGAGAAGCATGTGAGCCCCGTGCTGCAAAGCGGCTACCAGCAGAAACTCGGCCTGCTCGCGCTCCAGGTCCCCTAGGTAGTCCGCCCCCTGCGAGATGGTCTCGAATTCTTCGCCCGTCATGAAGCGCGCCTCGAGTTGCTTCTCCGACGCGGGTGCTTTGCCCTCTCGTTCGGCCTGCTCGGCCTCGGCAGCCCGCTCCATGGCCTGCCCCAGCAGCCGGCCCAGCGAAACACTCCTCACGCTTCTTTCCAGGTCCTCGGTGCGCTCGGCCAGGTAATCACTGGTCCACTCGATGTAGACCTCCCCGTGGCGCATGATCAGGCGGATCACACCCAATTCATTGAGACGCTCCACCAGACCGTTCATGGAGGTCAGGTCAGTGTGCAAGGTCTTGGCCAGTTCCCCAACGCCGCGCACGTACTTGGTGCCGCGCTCGGTGGTGAGTTCCGGCAGCAACCTCTCGAAGAGGTTCAGCTCCTCGTCGTTTAGGTTCTTTTCGATATCTTCTTCCAGCCGTCGCTTGAGAATCTGCTCGGCGCCGCCCAGCTCCTCATAATCGCTGAGTCGGATGCGGCTATCACTGGCTCTCGCCCACAGCGTGTCACACACGATCTGCAGGCGAGCCGGCTCGACCCCGCCCACCTCCCCCAGGTCGGTGATCAGGCGTTCCACCAGCTCCTCTTCGATTTCGACGCCGAAGACAAGGGCAGGACGTACGATAGCCGCCTCCGCCTGAGCCTTGTTGAACCAGCGCAGCCGCAAGTTTGAGTCGTTGTGGAAGATAGAAGGGATCTCGTCGCGGAAGGCATCCATCTCCACGAAAAACTCCTCTCGCATGGAGAAGACGGCGTGCACGCCCGAATCGGGATCCCGGTATAGCGCGCCGATCTCGGATATAAACTCTTGAGTTCTGTCCGGGTCCTGTCCAGCGACGTAGATGAAAAACTCCTCGAACTGGTCGAAGAAGACGACGATGGGTCTCTCCAATTTGTCCACGGCGTACTTCAACTGGGACCCCAGCGAAGTCCCCGCCAGGCGGTCGGGCAGCAGGTCCCGCTCTTTCAAATCCTTGCGTACCGACTCGGTGGGATCCTGCTCAACCCGGACGTAGAATGTCACGTAGTCCAATTCCTCGAGGCGAGGGCGGACCCCGGCGTTGATAAGCGACGTCTTGCCAGTGCCTGTCCTGGCAAAGAGCACCACCAGCCGGGTGGCGATGATGTCTGATAACAGGATCTCCGTCTCCAGCTCGCGGCCAAAGAAGATGGGGCGATCCTCCACGCCGTAGTAGTCAAGAAACTTGTAAGGCTGGTCCAGACCAGCCGTCTTGTTAGTCGTCATGTGCACAGCTCCTCACACTCTTTCAACCGTACCTGGCCCTATAGGTCTCGTCGAGTTGCTCGGCGAAGTCGTAGAGGTCCACGTTGCAAATCTGCACCCCCTTGTCCTGCCAGAAGCTGACCCAGTCCTGAGATGGATCTTTCTGGATGGCAAAGGATTTGCGCTGTTGGTGCTTGGGCAGCGGCTCAATCAGCACTTTGTAGATAGTCCTGAAATCCCAATCCTCCAGGCTGTAGCCCAGAAACAGCAACGTGCTGGGCGTGATCTTCTTCTTGATCAGGTTGGGAACCCCTATCCTCTCTTTGTCCTTGCCCACCACCGTCAGATATTGAATGTAATCGTCTTCGGTGATGATCAACGCAGACAGTTCTTCGTCCGCTTGCTCAGGGTCAGGCGGCGCGCTGCCCTCGAAGCTGCCGTGAATCTTATACAGGATGAGCCCCTCATATTGCTCGAGGTCGTTGAACCGCGCCCTTGTCTGGGACGTATCCTCGAACCCTTCCGCAGGTTGGACGATCGGTTCAAAATCCGTCGGCTGCGCTTGGAGTGCTTCCTCTAGCAACCGGTCGTAGTTGGTGGTCACAATCAGCCGGAAGGGCAGCCGGGCCAGGGTGCTGAGCAAGGGGGATGGCTGGCGCGTCTGGTCTGGCAGCACCGTCTTGAGGAAACGGATGAGGTATGGCCGATCCGTTCTGACCTGATAGTGAAGTGCAACCCGGGCCAGGTTCCCGGCATCCCCATAGTTCAATTCCTGGGCCAGTTGCCTGGCCACGTCCGATCCCAGGGGCAGCCCATCATAGCCGCGGGCCTGGCTGCTGATGTTCGCTGCGGCACCCAGGAAGGGCACACAGCGGCCTTCGTGGATTCGATCCACGATCAGCCTCATCTGGAGCTCGTCAATCGCCTGATTTGCCATCCTTCGTCTCCTATACCATAGAGTCCTCAAGCTGGTCGGCCTTGAGAAAGACCCACTCGTTCCCCATCAGCTCTCCGTTCTGGCGCGCCAAATCCAGCAACTGGCGGGCCATGTCCGCGTCGCCCCGCCGGATGGTGATGTCTGCGTAGGTCAGATAGTAATGCGGCCGGTAGCCGATGACCACTTCCACGGCCAGCCGGTCCAGGTTGTCCAGGGCCTGCTCGAGTTCCGAGTCATAGCCGGCGTGAAAGGCGGCCAGGGCCATGTCGAGCAAGACGCGCACCAGCGCCGGGAGCCGTTCCGTCGCCGCCAGCCAATTGGCAGCCACCAGCAGGTCGGGCATGGCCGCCTCCGGCTCGTTCCGATCCAGCAGCAGGGAACCGCGCGCCGCCTGAAGCGCAGCCGCGGTGGGAGCCAGGTCCAGCCGCGCGGCGATGCCCTCGCCCTCGGCCAGCCGCCCCTCGGCTTCCTCGAAGCGCCGCTGGTAGCCCAGGAAGCGACCCAGGTAGGCGCACAGCCTGGCGCGCCGCGGCTCATCGCCGAACATCTCCGTCAGGTCATAGCCCAGCTCCAGGCACTCCAGGGCGCCCGTGTAATTGCCCAACACGTCGTAGATAGTGCCCGCGGCAATCGCCGCGTCGGCTATGGTGCGCAGGCTGCCGGCCTCATTGGCCCACGCCCAAACCCTCCGGAAACCCTGGTCGGCCTCCTTTGACTCCCCGCGCAGCGCCTGCACCACGGCCAGGTCGATGGAGGCCTCGGGCAGATTCCCCTCCCCGGCGGCTCGGGCCAGGAACTCGAAGGCGTTGCGGTCGGCGTAATGCTTCCAGGCCGCCGGGTCTTCTTCGAGAGTCACCGGATTATACAGGCTGCCCGCCTCCAGCAGCGCCTTGCCGTAGTTGTAGTTGTAGCGGGCGTAGCTCGGCCCGCTGGTGTCCTTGGGTTGCCGGTAGAAGCTCCACGTCCTGCGCAGCAGTTGGAAGGCGGCGTCTTCCTGGCCGCTGCTCTGGAGCAGGGCGGTCAGGATATTGATGGCCGCCATGTCCCCCAACGAGTCGACCCAGGCCGCGATGCGCGCCTGGAGGCCCGTCAAACGATCGACGGCCGGCTTGGGGATCGCAGGAGGCGAGGGCCCCAGGGCGCTAATCAACTCGGCCAGCCAGCCGGGCAGCTTGCCCTCGACGAGGAACGCTTTGGGGCCATAATCGCGGGCCAGGTCGAGCACCGCGGGACGCGGAGGCGACCCGGGCCGGGCCAGGAAGCTGAAGCCGGCCGCGGCCTCGGCCGCGCCGCGCAGCCCTAGATAGTTGGGATCGTAGTCGAAATCGGCCCCCGAGAACCCCAGGAACAGCCAGTGGTGGCGCTCGAGCAGCGTAAGTAGCGCCCGCTCCAGCGCCTCCGGCCGTCCGGCCAGGCGCTGCTGCAGCGTGTCGACCATCGACTCCGGCGCCTCGACCGAGCCGTGCACCTTGACCACTGGTATCCCGTGGGGTGGCAAGGGGTGTAGTTCGTTTATTTCGTAGGGCGGTATCCCCATACCGCCTATCCCTATTCCGCCCTCATCCAGGCCCCAGGCCAGCCCCTCGAATCCCTCGGCGTCAAAGAAGACGTCGAAGGCGACCCCGGCTTCCGACAGGGCGCGCTCGATCAGCCGGTCGAAATTAGTGGTCACTATGGCGGCCACGTAGCCGGCGCCGGCCAGGGCGGCGGCCCCCTGGTGAACCGCGTTGACGTCGTCGGTGTCCAGCGCCTGGAGGACGCGGAAGTAGTCCTCGCCGCTCTCTTCGGCGATGAGCTGCGCCTGGTAGTCGGGCGCCAGGAACTGGGTGGTATCGCGCTGTCCTGCTGGCGCAGGCCAGCTCGGGCGCCGCTCCAGCAGCGCCGCCAGGACCTCGCCGGCGAACACATCGCGGCCGGTGTATTCGGCCACCCGGCGCGTGAGCGCGGCCAGCACCAGGTGGTTGAACTGGTACCAGTTGGGCAGCGACGAGGGGGGCAGCATGGACGCGCCGGCGCCCAGGAATAAGACCAGGCCCCGGTCGCGGGCGGCCTGGGCCAGGCGGGTTATGGCTTCTTCATGTTCCGTGGCCAGGGGTGTTTTCTCGTCCATGAGTCACCTCCCACTAACGTCCAGGTGGGTTTTAGGTCCACAGGTACAAAGGTAATAACCGACGTCACCAGTGCCTAATCGTTTTTGATATTCACAATCGGTAACCACCTAGTATGTCATTTCGACCGCAGGGAGAAAACCCCAAACACGGTGTCTTGCAAGCAACGTTCTGAGGGATTTCTCATTCTAATGCCCTTTGGGTATTCCGCTGCGCTCCATTCGAAGCACGTCCTGAGTGCAGCGAATGGATGACATTACCGATCCTGGTTGTCAAAATCCATGAGGAGAGCTGCTGTACAGTGTGAGATCCCTAGATGCCCGTTTCAAGCGCCATCAAGCCAAAAGCCTTCGAAAGACCACAACGTCCGCTCGCCAGGCCCGCACGGCGATGAACTCGCCGCGCTTTGGAACAGTGCCCGATGAATCGGGCTGAGTTGACGCACAAAGTCAGACTATGAGTGCCCCCATCGGCCTGAAATCGGATAAGCCGGATTGATCCGACGCTGTTATCGAGCCCGGAGATTGATCTCCGGGGCGGCCCTTGATGCGTATGGAAGTTGGGTCTCGTCGCCTCGACCCAACCTACCTGCTACCTGCTCAGGGATGGCGTTAACTCGCTATGCGCTTCCTTTACCCCGCCAAATGCGGGTTGTGCCAGCCACCCCCGCCGCCACCTGACACGGATGGAGCGGGACAATGGTTAATATCTGAACCGGTACCAACCGTCTTCGTTTATGAGAGCCCAGATTTCTCGGTCAGCCAGGTTGTCAAACATCACGCCCCTTTCAAAGCGCTGCACCACAGCCTTGGGGTAGACGTCTCCGGAGCCAAACTCCCGCTCAACCGGGTCGCCCACTAGCTCCTTGGCGGGGCCCAATAGCTCCTCCGCGTCGCCATCACACCAGGTGACACCAAAGCCACGCCGCGGGCCGAGGGGCTCGGCTGCTTCTGGGCAATTGGGTGGAAAAGTATTGATCCCATCCCACTCATCATCATACTCTATCCAGGTTGTGCCGCTAATGACAGCACCATGCTCTATCCAGGTCGTGCCGCTGATGACATCCGGATCAGGCACGGCCACCACCCAGATAGGATCCTTACAATTATCAGGATCCTCACAATTATCAGGATCCTTATCAGGATCCTTATCAGGATCATCCCACCAGTACATAAAGCCCTGCTGGAAGTACTGCTTGGCATAGTTGCGGTCGGTGATTGGGGGATCAATGGGAGCGCCCAGAGGGCCGCCAGCCCCACCCAATTCCTGCCACCCGGCACTGAATAAGGGGTCCACCGCGGGACCCGGCGGGGGCACTTGCTGCGTCTCTGCCGCGCGAATGGCGTCTCGGTCTTGCTCGGCTGCCACTATTGCCGCTACCGCCGTTAGCACCTTGTCTTCCGCCTGCCAGGCAGCTTGCTCCACCTCCTGTTCCGCCGTTGCTTTAACTTCCGTTGCCATGTCTTCCGCTTGCTGGGCAGCTTGCGTTACCTCCTTTTCCGCCGTTGCTTTGCCCGCAGTTGCTGTCGCTTTGACCGCCGTCGTCGTGGCTTCCGCTTGCTGGGCAGCTTGCGTTACCTCCTCTTCCGCCGTCACATTGACCGCGGTCGTCGTGGCTTCCGCTTGCTGGACCTTCGTTGCTGCTTGCCTGGTACCTCTGAGCGCCAAAACAGCCACCACAAAAACCAACAAAGCCAAAACAGCGAAAGAGGCAATAAAGGCTTTTTCCCGTCGCTCCTTCCTACTTGCCTCCCAGTCCTGATTGGATTTCATAATGGGCTTGATGAGCCGGTCGTGGGTCAGTTCATACCAACGGGCGCCAGCGCGTGTCTCGGACCTGACCATGTGAATACGGTCGAGTGCCTGAACCATCGGGACAGAGATCCCACTCGCCTCGGTCTGTCCTTGAGAAACAGTGCCCCGTGTCTGCTCTGGTGTGATAAGCTCCTCGCCGAACCAGGTGCGCAGCTTTTTCTCTCTTCCGCCAGAACGAACTTTGTCTATAAATAAGCTGAGTCTCCTTGGCCATTCTTCCGGTGGGGTGTCCCGCTGGCGGTCGCCCGTGCCGTTCGCCTCAACCGCCAGCCGGATCGCCTGCTCGTAGAATCTCGCCAACGCCAGATCCACAAACGCCAGGTCCACATCCTCGTACGCTCTTCTAAGGTCTTTTGTGCTGATGACGCTGGCCTCGTCCGGCAGCTCCTCCCATAAGCTGCGGCAGGCCACTTGAAGCTGCACCGGCTCCACAAATTCTCCTTTTACTTTCTCGGGCTTCCCGCTGGCGGTCACCACCTGGATGGTCATCAGGTCCCCGACCAACGCCTCGGCCACCCCCCGCTCGAAGGAGTGCCCCGTATCCTCGAGCGGCTTTGTGACCGCGTCCAGGGCGGCCCTCCTGCCCAGCCGCTCTATGCGAAAGCGCGTTCGTAGCTTTCCGGGCAGGTGCTGGGCGAATGGATCCAGTTGGGCCAGGTAGTCCTCCCTGATCACCAAGACGACCCGTAACAGCGGATCGGCACGCAGCGCCTCGACTACCTGGTCGAAAAACTTCTTCTGCTCTTCGTGCTGTTCGCGTTCGCCCACTGGATACGAGGTGAATAGCTCTTCAAATTGATCGAAGACGATCGCCCGCCAGTCAGGCCGCCCCCCTGCGCTGGTAGAGCGGGGGAGCTCCTCCAAAAAGGCAGCCAGCGACTTGCCCAACAATGCAATTGGGTCAGCCTTGGCATCCGGGTCATCTGGGTCAGCCTGCAAGCCTAGCAAGGCGTTGAAGACGTAGAGGTTCCCTATGACCTGCGGCTGGATGCCCTCAGGGATGGGTCCTGACACGCGGGTTAAAGGCAGGACCTGGAAATGGTGTTCATCCTCCAAAGTGGGCGCGATCTTGGCGTTGAACAGCGATGTCTTGCCGGCCCCTGACTGAGCATAGACCAGAAGCAAGGGATGGGTGAACATAAGCGAGACGATTTCTTGCGTCTCACGATCGCGGCCGAAGAAATGATCCCGATCCCATTTGGTCCGTTCGAAGGAGCGCGGCCCCACGTACGGGTTGCGTTTCTTATCGACTCTCATGGCATCGAGCCTCCCAACGCTCACGCAACTCCCGAGCGAACTGCCGGGCTTCCCCCCAATAATAGTGCACTTTGCGGATCTTACCGATCGTGCCCAGGTATTGGTCCAGGTACCCCTGCGCTTGCTCCATCTCCTCCCCTGACAGTCTATCCGGTGGGAGTTGGACCGCTATCGCCGGGTATTGAATTTCGGCTCTCACTTGACCACGTAGCCCCCGCAAGATCACCCGAAAATTCCAGTCCGCCAGGCTGTAACCGATGAACAACAATGGTCCTGCCATCAGGGCCATACGGATGTGGGAGGGCAAGAGGTCGTCATCTCTGGCAAAACGGATCAAGAAGTCCAGGTAGTCACCCTCGGTCAACACCATGGTCTGGGGCAGCCCGGTGTGACCGTGCAGATGGAAAACGACCGGTTCCTCCGGCGTGGGCTTGTACTCAGGGTCATCGAAAACAGACTTCTCTCCGACCAACTTGGGATAGTCATTCCAGCGGCAGAGCTCCCGCTTGGGGTTCCGTCCGCGATCCTCGAGTGCCTTCATCATGAAGTCATCGTAGTTGGTCGTGATATAGATGGGCAGCTTGAGATCGGCCAGGACGCTGTGGGGCTCATCGGGTTGGGAGAAGTCGGGTGGGGCTACCTCCTCAAACCGTTTTCTGATTTCATCCCTGGGAAACATGTCGTGGCGGTCGATAGCCAGAAACTGAGCTACCCGGGCCAGGTCGGTTGCGTCTGCCAAGGGATAGTCGTGCTCGTCAGCCCATTCCTGCGCGATCTGTGACGCCAAGGGCAACGTGCCGGCACAGGTCCCCGCCCCAATAATGGGTGTGCAGGTGGACTGCTGATCAGCGATTGAACCCAGCAAATCCTCCCAATCTTTATCGTTGAGTGTACCGGACATTTCAACCTCCTGCCTATATTAAGAGAGACGGCGCCTGACGGTATCTGCGGCCTTGTGCAGCCGCAGGTTGGGTTGAACCCCGAAGGGCGTGAAAACCGAGACACTCCTTGCAGACTCCTGCGCGTCGTTCTTTGACGCCAGGGCGTTGGGTCTCGTCGCCTCGACCCAACCTACCGGCTACTTGTGCAATGCCAGGTGCTGCAGGGCGATGATGGTCTTGGCGTCGCAGATCTCGCCGCGGGCGACCATGGCCATGGCCTCGGCGAAGGGCAGCACCACGATCTGGGTGTCCTCCCCCTCGGCCGCCACGCCGCCCCCCTCGGCGACGCGCCGGCGCTGATCCACTTCGCCCCAAAAGACGTGGATACGCTCGGAGGTGCCGCCCGGGCTGGGGTACACGCGGGTGATGGGCTGCAGCTCCCCTTTGACCTGGTAACCGGCCTCCTCCAGCAGCTCCTTGTGGGCCACCTCTTTGACGCTGCGGCCGGCATCATGGATACCGGCCACGATTTCCAGCAGCCACGCCTGCCGGGCGCCGTCGCCCGCGCGCAGCTCGGGATCCAGCGCCGCGTAGGCGGGATAGCGGAACTGGCGCACCAGGACCACCGCGTCGTCCTGCGGGTCGTACAGAAGCACGCCGACCGAGTCGCCCCGCTCGAAGTTGATGCGCTCGATCGGCTCGCTCATGCGGCCGTCAAAGCGCCGATATTCAAGTTTGGCGCGGAGGACCCGAAACAGCCCCGCAAACGCGTACTCTTCGACCAGGTCGATGATCTTGACCCAGGGGCCGGCCTCATCCGGCCGGGATGGTGTTGAGGACATAAGCATCTCCTCTGCTGTTGATCCTGGTAGCCTTGGGCACCGGTCAGATACCAGATTTTTCCAAAAAACCTGGTATCTTCTGGTATTACTTGCGCAAGAAGGCGAAGTACATCCACACGTGAAAAGCAAATAAGGCCAGGCCAAACCAGACCAGCAACCCGACCACGATCAGGTTGAAGGGCTGGGCGCGGTCCCAACCCAGCAAAATCCCGCCCGCCACGTAGGCCGCGCTGTCCAGCAACGCGATCAGCATGGCGGAATAGAAATATACCGTCCAGGCCTTTTCCGGAGGCGGCAGCGTGTGGGCCTTCCAGCGAAAGGCACGCTCCAGGACCTCCGGCTCGTACTCCTTTGCGTGTTGAATGTAGAAACCCTTGATCTGGTTCATGGTTCGGGCGCTTTCGTGCCAGGCCTGGCGCAGGCGGATGACTTTTAAGAAGTAGAGCCAGCCGACCAGGCACAGCAGCCATAGGAGTGCCGTGCCCACCACGGTAGGCAGGCCGTCCTGACCCGGCAGGCCGCCCTTACCCGGCACCCCGCCCAGCACAATGAGCAGGCCGGCGCCCAGAGCAGTTACCACCACCAGGTAAAAATTGATCATGGTGTGCCGGTCCTGCATGGCTTCGCTGGCCGTAATGCGCGCGTACTCGAACTCCCAGCCCAGGATATCCGAGGCTTTCAGCGGTCGGGTCTCAGCTGGCTTGGGCTCCTCCTCGCCTGTCCCATCACCAGGCCCGCCCGGTCCAGAAATGGTGGGCGGGTACTTGTTCAGGTACAGAATGATCAGCACGACCAACACGTTGAACAGCAGGAAACCAAACGAAATACCGATTTGGAGCCACATGTCCATAATGAATGATACCCCCCTTGTTTATCGAAGTCCAGCGGTGCCCCGCACCGTCCGTAGGGGCCGACCTGCGTGTCGGCCCGATCCCCGGCGAACACGCCACCGGGCGCACACCCAGGTGCGCCCCTACGTTCGTGTCGGCCCGACCGGCGGCGGACGCACAACCCGACGCACCCCTGACCGAGCGCACACCCAGCTGCGCCCCTACCTGGCCGGGTTCTGTAGGGGCCGACCTACGTGCCGGCCCAATCGGCGGCGGACGCGCTACCGGACGCACCCGCGACCGGGCGCACACCCAGCTGCGTCCCTACCCCAACATCTCCCTGAGCCGGGGCGCGCTGAGGGCGACGCTACGGCCGCCGCCGTTGC
>Ga0209536_100013895_pt1 | contig 11584 bp, 4 predicted proteins | sample DeeMarSeWOR28_12_FD_187461 | JGI IMG/M metagenome (GOLD analysis project Ga0209536, IMG submission 187461) | Marine sediment microbial communities from White Oak River estuary, North Carolina - WOR-2-8_12 (SPAdes) (version 2) | ecosystem: Environmental > Aquatic > Marine > Intertidal zone >... | reverse complement strand
CTACGAGTGCGAATCCTATCCATACCCCTCAAGAAGCAAAGGGCACTCGATTGAGGGCCATCTCGACCCATCGCTCGCAGGCTGCTCTGCTAGGCATAGGCCGCCGTGCCTTCTCTTCCACTGCCCCGATACCAGTTTCGGTGCGATTGACCGGGATCCGACGCACTTTTGGCGAACGGCATCTCGTTGTGGTACAATGGCAACGGGATTGGACGAGGGACACCTTCTCTCTCTGAAAGACTGGCTCCCTCCGCGACACGACCAAAGGAGGCAAATGCATGACCGGCTATGTGGGACCCATCGAAAAAGCGACACTGGAGAATGACTTCTTCCGGCAGGTGCTTTAGTCTCGCCGGCCGGCTCATAGATCAGTTTAACAAAATCACTGGGGCTAAAGGTCAGATTTATGCGATGTCCGACACGACTGCTGCTCTGCTTCTGATCCCGGTTGAGATTAACAATACTATAACTGAAATCGGAAGTATACGAGTAATCTGGTGTAAGCCAGTTGAACAATTTCGGACGATAATCCATCTTAAAGTCCTGGGTAATATTGGTCTCACGTCCAAAATACAGTTCCTGCAGGATGGATTGCATCAATTCACGGGCCGTGTTTATGCCTACCACGTCCGCATCGGCTTTATGGCTGCGGCCGTAACTGAAACTAATGCTCGGGACAAACTGGTACCCGATGCTGACCCGGCGATCGGAGGTAACATTATTTGTTTCAGTCGTCTGGATTTCATTCCGCCGCTTATTGGAATCTTTAATATCGGAAATACTGAGACTCATTGACGTGCTGTTCGGGGTGTAGAATATTCTCTGATCGGATAACATGTTCAGGATGGGAAAAGGGTCCAGAACCTTGAACGGTTCAATAAAATTATCCTTTCCCCATGGAAAGGTGTAATTGGCCGAATATCGCCACTGTCTTGAAACCTGAAACTCGGTCTGATAATTGCGGCTGTTTTTATAGGAAAAATCAACGTCCAGATTGAGCTGATCAATGGTATGATAAAACAGCCAGAAATTCTCGTTCGGACGTTTTTTGATTGTCGTTCCTAACCCGTAAACTTCCGATTCAGTCACAATGGTATCCAGTTCAGCAGGAAGTTCCCGCATACCAAACAGTGATTGGGCCTTTTCCTCAATCGTTCCATTCCGGTACCCCGTCAATACATCCGATTTGGGATAATATTTGGGAACACTTCTGACAAAAGAGGCCCGTGCATCAATCGGAACGGTTATACCCCAGTCTTCCGGAATAAACTTATGCATATTCAATACACCTGAATAATTCTGAGATTCCGTTGTGTTTCCGGATCCAAACTGTGTCTTGATATCATGAAAGTCGGCATCTTTACTTTCCCAGTTGCCGTTGAAGGTAAGCAGGTCTGCTACCCTGAGGTTGGCGCTAAGACGCAAAGCGGTTCCCGATTCCTGCCGGACCTGAGAAACGCGCATTTCATCAACCCAGACTTCACCGGTATAGGGAAAATCACTTTTATTCCGCACACCGATCTTAAAATAACGGATGGTGTTCAAACTTGGCTGACCATTGATCCGGTAGTACCCCCCTACTTCTGTCTTCCCTTCTACGGGTATCTTCCATTGCAGGGGACCGACAGGATCCTCAAATTTGGTCCGCGATAATTCATTCAGATCAATATCAAATTCATTTATTTTTGCCCAGCCGGCGTAAATATTCTGCCCGTATTCATAAAAGTTTTTCGGATCCGAACCGAACCGGATATAAACCTCAATATTACTTGTGTCGACACCGGGTGAAGCGGGTAACTCCATCCCCCCGTGAACAAACATCCGCAATTTTTTATAGTTTACCAGCGATAGTATCTCCCCAAATAATGATTTGTTTGCCTGAACGACGTGACCCGGCTGCAGATCGGTCATTCTCAGGACCATTGACTGTTCTTTGGAAAGTGCCCGCGTGATCCGGTCACGGATACCTGCAACACCGGGAGGAGATGTATACGGTTCCGGGCCGCCTTCGATCGCTGCCGCATTCTCTTCCGTATTGTAAACAGTGATTGCGAAGAGCGAATCATTGGGAACAAAATTAGCCGAATCATTCTGTGCAATACCGTCCTCTTCCCATTCATTGCCCACAAAATCCAGAGTTGCAAAATATATCTCTTTTTTCGTGGGGGTTAAATTGCTGAACCAGATCCGCACAAAATATACCGACTGGAATGTTGTATCCGGCGATCCGACCACATTATCATAACCATTGAGTGGAATGCGGTACTGCTTCCATCCGGTTTTACGTCCTTCGCTATTCACCGTTTCGCCTGATAACCAGTCCCGTGATTTTGTATCCCTCGGATCTAAGGTAAAACTGTACATAAAATAATCATTATTGAGATTCAATTGCCCGTCGCCATCGAGGTCCTCACTGTCCGGATAATTTGCTGCCCGGGCCCGGGAATTGCCTTCCGTACCATTAATACCATCATAGGAACCACTGGACCGGTTCGGTTCACGCCAGTTGTCAAGCGGATCATCGCAGGGATGGCCATCGGGGTAACCATCTACACCGGTATCTTCATTTTCATCGAGTACCCCATTTTTATTCCGGTCTTCTGTATTCAGACCCCGCCAACTGGGCGCGCCATATTTACGACTGTCCCCGTCACAGCTTAACATATACCAGTCTTCTGAAACCTGGCCTAAATCTATATTTATGCGTACATATTCCGGATTCGTAACAGTATCCTCTTTAACCCAGATTTCAAGAAATTTTGTACGCTGCTGATTGGCGATGGATGATGTGGAACGCATAAAACCAGCCCAGGCGGTTTGTGCATCGTCTCCCTCCTCGGCCCAGACCTGTACGCCCAGCACATCTGTTTCCTGACCGGTTTCTGCTGTAACATCACGATTGGGCCAGATCTGCTTGATCGGTACCCGGTTGTAGGGATTAAACCAGACGATTCTCCCGCGGTTCTTATTCGCCACCGTATCAATTCGCTGAATATAGTTGATATCATTAAAATCATCGAACAGCTCTATCCGGGATGGATCTTCTCGGAATAAGCTGGGCGGACTGGCATCGGTCCAGACATTGTACCGGATGCCCAGGGTGGTGTTTCGTTTTGTTCCTTCGAAGTCATCCAGAAAGGCCACCCCCTGATCATCACCGGTCGCTTCATTGTTCAGTGTATTCGGATTGGGTAATACCTGGGCGAATTCTGCCTCCACATCGAGCGTTGATGGCTGGTTGGTCTTTACAATCGGCATCAGGTTCGCCAGGTCGGTCAGAAAAGAGGGTTTAAATTTCAGTGAAGTATTGACATCCCAGACGATATTACGAAACGGTTCCTGGCCGACCCGAACACGCTGATCCAAAGTTGATTTGTTCATATAAAGTGCGGTGAATCCGATAAATGAATCCTCCCAGAAGCGGTATTCTGCACGTCCACCAAGGATGGTTTTTTTATCCAGTTGGAAAATGGTTGCTTTTTCATATTTGATCTCGAGGTCCGAGCTGGATCGTTTCGCCCGGTTAGAGATCAGGGTGAGCTGGCCGGTAAAATAGTCGATCAGATAATCTTCATTACGTTTAAGCGGCGCCCCGTTCAGCAGGACTTCCTCACTACCTTCAAGCACATTGAATCCCAGATCAAAGGTGGACTTTGTGCTCCGTGAAGTAACAACAATTTCAAATTTTGTATTACGCACACGTTCAAAATTGTCGTTTGTGTTGTAGATGCGGACCCGGTTAGTGTCTGCGAGGCCCTCCTGATCGGGCGGTTTGTTCTCAAACCGGCTTCCCGGCAGCGGGTCGAATGGCTGCAGTCCCGGTGTCATCAAAGTGCCTTCCGAGCGATTGATCAGCATTCCGTTGTCATCAATTTTTTTATCACCGTTTTCCAGAACGGCCCCATTTTCATCAACCCGGTCGAGACCCAGCAGATACAGATAAGATTTCCGCGGTTCTTCCTCTTGATTCGTTTCCTGCTCCCCGTTCAGATTAAACTGGATCTGAACATCAAATCCTTCCTGTTCAATATTTGTTCCGCCGAGATAATAGATATTTCGCATCATCAATGGCCATACATCGGTATGGGTCGGCTGCATGCTGCGCGGTTTGAGCAATTTCAGGATATACGGTTTGGTCGTATCCGCATCCACTAAATCGAGGGCCAGTGTTCCGACCTTTTTATCATCCGTTTGATATGCGACCGCCAGCACCTCATTGTCCCGGATCTCCTGTTTTAAGTTGATATACCCCATTGCATAATCATATTCATAATCCTTTCCGCGTACGAGAGGTACAAAGGTCGCCTGTTCAACCTTTCCGGCCTCAATTTCAACCTGATCAATGCTCGTAATATTTGCATATTTCGGATCGTTCGGATCAATAACCGCTATACCGTCCCGGGCATTTTCGTCTGAGTATTTTCCCGACTTATAGACGTCGATCTCACGAATCAGATTCGCATCGCTGGAATAAAACCACTGCGTGAGGTCATCAGAGAATCCCAATTCGAAGTATTCCCGATAGAATGAATCAATGAAAAAATAGCGGTTACGGATAAAATCGTAATCATGCAAGGTGGTTTTGCTTTCGCTGGAACTTCCCGAAATAGTCAGCTTTTTCTGTTCGCCTTTTTCCAGGGATGCGATACCCGAGAAGAACAGATTACCCACACGCATATCGGTTTTCAGACCAAACAACCCTTTATTTGAGGCGCCAAAAATAACATATTTTGTCGACGGGAGAGAGAGGCCGATATTTCCGGCCTCAATGCTCTGGATAATTTCATCTTCGTCACCTTCATAACGCAGTTTTAAGGTGTTTTCAAAATCGAAGGTTGCCTCGCTGTTCTGCTCGACCGACACCGTTACCTTTTCACCAATCTTTCCCTCGATAGTGAATTGCTGTGTCTGATTGAAACGTGGGCTGAAACTACCGCGGTCCTCCACGGCGCTGACAGCCGAGCCCGAACGGTTTTCGGAGCGACCGGAAAGATCAAAGGAGATATTACCGGTAACCCGCAAACGCACGCGATCGCTACCGAAAATCCGGGTAAAGGTTTCATTTTTAATTCGAACCGGAATTTCCAGCTCAAGGGCGCCGGTCTTTTGCTCTGCGGCCTGCTCCCGTTTTTTGGTAAATACATCCTTCCAGATTGCCTTCCGGTCATGTGCCAGTCTCAGCCTGATATAGGTATCCAGATCAACGACGGCCGGGAAGTAAAACTCGCTCTGACCTATTTTTTCGCTGACTTTTATATAGGTTGCCGACGAGTCCATCTCAATGGTGCGTTTGGAAGAGGGGGGAGGTTTTCTGACAAAAAGCGTGGAATCATAAAAGAAACTGCCCAATCCCAGCGCCTCAGGTTCAAACAGTTGCACGGTACGGGGAGGCGGAGACATTTGCAGCCCCACCTGGGCGCGGACTTCGCCCGCGAGAAAAGCCAAAATTAGCGTGGAGAAAAATAAGGCCTGGAGGAGCCTTTTCTCATTTATCAGATGTTTAACCACAGATTCCAGACGACTAGTTAATCAATTCTGTAACAACTCCCTCAGGCGGTTCCTCCAGATTTGTGATAGTTATAAAAGTTAAAATTACTTACAACTTGTTATATTTGCAAGTTTTGGATGGTGATCGTCGGTCATTGACGATAGCCACCAACTACCCGTATTATCGGCTGATCTATTACTTATTTCAGCAATTAATCGTAAATCTACTACGTCCTTTTACACTTCATTTCAGGAAAAGGTCCAAATTTTCTGAACTGAAACCCATTTTTTATCCTGCTTTTTCAAAAACCAACATTCCACAGGAGCATGCGAACGGATAAATCCGATTAAATAACTTGATTCGGGACTTTAAATTGAACTTTAAACCCTAAAACGCATTTATGAATGATATCCGGGAGCCTTTTCAGAAACTGATCTTACGGTCATTCTGGCCCCTGATAGATGGGCCGGCCGCAGCAGCTAAAATTGAATTTATTAAACCACTAATGCGAAGAATTAGGAGTTATTTTTAAATTTAATTAAATTCTGCCTTTGAAAAGAAAAAGGTGACATGAAAATCCTATCCAGATATATTATACGTGAGCATATTCCTCCGTTCGTTTTTGCACTGGCGGTTTTGATGTTTATCTTCCTGATGCAGTTTATGTTGAAATATATTACCCGAATCTTCGGGAAAGGCCTGTCAGCTATTACAATAATTGAGCTGGTTTTCTATAATCTGGCCTGGATGTTTGCGCTGGCGGTTCCCATGTCCGTATTGATCGCCGCACTCATGTCTTTTGGCAGATTATCAGGTGACAACGAAATTACTATCCTGAAATCCAGTGGTATCAGTATCTACCGTATTATCAGACCGGCATTGATTTTCGGGACCATTATTACCATAATGATGATCATTTTCAATGACCGGGTACTTCCAGATTTCAATCACCGTGCCCGCGTTATGTTCAGTAATATCGGGCAGAAAAAAGCGACCCTGAAACTGGAACCGGGGATTTTTTTTACCGTTGGGAAGGTCTCCTTTCATGTAGAAAAAATTGAGAAGACCCTTGGCGAGGAATTATCAGAGCGGGTCAACATCCTCGGACCGGAATTCAGCAGTGATCCAACCCTGGACCGTTTGCGCCAGGTTACTATTTTTGACAACCGCGACCCATCCAAGATCATTACGCTGATCGCTGATGAAGGCTATATGGTTTATTCAAAAAAGAAAAAAAGTCTTTTGTTCGCTTTGTTTGATTGCGAATATCATGAGTTGAATACCATCGATACGGAGGAATATCGTTTTTCTCACCTATCGCGCTATAATTTTACGCTGGCTGCGCCGGAATTTGAGCTCGAGAACCGGGATGACAATCTCCGGGGCGATCGCGAGATGGATGTAAAAATGATGCTTGAGAAAGTCGATATCTTTACCCGCGAAAAAAATGAAGAAGCCGAAAAGATCATTACAAAAATTGAAGATCGCCTGCAGATCTTGCCCGATTCCGGATCCGCATTAGGTTCTGATACAGGTGCCGTCAAACTGACGGATATTGACCGGCTATCTTGGAAGGAGGCAGCTGACAAAGCACATCGCAGGATAAGCCGTGAGTACCAGTCATTGCGAATTTCAAGTAGCCGCATTCAAAACAGCCGACGAATGATGAACAGTTATATGGTTGAGATCCATAAGAAATTCTCCATCCCTTTTGCAAGCATTGTATTTATTCTGATCGGAGCACCTCTGGGAATTGCTGCGAGAAGGGGAAGCCTTGGTGTGGGGGCAACTTTCAGCATCATCTTTTTCCTGGTATACTGGGCATGTTTAATACTGGGAGAAGACCTTGCCGATCGTCAGTTTCTGCCGCCGATACTTGCCATGTGGTTTCCGAATATTGTCCTTGGGCTGATCGGCGCTTATTTAACCTGGCGGACCGTTAAAGAAACAACCATTATAAAATGGGAAAAACTTGGCCGGCTGTTCAAACAAAAGCGACAGTCAGAGGAAAGTCTACCCGAGCTATCATGACAATACTTGACCGATATTTAGTCCGCAAATTCATTTTTAATCTGTTCTTCTCAACCATTGCTTTTGTAGTCGTATTTCTCGTTGTGGACCTGATTGAAAATGTGGATAAATTTATTGACCGGGATACCGGCCTGCCAAATGTGCTCTTGTACTATGGCTATTATGTGCCTTACATTATCAGCCTGACCCTCCCTGTATCGATGCTTCTGGCCTGTCTGTTTGCCCTGGGAGGCATGTCTCAGCATAATGAAATCGTTGCTCAAAAGAGTGCCGGAATCAGCCTGTATCGTATTTTCACCCCTTTGTTTGTACTCTCGCTGGTCATCAGTGTATTATCCGGATTTTTTAATGAAATGGTCGTTCCGGAAGCGAATGAACGACGAATGGACCTCTACCGGTATGAGATCCAGAACAATCCCCGTAATGAAGGAAACCGGCGTAATAATATTTATCTGCAGGATTCTAAAAACCGGAAGGTCTCGATCGCCTTTTTTAATGGTTCAACCAATGAAGCACTTAACGTTAGTCTGCAATATTTCGATGGCGCTGCGCTCTCACGCCGGGTGGATGCTAAAAAAATGAGATGGGTTGATCAGCATTGGGTCTTGTTTGATGCCATAGAACGGATCTTTGAAGATACCACTGAAATGATCACCACATATGCCGAGTGGGCACCCGGGGATTTCGAATTCAAACCGGAAAACCTGCTCGAGCTTCAGAAAAATCCGGAGGAAATGAGTTACAGCGAGTTAAAGATTTTTGTAGATGAAATGCAGCGGATCGGCGCGGTTGTACGCAAGTGGATCGTAGAACTTCACCTGAAAGTATCCTATCCTTTTGCTAATTTTATCATCATATTATTCGGTGCACCGATTGCCGCTCAAAAACGCCGCAGCGGCACCGCAGTGGGAATTGGTATCAGCCTGATGATCTGTTTTATATATTTCTTATTCATCAGGACCGGTCAGGTCCTGGGGCACCAGGGTACCCTGTCACCTTTCCTGGGCGCCTGGATGGGAAATATCATATTCGGTGTGGCCGGTATTTATACTATGCTGAAAACCCGTAAATAAAATATCCGCCATACGTTCAGAACTTTATCGGATCAAGAATAATATATGCTTTATATTTGTTGTATTTATAAATCATATATATTATTATTAAAAAACGTAACCTGATTAAAAGGAATCGTTGAGGGAGTTAATATGAGAAAATTAATTATTCTGTTATTCAGTTTATCTTTCGTCCTTACATCTTATGGGGAAATTCTTAATGTACCCAGCGGGACCTATCCGGATATCCAGACGGCTATTGATTCTTCGGCAACCGGTGATACCGTGCTGGTAGACCAGGGCACATATTTTGAGCGGCTTGATTTTTCGGGTAAAAACATAGTTGTAACCAGCAGGTTTCTAGGAGAGCAGGACACCTCCTACATAAGCACAACTATTATTGATGGTCAGAGCGGGGGCTCTGTGGTCACATTCCAAAGCGGTGAAGACAGTACAGCACAGCTGATTGGTTTTACCATTGAACACGGCTTCGTTTATCCGGGCGACGGCGCCGGTATTCATTGTATAAACAGTTCAAGCCCAAAACTCCGTAATTTAATCATTCGAAATAATATCAGTGGTAACGGTGCAGGTATACTTGCCTATAATGATTGCCACCTTATACTAAATAATGTGAGGATCACGAATAATAGTAGCTATGTTTCCGGGGCAGGTATTCTCTGTGATCGTAATAGTTCCGTGACTTTGCTGGGCGGAGAAATTAAACACAACACGACCAGTGGGGATGGCGGCGCCTTGTATCTGAATGATAGTTCTTCTGTTTTTCTTAGTGAAGTACAATTTTCAAATAATTATGCCAGCTATGCCGGCGGCGCGATCTTCGCTTCAGAGTCAAGTATGGATCTTCAGAATGTTTCTCTACATGATAATGCAACCTCCCTTCAGGGTGGTGGTATCTTTTTTGAAAACTGCTATGAAACGACGATCGATAACTGTGCCATCACCGCTAATACGGCGGAGGAAAGCGGTGGTGGTCTGCTGGTATTAGAGTCAGACGTGACCTTCCATAACAGCCGCATACACCATAATCAGGCGTATGTTTCGGGTGGTGGGATTTATTCAGCCTACTCTTCCTTGTCATTTGATGAGACCGAGAGGTCTGATATATTTCTGAATTTTGCCGGTCTTACCGGTAACGATCTTTATGCTGAGACCGATAGTCCGATATCCGTGCAACTCGACACGGCCACGATTTTGCCGGTTACCGGCTATCAGGTCTTCCCGATCGAAAATATTGAGATCGAAGCTCTGGCAGCAAAGGTTGATCGTGCGGGCACAGAACTGTATGTGAGTCCGGATGGAAGCGACGATAATGATGGACTTTCACCTTCCACGCCATTGGGAACGATAGCCGTCGCCTTAATAAAGATTGGGTCCGACAGCACTCAGCCGGGTACCATACATCTTCAGCCCGGGACTTATGGTAATGATTACAACAATGATTATTTCCCGCTGAATATGCGCAGCTACACAAAAATTTCAGGAGACAGTCCGGCCAGTGTTGTGCTTGATGGTGCCTATCTTACCCAAATTCTTGTATTTTCAGATGATCATGGCGTCCAAATCGAACAACTGAAAATACAAAATGCCGACGGATATAGCGGTGGTGCGGTTTATATGGACAATTCCCGGGCCACTTTTTATCAGACCATTTTCCAGGGCAATAATGCATATGACGGATCAGCACTTTATCTGGAAAACAATTCCCGGGTAGATCTGCTGAATACGACCCTGGTCAACAATCCGGCATATGGCGTGGTTTATTTAAAGAATGCAGACGCATCGATCATAAACTCCATATTCTGGCTGAACTGGGTTGATGTAATTGTATTTGATTATGCTTCCGAGCCAAATAGTGCCGTCATCGCCTACTCTGATATCGAAGGCGGACAGGATAATCTGTTCTCAACCACCAACGGGAGTTTGTACTGGCTTGCCGGCAACATTGATTTAAATCCGATGTTCGAGGATTCACTGGCTTTTGATCTCAATTTAAAAGCAGGATCACCCTGTATCGATGCCGGCCGCCAGGATACGTTATTACTTTACAATTCTGATCAGGATTCCCTGCGAATTCCGGTACTGGCATATAATGATAATGCTCCGGATATGGGAGCCCTGGAATCCGGTGTGCCAAATTCGATCACCCGGGGAGGGGACCTGCCCGATCGATTCGTTCTTTTCCAGAATTATCCAAATCCGTTCAATCCTTCAACAACGATCCGGTACAATTTACCGCAGATCTCTGATGTAAAGTTCAGTATTTATAATAATCTCGGGCAACTGGTTCAGGAATACGAGGCCAAGGGACAGGCAGCTGGTTTGCACGAATTAATCTTTGAAGGAACCCATTTGGCTTCAGGAATATATTACTATATTATTAAAGCCGGGAATTTTACAGCTAACCGTAAAATGCTGCTCATTAAGTGAAGCAATTATTTCATTGACCAAATAACTTGAGTACAGGACTAATTATTTCTCACACGAAGAGGCACGAAGATTTTCACGAAGTACCACGAAATAATATAGAGGTTTAAAATAATTTCGTATTGCTTCGTGATTTTTCGTGCTCTTCGTGAAAGATCCTGCTAATCCTGTCCCAAAGGGGGCTATCCTGTCTCAAAAAAAAAGCCCGCGCTGGTAATAAGACGCGGGCTTTTTAATTTTATGGGTAATGTTTACCGGATCAGAGCCATCTTCTGTACTTTACTGAACAGCTGATTACCGGCCGAAGATTTTACCTGAATACGGTAAATATAGATGCCGGATGCAACGCTTTGATTGTGCAGGTTCGTCCCGTCCCACTGAACTCTATGGAATCCGGCTTTCATCTCCTGATCGACCAGCACCTTCACCATCTGACCCAGAATATTATAGATCTTTAATTCAACCTGTGCATTTATGGGCAGACTGTATTTAATTGAGGTTTCCGGATTGAACGGATTTGGAAAATTTTGGGTAAGTGAGAAACCCTGCGGGACATCAACTTTTT
>Ga0209536_100013894_pt1 | contig 11585 bp, 16 predicted proteins | sample DeeMarSeWOR28_12_FD_187461 | JGI IMG/M metagenome (GOLD analysis project Ga0209536, IMG submission 187461) | Marine sediment microbial communities from White Oak River estuary, North Carolina - WOR-2-8_12 (SPAdes) (version 2) | ecosystem: Environmental > Aquatic > Marine > Intertidal zone >... | reverse complement strand
GAACCTGCGACCTCCGGGTTATGGGCCCGACGAGCTACCAGACTGCTCTACCCCGCGGTCATTCTTTGTTTTTCATGTCTATTGTAGCTAATAACTTAGTATAATCAAGATAACATAAAAACTGTTTCTTATCAAGAAGTAATTTTAGAGTTTTTCACGGATTCTGTCAGCGATTGTCTCAATCTTTCCCTCCTGATATTGATAAGAAGGCCAGCGGTCAAAAACACCATCGCCGGTACTGCGGGGAATTATATGAAAATGCAAATGTTCAACGAGTTGGCCCGCCGCCCTGCCATTATTACACAACACATTATAGCCGTCAGAATTCATCGCATTTGAGACGGCTTTTGCAATTTTGCCAAGACAAGAACCGACCTGACCTAAAAGTTCATCCGGGCAATCGTGTAACCTTTCAAAGTGCTGTTTGGGAATCACCAAAGTGTGACCATCACTTAGAGGGCCAATATCCAAAAAAGAAAGAACGACTTCGTCTTCATAAATTTTTGTAACCGGAAGCTGCCCAGCTACCATCTTACAAAAGACACAATCACTGACATTCATTTTAGGATTATCCTCTAAAAGACAGGTTACTGGTCAGGTTCATCTTGCCGATCGCTGTTTTCCGTAGTTCCTTCGACTTCATCAGCCCCTTCAGCGACAGAAGTTTCTTCAACTTCAGCGGTTTCCTGGGTCTGAGCCTCCTCTTCAACTTCAACAGTCTTCTTCGCCCTTTTACGAGAACGTTTTCTGGAAGCAGCTTTAGTTTCTTTTACCGAAGTTTCCTCCGGGCCGACGAGCTGCAGCAGGACAACCTGGCCATTATCGCCCAATCTTCTCAGGGATAAACGAATAATTCTTGTATAACCGCCCGGCCTGTCAAGATATCGAGGGCCAATTTCACTAAACAGTTTCCCAATTAACGTACCTTTTTTAACAACCTTGCCATCTTCATGATCTATGATGTCACGGTCGCCAAGTAAGGTAATAGCCCTGCGTCTGGCCGACAATGTGCCTTTCCTGGCCAGTGTAATCAACTTTTCAGCAAAGGCTTTTACTTCTTTGGCCTTTTCGATTGTCGTTGAAATCGTTTCATGCTGGATGAGCGAAGCTACCAAATTCCGCCGCATAGCCAGACGGTGCTGACTTGTTCGAGATAACCTTCGCCCTGCTACTCTATGGCGCATTTACTTAAGTTCCTTTTATAAGTGTCCATTGTACAGTGTTTAAATCCGAATAACGAATTACGAAATTCGACACTTTCAAATTATAACAATTCAAAAATTTCAAACATTTTGTGAATCTGGATATTCAAATATTTATACGTCTGTCATGCCTAAAGACAAACCTATATCGGCAAGTTTCCTTTTGATTTCCCGCAGAGAAGTCTTCCCGAAGCTACGAATCTTCAGCAAATCAGCATCCGTCATTTCGACTAACTCGCCAACCGTTTCGACTTTCACTGATTCAAGACAATTACTTGCCCGCACCGAAAGTTCCAGCTCCTGAATGGGGATTTTTAGCTTTTCGGCCATTTCCTCATCAACGGCCTCTTCTTCCAATACTTTTTCAGTAATCTCAGCCGCAACGGTTTCTTCTCCAACTTCGAAATACTGTACGAAAGGATTGATGTGCTTGCGCAATATTTTTGAGGCCTCTACCAAGGCCATTTCAGGCGTGGTTGTTCCGTTTGTCCAAACTTCGAGAATAAGCTTGTCATAATTTGTCCGCTGGCCAACCCGTGTGTCCTCAGTTGCGTATCGAACTCTGGTGACAGGGGAATATACAGCATCAAGCAGTATTCTCCCTACTTCCTGGTCGAACCTATCCGCAGCAGCAATCCGTTCTGAAGCCGGTACGTAACCACGTCCATTTTCAACCACCATTTCCATTTCAAAATTCACATCTTCTGTCAAGGTAGATAATACGGCATCTTTGCTGATTACTTCTATTGCCGGGTCAGCGACTATATCGGCTGCCGTTACAACTCCGGCCTTATTTGCCGAGACTGTCATTACCTTGGGACCGTCGCCATGGAGCCGAACGACAAGACTCTTGACATTCAAAACAATATCGGTGGTATCCTCCATTACACCACTTATTGAGGTAAATTCATGGTCAACGTTCGCTATTTTGATGGATGTTACGGCACTACCTTCCAAAGAAGAGAGCAACACACGCCTCAGGCTGTTACCGATCGTAGTACCGAAACCACGCTCGAAGGGCTCGATAAAAAAACGACTATATCTATCGTTCGATACCGTCGTGTCTCGTTCAACACGAGTCGGCAACTCCAAACCACGCCATGTAACTCGCATATAAAACTCCTACATAATTTATAAGTTTTGAATTTTCAGTTTTGAGCCTTCCAAACTCAATGCTAAAAAAACTAAAACTATTCTATAGCTATCTCGAACAGAACTCTACAACCAGTTGCTCTTCAACAGGAATCTGAACATCATCTCTGCTGGGAAATGCAACAATGGTAGCTTCTGGTTTTTCACGATTTAATTGCAACCAGCTTTGTGTAGCAAAACTCGGATTACTTTCCAACTGCTGTCTTACTTTTTTTAAGCTCTTTTCGGAACCTTTGATCGTCACCTTGTCCCCAATTTTGGTAGTATAATCACTAATATTGACTTTTCTTCCGTTCAGACAAATATGGCCATGTGCAATCAGTTGTCTTGCAGCCTTGCGTGACGGCACAAAATTCAACTTATATACCACATTGTCCAAGCGTCTCTCCAATAATTGCAGCAGAGTCTCTCCGGTATTGCCTTTCATCCGCTCAGCTTTGTGAAAATACCTCATAAACTGCCGCTCCAGAAGTCCATAGTATCTCTTGACTTTTTGTTTTTCACGCAGACGAACAGCGTATTCGCTTGCTCTGCCTCTGCGCCAACCGTGCATACCAGGCGCCAAATTACGCTGTTTTTTCTCAACCGGACACTTAGCCGTCTCGCATCTGATGCCCTTAAGCATCAACTTCATTCCTTCACGACGACAATGTTTACAAGATGAACCAAGATAACGTCCCATCTTATCTATTTATCTCCAAAAAAGTATTGGCGATATCCTACCTAACACCATTTATCATTTTACCTCATCACTTTACACTCGCCTTCGCTTTGGCGGTCTACAACCATTATGCGGCAGCGGTGTAACATCCTCTATCGAAGCTATGCGCAATCCCGCCTGTTGCAGAGCGGAGATAGCAGATTCACGCCCTGAGCCGGGCCCTTTAACTCTGATTTCGACCTCACGCACACCATTACGCATAGCGTTATTGGCACAACGCTGCGCAGCTTGTTGCGCAGCAAAAGGCGTACTTTTGCGAGAGCCTTTGAAGCCGACACACCCCGCAGAACCCGAGCATATTGTATTACCTTCTACATCTGTGATCGTGATCAAGGTGTTGTTAAAAGTAGCTTTTATATGCGCAATCGCTTTGACGACATTTCTTCTGATTTTTCGCTTTGTACTTCTTGCCATTTTCTCTCACACTGAGTCTTGCCGAAATTTAATAATCAATTTTCACTTTGAACATCCAACAACTTTTATTTTAACAAAATCAATTAAACTCTTAACGTTTTTCCTTTACGCCTTTCTTGCCTGCAACAGTCTTTCTTGGGCCTTTACGAGTGCGTGCGTTGCTTTGAGTACACTGACCCCGAACAGGCAAACCCCTTCTGTGGCGAATACCCCTGTAACAGCCTATATCACGTAATCGAGCGATATTCTGAGCAACCTGTCTTCGAAGTTGTCCTCCAACAATGTAATTGCGGTCGATAATCTGTGTTATCCTGCTAAGCTCATCCTCGCTGAGTTTACCGGCCTTTGTGCTTTTTTCAATTCCGGCCTCTTTCAAAATCAACTCCGAAGTATATCTACCTACGCCATTAATAGATGTCAATGAAATCCATATAGATTTCTCATTGGGAATATCAACACCAACTATACGGGGCATATAAGCTCCTTTTCAAATTTTATATAGAATCATAAACGATACTTTACTTACTCTTGTTTATCTATCATCCCTGTCGCTGCTTGTGTCGAGGATTTGTACAAATCACGCGCACAACGCCCTTGCGACGCACAACCTTGCAATTCTCACATATACGTTTTACCGAACTTCTAACTTTCATTGTTTCAACCTGCTAACAAAACTTCGGTTCCCGGCCCATTACCGGTCTTACTTTTGTGCGTATAAGCCGGAACTAATTCCGGAGCACTATTCGCCCTCTATTCAAATCGTATGGCGACATTTCAACTATAACCGTATCGCCTGCCAAAATTCGAATAAAATTCATACGCATTTTGCCCGAAACATGTGCCAAAATCCTATGGCCGTTCTCCAATTCCACTCTAAACATTGCATTCGGCAAGGCGTCAATCACTTTTGCCTGTAATCTTATTGTATCCTTTTTTGGCATTTCTCGTGCTTCGTGACTTACAATTTCCTGGTCAGAACTTCACAACCATTATCCACTATTACAATTGTATGTTCAAAATGAGCAGAGCATTTATTATCTTTTGTTACTACAGTCCATCCATTTTTCAGCGTCCTCACGGCACTATTGCCGGCATTAATCATGGGCTCAACCGCCAAAACCATTCCTTCAGCCAACACAATATCATTGGCAAGCAAATCAGCACTGACAAAATTCGGCAATCTTGGCTCTTCGTGCATTTTTCTGCCGATTCCGTGTCCAACAAAGTCCTTTACTACCGAAAAACCGGCAGACTCGGCGTAATCCTGCATCTTTGCAGCTACGTGACTCCATTTGACACCAGGGGCAACCGTTGTCACTGCTATGTCGAGAACCTGCCTCGTCACTTCCATAAGTCGGCGTTTGGACTCAGAAATCTCACCAATAGCTATCGTAACAGCAGCATCTCCACAATATCCATCAAGCTTGACACCAAAATCTATACTCAGGATATCACCTTCTTCAAGCTTTGTGTCTTCAGAAGGAATTCCGTGAACAACCTGTTCATTGACTGACGCGCAAATCGCACCAGGAAAGGGAATTCGAGCATAGGGGCTGCGAACACCCTTAAACAGGGCCTGAGCCCCGGCATCAACAGTCATTTGCAAAGCTGCGCTGTCCAATTGAGCGGTAGTTACTCCCGGCTCGGCAACCTTCTGTAATTTTGAAAGAACATCTACCACTACGATGCTTGCCCGACGCAGTAACTCAATTTCTCTTCTGCTGCGAAGTGTAATGGCCATCTAACTTCGTACTTAGTACCTCCATCGGGACACACATTAGCCACCGGCCAGGGCGTCCAACCTCACAAATACCAAAGCACTTACTTCTTCGGCGTCTTTGTTAGCATCGAAGTCATAAACTGTACTGCTATTTTTCTTATAGTAATCGATCACCGGCTCAGTCTGCAGGTGATACGTCTCAAGTCGATTCCCCACTACTTCATCGCTGTCATCGGGTCGTTGGATAAGCTTAGCACCATCGTTATCACATACTCCTTCAACCTTTGGTTTGATTGTTTCAATGTTGTAAACCGAACCACATTGAGGACAGCTTCTCCTGCCGGCCATTCTCTGAAATACCACTTGGTCATCTATCTTTAAATTTATAACTGCATCTATTTTTTGATTAGCCAAAGCCAAAGATTTAGTAAGTTCCATTGCCTGGTTAACGGTTCTTGGGAAACCATCTAATATGAAACCAACATCAGGAGCTTTCTTTATCGCATCAACCATCATCTCAACTATGATTTGATCCGGAACAAGTGCACCTGAATCCATATATGCTCGGGCTGTTGTACCCAGTTCCGTGCCTTCAATTCTTTGCTGTCGTAAGATATCACCGCTGGACAGATGCTGCAGACCATATCTTTCGACAATGCGCTTACACTGCGTTCCTTTTCCAGCACCAGGTGTACCCAACAACACTATTCTCACGCATAAGCCCCTTTAATTCTACCTGTTTCACTGAAACCTTCATAGCTTCGCATCAAGAGGTTCGCCTCAATTTTCTGGACTAGATCAAGTGAAACACTGACAACTATCAATAAACCAGTGCCACCTAAAAACGTAGCTACACGCCAATCAATCCCTAAAGATATTGAAATAACGGTCGGCACTACAGCAATTATAGATAAAAATGCAGCTCCAAAATAAGTTATTCTGGTCATCACGGTTTCCAAATATTCAGCGGTTCTTCGTCCTGGTCGAAGGCCGGGAATAAAACTGCCTGAATCCCTCAAGTTTTTGGCCATCTCTCTGGGCTGAAACTGCACAGTTACCCAAAAATAAGCAAACAGAAAAATCAGTAACATATAGATGACATTGTAGGTAAAAGCAGTGTGTCTCAAAGCACCTTGTATAGTGGCCAAAACCATTGAGTTCCTCCAACTTTCTATCTTCGTAAACTGCTCAACTATCACAGGCGGAAACATCATAAAAGCCGAAGCAAAGATTATCGGCATCACGCCTCCATGATTAACACGCAGCGGCAAATAATGCCTTTGCCCTCCGTACATTCGCCGTCCGCGCATCATCTTAGCCTGCTGAATCGGTATTCGCCGCTGGCCCTGCGTAATTAGTATTGCGCCAGCAACCACAAATACAAAAGCTACGACCAGGAACAACAAATTCGCGGGGCTTACAGTGTCGGAAGGTGCACCCACCCTTAATTCAACATTCTCCAGGAGCGTTCCAACCGCCCAGGGCATTCGGGATACAATACCAGCCATAATTATTAAACTAATACCATTTCCTATGCCATACTCATCAATCTGTTCTCCCAGCCACATTAAGAAAATGGTACCGGCTGTCATACTGACCACACCCATGATGACACCCTCGGTTACCATGTCAGGATAGATAAACCTGCCCAACATCTTCATATACATTATTGACTGAATAAGACATATGAGTACCGTTAAATAGCGTGTGTATTCCTGTATCTTTTTATGCCCGGCCTGGCCTTCCTGACGCAGTTTTTTCAAAGCCGGAATAACCTCACCCAGCAACATAAGAATAATCGATGCGGTAATATAGGGCATAATGCCCAACCCAAATATACTGCTTTTGTCCAAGGTACCTCCGGTGAATATCCTCATATATTCCGTAGCTCTACCTATAGGACTATCCGTGTCTCTGTGTTGGGTGACCTTAGCTATTTCGTCCTGGTCAAAACAGGGATTGGGGATATGGAAACCAATCCTGTATATCATCAACAATGCCAAAGTAAACAGAATTTTGTTGCGCAGATCCGGGATTCTGAAAATGTTAAATACTGTCCCAAGCATTTTTATAACTCCAGATACTCCTTTATTTTACAACAATTAAATGAGTCATTTTGCTACCCCGCAGCATTTAGTCGGGGGCAAACACCCAATTTTCCAAGTTCCCGAAACGAACACACAATCAATTAAGTAATCAGTTTTGCTTTGCCGCCGCAGCCTACAATCTTCTGCTCTGCGCTTTTACTAAATCTATGAGCTGTTACTTCCAACTTCTTTGTTAGTTCCCCATTACCAAGAATCTTAACCTTACTTTTCCGGCTATCAATCAGCCCGGCATTAGATAATTGTTCGATACCAACGGCTGCTCCCTCGTCAAACTTTTCCAACTGTGACACATTAACAATCTGGAACCGTGTTGCGAAGTTATAATTACTAAAGCCGCGTTTAGGCAGTCGGCGAAACAAAGGCATCTGTCCACCTTCATAAAGTGTGGCGGAGGTCGAGCCGGCCCTGCTGCCACTGCCTTTATGGCCTCGGCCACAGGTCTTGCCTCGACCTGTGCCAGTACCCCTTCCAACTCGTTTTCGAGTTCTGTGTTTACCTGTGATAGAAGTTATTTCATAATTCAGCATTTAACTCATCACCACCTTTTGACCGTTTCAACCTGTACGCCACGTAGGGATTCGACCATTTCTTTACTACGCAACTTCAACAGACCATTCAACGTAGCCTTGACAACGTTTTTAGCTGAGGTGCTTCCATAAACTTTCGTAAGCACATCCTGTACACCCGCAAATTCAAGCACAGCTCGAGCGCTGGAGCCGGCAATAACTCCGGTACCCGGACTGGCCGGGACTAACGTTATCTTTGTAGCTCTATATTTACCTTCGACCTGGTAGGGAATCGTCCGTCGGTCCATAGCTATCTTGTGTAAAGATTTTTTGGCATCCTTTATGCCTTTCTCAACGGCAAGCGGAACTTCATTAGCCTTGCCATAACCAACACCTACTGTGCCCGCACGGTCACCAATCACAACCAAAGCCGCAAAGCTGAACCGCCGACCACCTTTAACCACTTTGGAACAGCGAAATACCTTTACGACCGTATCTTCCAGCGGCTGTTCCTCTTGAGCAGATAACTTAACCGGTTCTACTGCCAATGTTTAGTCTCCAATCTTATTTCCAAAGTCAGAAATTCTTTCAAAAAACCAAGCCCGCTTTTCTTGCCGCTTCGGCAAGAGCCTTAACTCTGCCATGAAACTTATACCGGTTTCTATCAAAGCAAACACACTTAATACCAACGCTAAAGGCTTGTTTTGCAACGGCTTCACCTATAATTTGAGCGGCTTTTGTGTCGGTTGTATTGGGTAATTTGTCCCTCAGGCCCTTTGCTCTTGTGCTCGCGGAAACAAGCGTCGCTCCCGCAACATCATCGATAATCTGGGCATAGATATGCCTGTTCGAACGAAACACCGAAAGCCGCGGTCTGTTTGGTGTTCCAAAGACCTTCTTTCGAACATGATATTTACGCCTTAGTGTAGCTTTTTTTAACCTATCAATTCTCATAAATCCAAATCCCGATTGACATTTACTCTTTTCTATTGACTGCTTAATACTTTCTATCGATTCTGAGTCGTTACTTCCTTTTGGTTCCCTTGCAATTGTCAATCGTCAATTATTATACTGCTCCCGAAGTAAATGCTTTGCCAACCTTGCGCCGCACATGTTCGTCGGCATAACGGATACCTTTCCCTTTATAAGGTTCCGGCGGCTTTATTTTGCGTATGTCGGCAGCAAACTGTCCCAGCAATCTCTTGTCTATAGCTGAAAGTGTGAACTTTGCGGGAACTTCATTGCCTCTTGTTGCATCGACTTCAATGTTAACCTTTACCCCCTTTGGTATCTTCCGATCTACGGAATGAGAAAAACCAACTTGAAATGTCAGCTTTCCCCCCTGCTCTTTAACATTGTAGCCGGTACCGTATAACTCCAACTTCTTTTCAAAACCTTTACTGACACCCGTTACCATATTAGCAATCAAGGCACGCATTGTACCATGAAGCTGTTTGGCTTCGAGTCTTTGGGGATATTTATTTTCGACTGAAACTATACCCGCGGAACCATCAATCTTTACCTCAATAGGAGACTGACAGTCCATCTGGAGTTGACCGAGTGGACCCGAAACTTTAATACAACGACCGTTTTTCTCGACCTTTACTCCTTCAGGAATAATAATCGGTTTTTTCCCGATACGACTCATTAGCTCACCGTACAAAGTATCTCGCCGCCGACATTTGCCTCGCGGCAGCTTTTATCACTCATTACACCCTTACTTGTGGAAACCACTACTATACCCATACCCGCCAAAACGTGTGGTAATTTATCAACAGATGAATAGATTCTGCAGCCGGGCTTGCTTATCCTTACTATTTCGTTAATTATAGGCTGACCAATTTGATCATACTTTAATGTAATTCTCAGTATTCCCTGTTTGCCGTCATCGATTCGGTCAAAATCCTCAATATAACCTTCCTTTTTCAAAACGGCCGCTATACCTTCGCAAATATTCGATGCTTTAATGTTAACTTCACTCTTGTTTATTCGCACAGCGTTGCGAATTCTCGTCAACATATCAGCTATAGGATCACTCAAACTCATAAATTTGTACCTCGTGATTCGTGGCTAATTAAATAAACGCTTCACGACTCACCAACTGGCTTTTCTAACTCCCGGTATTTTTCCTTCGTTAGCCAAAGTTCTAAAGCAAATCCGGCAAATTTTGAACTTGCGATAAACGGCCTTCGATCTTCCACAAAGTTGGCAGCGAGTATATTGTCTAACGCGAAACTTCTGCTTCTTGTCTGCCTTATTTTCCAGTGCTTTAGTTGACATTTACCCGTTCCAAAATAATCTTTATCATTTCTCCAGCAACAATTATATTACTCTTCCTTTGCTGTCTTCTTGAAGGGCATACCAAACAACGATAGCATTTCCCTTGCTTCCTCGTCTGTATTTGCTGTTGTTACCAGAGTAATATTCATGCCCTGCTGAAATTCCATCTGTGCCGGATTGATTTCCGGGAAAACACCTTGTTCGACAAGACCCATCGAGTAATTGCCTCTACCGTCAAAACTGTTTGGATTAAGGCCTCGAAAATCTCTTACCCGCGGTATCGCAAGATTAATGAGTCTATCCATAAATTCATACATACGAACGCCATGCAGAGTAACTTTCAAACTGGTTTCCATACCTTGACGAACTTTGAAACCGGCAACACTCTTTTTGGCCTTACAGACAGAAGGCATTTGACCCGCAATCATCATCAGGTCCTTTTTCGCAGATTCCAGGAATTTTTTATCCTGTGTCGCCCTGCCTACACCCATAGAAATAACAACCTTTTCCATCCGCGGCACGGCCATAGGATTCTTGTATCCGAATTCCTTTGTCAAGCCCGGAATTACCCTGGATTTATATAAATCTTTCAAACGCGCCATTTTATATTATAACTGTTCAACTGGTTAACTGGTAAAATCCACCACCATTCTTGTCTGCGACAAACAGACACAGGGGTGGATACTCCAATGAACTATTCACAATTCACTATTTTGCCCTTCTAACAACACCGATTTCAGTACCGTCGGTGGCAATCCGCTTTTTACTGCCATCCTCAAATTGCCGATAACGAATCCTACTGCCCTTCGAGGTTTTTGTATTGAGAGGCAACACATTACTCATATGTATCGGCTGCTCAACATTTATCCGGCCTCCCTGGGGATTTTTACGCGACGGCCGAACGTGCTTTTTCGCTATATTGTGCCCCTGAACTACCACTTTATTCTTTTCAGGAATGACACGCAGCACTCTGCCGGTAGCTCCTTTATCATCACCGGCTATAATCTGAACTGTATCACCTTTTTTTATATGTAAGGCCATTTCTCGTATCTCGTATTTACTTTTTGAATGTCGCCATTACTTACACCACTTCACTTGCCAGCGAGATTATCTTCATATAATTTTTTTCACGAAGTTCACGAGCCACCGCCCCGAAAATCCTCGTCCCTATTGGATTACCTTCATTATCAATCATAACTGCGGCATTGCTATCGAACCTTACATAGCTGCCATCAGAGCGTTTAAGAGGACTTCTAGTACGAATAATAACGCATTTATGAACTTTCTTGTCGTCCAACTGGCAGGTCGGTAGCGATTTTTTTATTGCCACACAAACAATATCTCCCACTGTAGCAACGGGCCGGGTTTTTTTACCACGGGACCCGCCTTTTCCAAGAACCTTGATGCACAATGCCGACTTCACACCTGAGTTGTCGGCTATATCCAACATTGTTTCCTGTTGAACCACGTTATATCCTGCCG
>Ga0209536_100013893_pt1 | contig 11585 bp, 12 predicted proteins | sample DeeMarSeWOR28_12_FD_187461 | JGI IMG/M metagenome (GOLD analysis project Ga0209536, IMG submission 187461) | Marine sediment microbial communities from White Oak River estuary, North Carolina - WOR-2-8_12 (SPAdes) (version 2) | ecosystem: Environmental > Aquatic > Marine > Intertidal zone >... | reverse complement strand
GCCCGGCGAACCGTGTGCTGTCAACGGCTCAGCGGGAGCTTCGCCCTCCCGGACAAAATGCAGAAACATTAAGCAAACATGCTTATAATTGTTGGTAGACGCTAGTTGCATACGGAAATAACTCTCGCCAGAGTCCCACACATAGCAAATACCGTCTACCAAACACTCTCTAATAATTCAGTTTATGTAACCAACAAAACAACCGAGTAAAAAATAAAATTAGCCGTGATCTGCTGAGCTTGGATGAAATAATAAATATTGGTCCGTATGAAATCAGCGGCGACGGAACAACCATTTTTAACACTGAGTACGCATTTTATGAAAGCATAGAAAAGTTTCCTTTATTCCGTCACGAACCATTTGATTGTGAGCTTGGTCCGTCCATGAGATTCATATACGATTTCGCAACACCGAATGAATTTTATTTGGTACTTACAACAGGTCAGTCAGGCAATATCTTCAGTGATCATTATAAAGACCAAACTGAACTTTTTCTGAATGGGAAGTATATGAAGATAAGAACGGATGAAAAGTCTGCCACTTCTCTGGGAAATCAATTATTAAGATTGCTGCCGAAATAATTCACTTCTAGGTAATCAATAATTATTATTAACTTTGTCTATATTTACAAAGATGATTTGTTCAACAAGATGAGATTAAATGAAAGTAATTGAACATTTAGCAAAGGCAAAAGAACCATTAATTAGTTTTGAACTAATTCCACCAAAACGAGGTGGAGATATTACAAATGTATTACACGTTCTGGATAGCATTATAAAATTCAGACCACCATTTATTGATATTACCAGCCATTCAGCGGAAGTTATCTATGAAGAAACTTCAACAGGGATAAGAAAGAAGGTAAAACGGAAAAGACCCGGAACTCTTGGCATCTGTGCGCTTATACAGAACAAGTATAATGTTGATGCTGTCCCGCATATTCTTGTTAAAGGATTTACGCGTGAAGAAACGGAAGATTTTATGATTGAGTTGAATTATCTTGGCATTGATAACGTGCTTGCAATAAGAGGAGACGACAGCGGTTATGAAAAACCTATTCCAACCGGAAGAAGTGCCAACAGAAATTCTGTTGAACTTGTCGAACAGATAATTAGAATGAACAAAGGGATATATCTTGAAGAATCTCTGCTGGATGCCAAACCAACAAATTTTTGTATCGGGGTAGGTGGTTATCCCGAAAAACATTTCGAAGCTCCGAATTTAAAAGCTGATATTAAATTTGCTAAAGAAAAAGTTGATGCTGGCGCCGATTACGTTGTAACCCAAATGTTCTACGACAACAATTTTTATTTTGATTACGTAAACAAATGCCGTGAAGCCGGGATAAACGTTCCTATAATTCCAGGGTTAAAAATATTGACGTCAAAGACTCAGCTTCATTCAATCCCAAAAGATTTTCATGTTACAATCCCTTCATCCCTTTCAGATGAAGTTGAAAAAGCCAAACCCGATGAAGTGCTGAATATCGGTGCTGAGTGGGCTGCAAACCAGGTTCGTGAACTTTTAGAGAGAAATGTGCCCAGCGTACATTTTTATATTATGTTAAATTCAAAACCGATTAGCATGGTTATGGAACGTCTTAATTTATTTAATAAAGTTTTTTAGGGAGTTTAATAAACTCAGATGGTCAAAGTTAGAAGACCTGTAGTAAAAAAACTTAAATGGGGCGTGGCAGGCTGCGGAAGATTTACCGAACACACCTTTATTCCCACAATGAAGTTTTTGAGAAAAAGCACTGTTCAATCATTTTTCAGTCACAATCTTAAGAGAGCAAAAGAATTAGCTGAACTATCTGGAGCATCGGGGTATTTTGATAATTATGATGAATTTTTGAAATCTGATATTGATTGCGTTTTTATTGCAAGTGTAAATGCAAATCATTATGAGCAGGTAATTAAAGCAGCAGAAGCCAGGAAAAATATTCTTTGCGAGAAACCATTGGCAATCGATAGCAAACAAGCAGAAGAGATGGTGGAAGCTTATAAGAGAAACAATGTTATCCTCGCTGTAAATTATGTATATCGAATGCATCCGCACATCATAAAATTAAAAGAGTTAATTAAAAATCAAAAGATTGGAAAACTTGTTTCCATTAACGCTTCTTTTAATGCCGATTTTCCACCGAGCAATAACTTTAGGTTTAACAAAAAATTAAGTGGTGGCGGAGCGTTAAGAGATATTGGGACTCACCTTATTGATCTGCTGAGATATATCGGTGGAGAAATTATTGAGATTAACGGTTATATGGATAATATAATTTATAACTATGATGTTGAAGATTTTGTTTCTGCACTTGTGAAGTTTGAGAACGGGGGTTATGGTTCTTTCAATGCTTCATTCAACACAAAAAAAGCTTTTAACAGAATTGAGATACTTGGCAGTACAGGTGCAATAAGTGTTGAGAATTTTATTGGAGCAAAAGCTGTTCCCTCAAAGCTTACAATTAAGCTTGAAGGTGAAGCAAAAAAAAGTTTTAGGAAAAGAGGAAATAAATTTCTGTTCATGATGAGAGCAATTCAAAAATCCTTTCTAAAAAATCAAATGCCGCCGGCTACCGGTGAAGACGGACTGATCAACATGAAATTAATGGAAGAGCTTGAAAGAAAATGTCAGAGATAGATAAGCTGATTTCTGTTTGTCACAAAGTTTATGAAAAAGGATTCGTAGCTGCCACTGATGGAAATATTTCCATGATAACTCCAGATAATACCGTTTTAATAACTCGTTCAGGAATTTGCAAAGGAGAAATCACTGAAAAGGATATTCTCGAATTTGATTTTAATGGAGGGCATTTAAAAGGCGAAGGGAAAATTACAACTGAATTCAAGCTTCATCTTTATGCTTATTCAAAAAGAAAAGATGTAAATGCAGTAGTTCATTGTCACCCTATTCATGCAACTGCTTTTTCACTATTTAACGAAAGTCTTGTAAATCATTATTTCCCTGAAGTAATTTTAACTCTTGGAAAAGTTCATTTGTGTAAGTACGCTACTCCATCAACAAATGATCTGCCTTTAAGTCTGGATCCATTTATTGAATACGGCTGGGCATTCCTGCTGCAGAATCATGGTGCAATGACACTTGGTAAAAATGTAAACGATGCATATTACAAAATGGAAAAACTTGAACACGCTGCAGAAACACTTTTTAAAGCCAGATTGCTCGGTAAACCAAATGAATTATCTCCTGAAGATGTGAAAAGATTAGTTGAGTTATCTGAAGAGACTTATGGAATTACACAGGACCCAAGAAATGTTTTTTAAATCACAAATTCCAAATGACAAATCTCTAATAAATTCTAAATGCCAAATTCTAAATATTACTTGAAATGATAATTGAAATTTGTGATTTGTTTGCTGATTGTAATTTGATTCTGGGAATTTATAAGAAAGATTATGACTCACTCAAAACCTAAAATAGCTTTACTGGTTGGTGGGACTTCTCCTGAGAGAGCGGTTTCAAAAATGTCAGGTAAAGGAATATATCAGGCATTAAAGACACTGGAATATCCTACAGTTTTAGTTGATCCAGCATATGGTTTAAACCAACCTGAAAACGAAAATGATTTCTTTGCCGAAAAAGATTTTATTGAATTATCAAATCGAAATTACATTGAAGCTATTAATTCAAAGCTATTCGATGATGTAGATGTTGTATTTTCTGCACTTCACGGCAAATGGGCAGAAGATGGAACAATCCAGTCTCTTCTTGAACTCAGAGGATTGAAATACACCGGTTCAAAGGTTTTAGCAAGTTCCCTGGCGATGGACAAAGAAATGTCCAAAATAATTTTCAGACAGGCAGGTGTTCAAACAGCCGATTGGTTTACCTTAAAAGTTCATGGCTTTCAGCCAATGCTTGTAGCAGATGAAATAAATCATAAGTTTGGTTTTCCTTGCATCATAAAACCAAATGATCAAGGTTCAACAGTCGGGCTTACTATTATAAAAGAAAAGAATGAAATAAAGGATGCCATCAAACTAGCTTTACAGTTTTCTAATAAGGCTTTAATAGAAAAATATATTCCGGGAAGAGAATTAACAGTTGCAATTCTATTGAGTGACGCATTACCTGTTCTGGAAATTGTTCCGAAGGATGGTTTTTATGATTATCAACATAAATACACATCTGGTATGAGTGAATACATCGTTCCCGCAAAAATCCCTGAAAGTGTTGTAAAGAAAGCTCAACATCAGGCGTTGATTGCGTTTCAATCGCTTGGATGTGAAGGATATGCCCGCGTTGATTTTCGAATGGATGATCAAAATGAACTGTATTGTCTGGAAGTGAACACACTGCCCGGGATGACACCACTTAGCCTAGTTCCTAAAGCAGCAAAAGCAGTCGGGATTTCATACGAAGAATTAGTTGAGAAAATTATTCAGCTGGCTCTTTCATGAGTAAAAATAAAAAGAAACTCGTTCTGTATTCGTTTATTGTCATAATTGTGCTTGGCTTGTTATATATTTTATTTAATGAGAGAGGATTGATAAAATATTATGGATTAAAGAATCAGGTTGACTCGATGCAGGTTGAATTAGATAAAATAAAATTAGAAAACGAACAACTTAAAAATGAAATCGATTCATTGCAGAAGAAAATTCCGGCAAAGATGGAACAAGTTGCACGTGAAAAATATAATATGAAACGGGAAGGCGAGACATTAATTGAAGTCGAAAAAAAGTGACAACACACCGAAAATTCCTTCCACACCACTAGCCGATCGTGTAAGACCCCAGACACTGGAACAATTTTACGGACAGGATCACTTGGTTGGAGAAGGAAAACCAATCCGGTTGATGATTGAAAATATGAACATCAGCTCGTTCATTCTCTGGGGACCACCTGGAACCGGCAAAACGACACTCGCACAAATAATTGCAAATGAAACTGATTCAAAATTTTATCAAATCAGTGCAGTATCTGCAGGTGTCAAAGAGGTAAGAAATATAATCCAGATAGCGGAACACAATAAAAATCTTGGATTAAGGACAATATTATTCATAGATGAAATTCATCGTTTCAATAAAGCCCAGCAGGATGCATTGCTTCACTCAGTTGAATCAGGATTGATAGTTCTGATCGGCGCAACAACTGAAAACCCTTCCTTTGAAGTTATTCCTGCACTTCGTTCGCGTGCCAGAGTTTATGTTTTAAATGAACTTTCTAAAAATGATTTACATAAAATTCTCCATAATGCAATTTCAAAGGATGAATTCATATCGAAATTTGATAGTGAATTGACTGATGAAGATTATTTGCTTTATTTATCAGGTGGTGATGCAAGAATAATGCTTAGCATTTTTGAATCAGCCATTAATCAGGAAATCTCAAAAGAAAAGATTTCAGTTACAAAAGAACTTCTTGATAATATAATTCAAAGAAAAAATATAATTTATGATAAAGGCAGTGAGGAACATTACAATCTTATTTCTGTGTTCATTAAAAGTGTTCGCGGCAGTGATCCTGATGCAGCGCTTTACTGGCTTGCAAGAATGCTGGAAGGTGGTGAAGATCCTTTATTCATTGCAAGAAGGTTAATTGTCCTTGCCTCCGAGGATATAGGTAATGCTTCCCCAAACGGATTAGTTTTAGCTGAAGCCGCTTTCAGTGCTGTTGATAAAATCGGTATGCCTGAAGCCCGGATAATTTTAGCACAATGCACAACTTATCTCGCTTCAAGTCCGAAAAGTAATGCTTCATATATCGGAATTGCAAAAGCTGAACAGGAAGTAAAAAATCAACCACTCTATTCAGTCCCGGTTCATTTGCGTAACGCACCCACTAAATTAATGAAAGAGCTTGGGTATGGTGAAAAGTACCATTATCCACACGATTATGACAACAATTTCCTGGTTGAAAAATATTTCCCTGGAGAGATGGATGGTAAACAGTTTTATTTCCCAACGGAAAATGGGCAGGAAAAAAATCTGAAAGAGCGTCTTAAAACACTGTGGAAGGGGAAGAAGAAATATTAAACTCGATTACAATATTGAATGATTAAAAAATTGTTTTGCTTAGGATCTTGTAATCTTTAAATCTTGAAATTTTGTAGTCATAAAAGTGCGAACATTTTTCCAGGCAGCTGCTTTATCAATCCTTTAAACTCAAGAGATAAAAGATTTACCAAACAATCTGATGTAGCTAGATTTGCTAGTGAGGCAATCCTGTCAATATGAAGCGGTTCAGCGTTCATAACATTAATAATTTTTTCTTCAAACATTGTCAGATCAATTTGCTGCTTTGGAATATTTTTGCCCAGAACAGGTTTCAATTTTATTTCTAACTCTATTATAACATCATCTGCAGAAGTTATCAATTCAGCTTCCCCTTTTTGGATAAGAAGATTTGTCCCTTCTGATTGCCTGACACCTATATTTCCCGGTACAGCAAAAACTTCTCTGTTTTGATCAAGTGCAAGTGCAGCTGTTTGCATAGCGCCACCCTGAATCCCGGTTTCAATTACAACCACACCTAAACCTAATCCGGAGATAATTCTGTTACGCCTTGGAAAATTTTGTGCGTCTGGTTTTGTTCCTAGTGCGAACTCACTGATTACAACTCCGATTTCAGAAATTTTCTCAAATAATTTTTTGTTTTCCGCAGGATAAATAACATCCAAACCACTTCCAATAACTGCAATGGTTCTTCCACCAGTTTTAATTGCTGAATTATGTGCAATTGAATCTATACCCCGTGCCATTCCACTAATAATTGTAATCCCCTGTTGAGCTAATTCCGCAGAAATTTTTTCAGCTTGAACCTTTCCGTAATTGGTTGGTTGTCGGGTTCCCACAACAGCAATAGAATATTGATCACTCTCTGCAAATTCACCTAGAATATAAAAAAGTATCGGAGGATCGTAAATTTTTTTAAGGATTGTGGGATATTCCTGATCCCAAATTGTTATTAGTCTACCACCAAGTTTATCTAACTTCTTGAGTTCTTTCTCTGTAAATCTTTCTGAATTATCTCGTTTATGTGATGCTTCACTTATTCGTTTTGCAAGATTTGTACTTACACCTTCAACATTCATTAATGCTTGATAATCTGCTGAAAAAATATCTTTTGTACTTCTGAATTTTGCAAGGAGATTACGAAATTTGCCGGGACCGATTCCATCAATCGATAAAAGAAGAAACAGGTCAGTTAGCTGTTCAAAACTTAACTTGCTCACGGAGTAATTATTTTATTTTGTTGAAGTGTATTTTTCGTTTACATCAATCGAATCAACAACGGCTACAACTGCTGAATGAACAGGTGCATTTCGATGTCCAAGAATCTGTTGAATAGCTTTACCCTCCTGGACAAGTAAAACAGTATCACCGATTCCGGCATCAGCAAAGTCGAGAGCTACAACATCATTCTTACCAATGAAATTGCTGTTTAAATCAATTGGATGAACAAGCAATAATTTATGCCCGACAAGGTAAGAATTTTTCTGTGTTGAAACCAGATTCCCCTTAACTTTAGCCAGGGTCATTTTCGGTATCCTGCCTGCCAATCTGTGAAACTTGTTCCGGGTCCTTTTTCTTTCTTAAAAAAATTGAAAGCGGGAAGATTATTACGTAGGCAATAAAAAGAATAATCGGTGAAATTACAAGTGAAGAGAAACTATCCCAGGGTCCAAGCGTCATGAAATAAAATCCAAGAATTGTAACCAGAAGCCCCAAACCAAGCAAGAAATAATTTTTCTTTTCCCAGTAAATATTAAATGGAGAAACAGTTGTTTTTTTTGTTTGCTTAATTGCTCTCTTTTTTATTTTCGTTGCCATAATTACTCCTCAATTAAAAAATAAAGCCCAGCGATGGGGGACCACTGGGCTCGACTCTGGTACATCAAAGGGCAGGGGAGAACCCTTTGAAAGAGTCAGTTGAAATATAATTTGATAAGTGCTATTTGTCAAGTATTCTTATTTACTTATCTGATAGACAATCTTTCTAATTGTATCAAATTGCAAATAAGGATATTCCTCTCTGATTGCATCGATGGCATCGCCGGCACTTACCTTACCAGCCCTCAGGCTTTTGAATTTTTTTCTAATCTGATAATCACGAACAGCTTTTTCGTCAATAAGTCCGTGAGCTTCTAAAAGCTCAAAGATTTCGTCACTGATTAGCTCAGACAGAGGATTGTCTATTTTTGCTTTTATTTCTTTCATCGCAGCTTTCCTTTGTTTTGTGAATGAATGTCATTGCATTATTACAGTATCAATCATTTAGAATAGTTCCTCCGTTATTTGTTCCATTTAATTTAAAACTAAAAAACCGACCAGAGCTTTTCCCTAAATCGGCGTAAATCTGCTACTCTGGTAATAAAAGTACCTAAATAATGTCAATTATTAAAAAAGTAACAAATCGTTCAATAAATGTAAAATTTCTCCTATTGTTTCCACAAATATAACCAATAATTTATTCAAAGCAATAAAGGATTTATAACGAAATAATGGTAATTCTGTATGTTTTATTTTTATTTAAGCAAAAATTATTGACGAACGCAAGTTTTTTCTCACTAACGTAATAATGCAATAAATGTTGAATATGAAAATCAAAAGGGCGAATGAGGTTCAGTTCAACCAATTTAAACCTTTATGTAAAAAATATTTGGTGGATATAGACTCTACTTAGAAAATAAAATCAAATAGGCAATCTTCATGAAATAAATTTTAAATGAATAGTGATTTTTTACCCTCTAAGATTGTTTTAACTGTTTCTTCAAATAATTAAATTTATGTAAGAATCTCTTTAATTTGTCGAAGGAGTCCTCAAATGAGTATTTCTACCAAAATCAGAACATCACTATATCTTCTTATTCTAACTGCAGTTCAATTCTCTTATCCTCAAGAATTCAATAGGACAGACTTTGAATACATTTCACCCATCCCTAAATCAGGAATGAATATGCCTGAAACAAATATCATTATTAGATATGGATCGGCGTATAGTTCAATAGATGTCTACTCACAAAAACTACTCGAAGTTAAAGGTGAGAAAAGTGGGGTTCACTCAGGAGAAATAATTTTTGCTGAAAACAATAGAACCTTATTATTTAATCCTGATTTTCCGTTTCAATTAGGTGAAACAGTTACAGTAAGGTTTTTAAGGTCAGCCAAAACTGAAGATGATCAAACTATTCCCGCTTTAAATTTTTCATTTAGGATTACCGAAAAAAATATTAATGAAATTGTAAAACCCAATCCCGAAAAATATTTGTTTACTGAACTTTCAGAATTGAGCAGGACAAATAATAATTCATTAAGTGAGGAATCCAACAATTTCCGATATTCTGTAATGGATGATTCATTGCCGGCAGATTTTCCTGCACTAGAAATAAACTCTATTAATAATCCTACTCCAGGAGATATTTTTTATACCCCATTTGCTTATCCAAGTTTTTTACCAACATATTTAATAATTTCTGATAACTATGGTATGCCGATTTTTTATAGAAAAATGAATGCAACCACATTTGATTTTAAAAAGCTCGAAAATGGTAAGCTCGCATATTTTACTACAATGACTAATCAATATTTTTTAATGGACAGTTCATACAATATTATTGACACTGTTTATACAAAGAATGGTTACTCAACCGATCTGCACGAAATAATTACATTTGATAATGGGCATTATTTCCTGATGAGCTATGATGCGCAGCAGGTCGCAATGGATACCGTCATTGTTGGTGGAAATCCAAATGCTACAGTAATAGGAATTATACTTCAGGAATTGGATGAAAATAAAAATGTGGTATTTCAATGGAGAAGCTGGGATCATTTTAAAATAACCGATGCTACTGATGATATTGACCTAACAGATTCAATAATTGACTACGTCCATAGCAATTCTATTGAGATAGACACAGATGGAAACATTCTATTATCTTCTCGCCACCTTGATGAAGTTACTAAAATAAATAGGCAGACAGGTGATATTATCTGGCGATGGGGAGGCGAACATTGTAAAAACAACGAGTTTACTTTTCTAAATGATCCAATTGGTTTTTCACATCAGCACGATGCAAGAAGATTGGAGAATGGAAATATAACTTTATTCGATAATGGGAATCTTCATTCACCCGAATTTTCCCGGGTTGCTGAATATCAGCTTGATGAAATAAACAAATATGCAACATTGGTATGGGAATACAGAAATGAACCATCTACTTATTCGGTAGCAATGGGTAATGCAAGAAGATTAACAAATCACAACACATTTATTGGATGGGGTACAGGTACGGATCCAGCTATAAGTGAGGTCAGGGCAGATGGAGAGGTGGCGCTGCATATCTCTTTTCCAGATACACTGATAAATTATAGAGCTTTCAAATTTCCCTGGAAGACGAATCTTTTCGTTGGAATCCCGGAATCACTATATTTTGGTTACGTACCCTTGAATGATTCGCTTGAATTACAGTTGGAACTCACTAATAATTCAGATCAGCAAATTGATATTAATAGTATTTACACTCGTGAATCCGTTTACAGAATTATTGAAACTCTCCCAATTGTTCTTACACCCTTTGGAGCGACGACGATTACGGTAAAGTTCAAACCTGAAAGTGATACAGACTACTTTGATGACCTGCATCTAAGATGGAATACCGAAGGACAGCGAATTGCACAAGTTATTCCTCTCATTGGAAGTGCTGATCCAAATTTTACATCTGTTGAAACAGAAGTTGGATTGAATGAATTCACTTTAAGTCAAAACTACCCCAATCCATTTAATCCTTCAACAACAATAAGATATCAATTACCAGTGAAAAGTTTTGTTACAATTAAAATTTATGACATTCTTGGGCGTGAAGTTGTAACATTAGTTAACGAAGAAAAACCAGCAGATAATTATGAAATTCAATTTGATGGAAGTAGACTAACTAGCGGTATTTATTTCTACCAGTTTAAAGCAGGCAACTATTCAGAAACAAAGAAGATGATTTTGCTCAAATAATTATTTTATAAAATTTCTATTGAGTTAAAAAAATTAACATTGCGATATGTTGCGGAAATATGTTAATTTTTGCAATCAACAATAACAAAATCCTTATTTATACTAATGAATGAAAGCACAAATAAGCCTACCCATTTTGGCGATTATATTTACATTCTTTATAAGTGGAAAAAATTTCTAATAATTAATTTGATAATAGTTGCAATCCTTTCAACTACCTATACTTTGCTTTTACCATTGGAATACAAAGCCACGGCAACGGTAATGATCCCTCCAGAACCACAGACAGGGTTTGGCGGATTAACAAGCTTATTAGGTGGTAAATCATCCATTGCTTCTGTTGGATCGAGAGTTTTTGGACTTACAAATGTATCTGAAGACGTTTTGCTAGGTATATTAAATAGTAGAAATGCTTTGGTAAAAGTAATAGATGAATTCAATTTGGTGAAATATTATGAAATAAGTGATGGGAACATGGATAAAGTATTAAAGGCTTTCAGGAATGATATTTCAGCTTATCCAAACGAATTTGGAATGATTGAATTCAATGTAGTGAACAAGGATCCAAATGTAAGCGCCGAGATAGCAAATTACATGGTAGGATTAGTCGA
>Ga0209536_100013892_pt1 | contig 11586 bp, 9 predicted proteins | sample DeeMarSeWOR28_12_FD_187461 | JGI IMG/M metagenome (GOLD analysis project Ga0209536, IMG submission 187461) | Marine sediment microbial communities from White Oak River estuary, North Carolina - WOR-2-8_12 (SPAdes) (version 2) | ecosystem: Environmental > Aquatic > Marine > Intertidal zone >... | reverse complement strand
GGCACATTCTCCGCACTCGATATCGGCGGCGCGGTCAGCCCCATCGAGAACCTCGAAGTCGGGGTGAGCACGGAGTTGACGGGCAACGTCCCGGCGCCCGGAGGAAATAGCCTGATCACCGTCATCTTCTCCCCGCAAGCCAGCTACGGCGACATACCGATCTATGCCCGATACACCTACGCGCAGAGCGACGTCGCTCAGGCCGCGGTGGACCTCACACTGGTTCTTCCCTCAAACACCGACTTCCAGCTCGCGGTCGGACTCCCCCTCCGCATCTTCGAGCTCTTCGGCCTCTTTACGTTGGATGCCAACCTCGGCATTCGATACCGCAATGGCGACAAGTACGCGGCGTTCAGCCCCAATCCTTCGAAGAACACGGTTGAATTCACCGCCATGGGGGCGAGCGTCACCAACATCACCGACAACGGCTACATCGAGATCGGCGGCGGAGTCGGCGTGGCCAACGTGGGCGGCGGCACGGACGTCAAGAACGTCGTGGAGATCCCGGCCTATCTGGGCGGAGGTTACACCTATGAAGGCAAAGTTCTCGCCGACATTTTCGCCCAGTTCGGATTCACACCGTTGATGACGGCCAACGCACCACCGGGCCGGGATACTTTCAACGTCGCAGACGACTGGTACATCACGGTCGGCGCCACGGTCCACACCAAGCCGCTCTTCGGCAAGAAGCGGCAGCCGAAGCAATAGTATGACGCCACCGCCTGGCGCTCCTCGCTGGTTCTCGGACAACCCGAGCAAGGCCTGGGGAGAGAAGTTCTTTCTAGTCTACTCACCGATGTGGATGGCCTTGATGGCGTCGGTGATGGGCTTCGGCATCACCGACCAGATTGGCGAGTGGGGCTTCATGGCGATTGGCATCGCGGTCGCAGCCCCCCTGCTCCTGGTCCCTGCGTTCATCCGCGATGAAAGACCGATCGGCCGGCGCTGGTACCAGACATATTGGTTCAAGGCGAACCTCTACATCGGTATCTTCAACTTCGCTGCGAACTACTTCGGCAGCGAGTACTTCTTCGATGTCCTCGGCATGGTCTACGACTACCCGATGATCCAGCTGAACCTCGACGCCACGCTGGTCGGGTCGGGGGAGCAGCATGTGCCCCTGATCATGTACCTGCTGACGCAGGCCTACTTCCTAACCTATCATACGACCGCGGTCGTCGTGTTGCGCCGCATACGGACGTCCCGTCTGCCCGTCGGCAAGATGATGTGGCCAGTCTTGCTGTTCGCCGTCGCCTATTTCTGGGCATGGATGGAGACCAAGGCGATGGCCAACCCGTGGATCGAGAGCCAGTTCTACTACAAAGACATGCAGCGCATGCTGGCGTTCGGCTCACTCTTCTACTCGCTCTATTTCATCGCGAGCTTTCCGATCTTCTACAACCTCGACGAGGGCAGGGACACCAGCTGGAGCCTCACGAAGACGGCGGCAGCCGGGCTGTCCGCAAGCATGATCATGCTCTTCCTGCTCGATTTCGCCGCAGCGATTTTTGGCCCGCTGACCTAAGACTGCTACACCGCTAGGCGGAGCAGCAATGGCGAAGGAAATCGAAATCAAAGGCGCCTACGAGCCCCGATTCGAGCCCGTCGCGGCGTTGATGCGCAAGCAGATAAACCACTATGGTGGCGGTGCGGCCGCGGCGGTTTTTCTCGAGGGCAAACCCGTCGTCGACATCTGGGCGGGGCCCAGTCGGAGCGATGGGACACCGTGGCAACGGGACACGATGTCCATCTGCTATTCCGGAACGAAGGGGATCGCCGCGACGGCCATCCATATGCTCGCGTCCGAGGGGCGGATCGACTACGAAGCGCGCGTCGCTGACTACTGGCCGGAGTTCGGCTGCAACGGAAAGGAGCTCATCACCGTTCGGCAGCTCCTGTCGCATCAAGCGGGGCTTCACAAGCTCACACACCTCGTCGAAGAAATAACAGACATTCTCGATTGGGACTTGATCGTGTCGCGGCTCGAAAAGACAGAACCAGACTTTCATCCCGGCACCGCGAATGCTTATCAGGCCGTCACATTCGGCTGGTTGGTCGGCGAGTTGATTCGTCGTGTTTCGGGTCTGACCGTTCCCGAGCTCATCAAGCGGCGCATCGTCGAACCTCTCGGGCTCGATGGCCTTTACGTCGGCGAAGCGGACACCCAGATGGACCGCCTTCCTGATTTCGTCGGGCTTCCCGATCTCCAACGCAGTGCCGCAAAGCCATTGGCGATGGACTATCGCGTGCCGTTTTGGATTCGTGGCGAGCGTGTGCGCGACCTTTGGCGCCGAGGGCTCACCCCCAAGAACGCCAAGCAGCTCTTTACCCACCCATCCTTCTGGGAGGCGTGCCTCCCCGCGATGAACGGTGTCGCCACCGCGAGGTCGCTGGCAAAGATGTACGCGGTGTTGGCGATGGGCGGCGAGCTAGACGGTGTCCGGCTGGTCAACGAGGACATCATTCGCAAGGCCTCCGAAGTGCAGACGCGTCGCGCGGACAGGGTCACGATCTACCCGCTTCATTGGAAACTCGGCTACCACCGCGCGGATGCTTCCATACTCGCCGTGCCGGAGGCGTTCGGGCATTTCGGACTTGGCGGCGCGGGAGGTTGGGCCAACCCCGAGCTCGAGCTCTCGTTCGCCTTTCTGCACAGCGGCTTCCCGGTCACGGTCCTCGGCCAGACTCGCACCGTGATGATGACGGCAGCGGTCTACGAATCGCTTGGCATCTACAAGGGCGTTTGCCATACCCTGCGGCACGGACCGATGGTAGATCTGATCCCGAAGCGCGCCTGACGTGCGTGGATTAGGGGGGACGTGAGCGAGAAGATCGGCGTAATCGGGGGTGGAATCGCAGGAGTCGGGGCGGCCTGGTCCCTCCACCGCGCGGGGTACGAAGTCGAGCTGTTCGAGAGGGGGCCGACGCTCGGCGGCAACGCGAAGACATTTCGTTGGACGACCAAGGAAGGTCATGCCGACTCGCCCCTGCTCGTCGTCGCGTGGCCACAGATGTACTACCACAACTACGAGCTACTTCTCCGCGAGCTCGGCGTGGGGATCACGACATTACCAATCTCGTATTTCGTCCAAACGCCGGACGGTCACTTCTGTCAGGATGGCCAGACTTCCATCGCGCGTCGCTTTTCCGGCCAGTTTCGGAGATGGAAGCGGCTCGTCGCGTTCGTGACGAAGATCAACGACTTCTTTCTTACAAAGAAGACGCACGAGTCCCTCTACCACTTCTCGTATTTCAATCCCCTCAACCTGATCCCGCTCTACTGGTTGGCCAGGCTCTTCGGGATCTCGAGCGCGTTTTGGGACACGATATTCGTTCCAATTCACTGCGCCAGCTTCATCACGACGTCGATGAAGAGCGTTCCTGCGGTGATTCTCCCGCTGCTCGAAAGCATCGTGCCGCTCGAACAGCCGACGCAGATGGGTACCTGGGTGGGCGCGCCGCGCCAGGTGTTCGACCGAATGACCGAGTCCTTCATGGACAAGGTGCACACCGACCACGAGATCACCAGTGTGAAGCGGGAGCGAGGCCGCTACATCATCGCGGACAAGCACGGACGCAGCTACGAAGCCGACAAGGTGATCTTTGCGTGCGACGCTACTTCCACGCTAAATGCGCTCGAATCTCCGACCTGGCTTCAGCGGACACTCTTGGGCAATACGCGATACGTCGACGACATCGATCCCACGTTCGCGAAGTTCGTCATCCACTCCGACACGAGCGTGCTCCCGGAGAAGCATCGAGAGCGAATTCTCTCGAGCTTCAACACGTATTCGGAGATCGACGAGACAGGAGCGCTCGAGTGCACGTTCGTGATCTCTGCTCAAAACCCGAGCACGAAGGACGCCGGTGTTCCGATGCTGGTCACGTTCAATTCTCGCAAGGCGATCGACAATGTGCAGAAGCGGCTCGATTTGCCGCATTCCGTGCACGCCGTGGGGCTGCGAAATCTGCTCATCATGTCGATGTCTCGCTACCTGCAGGGCAAGAACGGCCTCTACTACTGCAGCACGTTCACCACGCCCGAAGGTGCGCACGATCTCTCGTTCATGTCCGGCCTCGTCGCGGCTCGCGCGGTGGGCGCTCCGTATCCGTTTTCGCGCGACAACGAGAATGCCGTTGCGGACTTCCAGTTGATGCAACGGATGATGCTGAAGCGCGCTGATCGGTGTGACTAGAGAAAGACGGCGTACGAGCCTTCGAGGATGAGCCGCACGCTCGTGTAGAGGCCCAATAGGGGGAAGATCAACCACAGTAGGTTGCTGACGCCGACGAAAAGCAAGACGTCCCGCACGCTATGGCCTCTGTGCCGGTCGTTGTTGAAGAACTGAAAGAAGTAGACGGCCGTTCCGTAGAACATCTGCCAGAAGATGATGATTCCAACGATGCCAAGGACCCGCGGTGGAACGAGGTTGAACGTCATGCCGAAAGCAAAGAGTGTCGCTGGAAGAATTGTCGTGAAGCCGTTGCCCACGTCGATGTTGTAGCCAAACGATCGACGATCGGAGTATCCGGGATCGAACAGCGAGTACGTCGACCAAATTCGAGTCCACTCGCGAAACGAAAAGATGCGCAGGATTGGAATCGGACGAGAGAACACCTGAGCCACGGCGGCCATCTCACGGCCACGATAGGGCTCGCGGATTGCATCGTACTCCGCCTGAATCTGATCTTGCTCGACGAAGAGCGCGATCTCCCACCAAGCGATCATGACATTGACGACGAGAAAGAACGCCAACCCAATCTGCGTGATGTTGTAGAGGCCGTGCGTTCGTTGATGCAGCCAGATGTGAAGCCCGGTGCCGGCGACGACGACGACGCCAATGACGAATGCAGTGGGGATTGTGAGGCCTCGCGATTGCGTGCTGGGTTCCATCGACTTTCTCCGTAGCCAGACGGTGCGTCCGTACTATGCTCCGCGCGGAGGCTAGCAAAATGAGCGCCGTAAAGCAGTTGGGATACTTGGTCTTCGAGGTCAGCGACCTTGCTGCTTGGCAGGACTTCGGCACGAAGATCCTCGGGCTTCAGGTGGTCGATGAGCAGGGCGACGCTGGCTTTTCCCTGCGAATGGACAGCTATCCGCAGCGTTTTTTCATCGAGCACGGGCCTGCGGATGACCTCGCCGCGATCGGTTGGGAGGTCGAGGGGGCCGCCGAGCTGGAGCAGATCGCGGAACGCCTTCGAGGCGTAGGGCACGCAGTCGTACAGGGAACTGCAGAGCAGGCAGCGCGAAGAAACGTCGAGGCGCTCATTCAATTCAGCGACCCAGCCGGGAATCCGGTGGAAGTCTTCCATGGTCCGAAGCTTCCCGACGAGGCGTTCGTCTCCGAGGTCGTCGAGGGCGGTTTCGTCGCGGACGAACAAGGGTTCGGCCACGTGGTCGTGGTTTCGAAAGACGACGCTGCGCACGAGGCGTTCTACGCCAAGATTTTTGGGTTGAAGCTCAGTGACTACATTCGCTGCGAGTACTTCGGCCACAAGATCGACGTCACCTTCATGCACGCGAACGCGCGTCACCACTCGCTCGCGTTCGGAGGTGGGCAGCTCAAGCGGATCCATCATTTCATGGTGCAGGCCAAAACGATGGACGAGGTCGGCAAATGCTACGACCGGTTCCTCTTCTCGGGGGGCATGGTGCATCAGACGCTCGGGCGGCATCCGAACGACAGGATGTTCTCCTTCTACGGTTACACGCCGTCCGGCTTTCACTTCGAGTTCGGGGCCGGCGCCATCGAGATCGAAGACGGTTGGCAGAGCACGACGTACGGCAAAGTCAGCGAGTGGGGACACCATCCACCGCAGCTCCTGACCAAGGCGTACCGCCGCGCCAAGGAAGCCCGCGACAAGAAGGACTGAGCGGTGGACCAGCCCCGGCCTTTGGGCTAGAACACGTTCTACTCTGAGGGCGAAGACATGGTCGTAAAAGCAGTTCCCGAAGGAAAATACGCCGAGGTCGGTGGCGGCATCACGATGCACTACCACGAGGCCGGCAGCGCAGAGCGGGGCAGCGTGCTGTTCATCCATGGCAGCGGGCCCGGCGCCAGCGGATGGAGCAACTTCAAAGGGAACTACCCATTCCTCGCAGAGCACGGCTACCGGACGATCGTGCCGGACACGATGGGCTACGGCTATTCGACCAAGCCCGAAGAAGGCGCGTTCTCGCTCTCGGACGTGGCGGCGCAGTACAAAACACTTCTCGATTCGATCGGCGTGAGCCGGGCGACGGTAGTCGGGAACTCCCAGGGCGGCGCCATTGCGATCACGATGGCACTCGAATACCCGGAGCTCGTCGACAAGCTCGTGCTGATGGCGCCCGGTGGTCTCGAAACGCGCGACACGTACATGGCGATGGAAGGGATCAAGGCGATGATCCGCGTCCTCTACAAAGAGGGCATCAGCAAGGAGACGATGCGCAAGGTCTTCACCTTGCAGCTACACGACGAGTCGAAGATCACCGAAGAGGTCATCGAAGAGCGCTACCAAGTCGCTATGACCCAACACAAAGACAACATCGCGCGCATCCAGGTCGCCAACCAAGAGGATCGTCTCTCCGAGATCCAGTGCCCCGTGCTCTGTTTCTGGGGCGCCAACGATAAGTTCTGCCCCCCGACCGGCGCAGCCAAGATTGCAGCGAGTTGTCCAAACTCGCGTACCATGCTCATCGCGAGCTGCGGCCACTGGGTGATGGTCGAGTACCAAAAGCTCTTCAACGAGCTAACGCTGAAGTTTTTAGAAAACGACCTCGGCTAGGCCTTTTACTTGTCCCCGGCTACAGCTTTTTCTACGGCTTCTAGGAGGCTTTTGCTGTAGAGGCGGCCGGTGAGGTTCTCGCGGGTTTGCGCGGCGGCTGCGTCCCAGGCGGCCTCGTGAGGCGACGTGTCGACGACGGTAATGCCTCGCTTCACGAGTGACGCGTAGGCCCGATCGTCGTCGCGCCGGGCGAGCGTCTCACTGGCTTTGGCCGCTCGCCTCGAGGTGTCGAGTAGAACCTCTTGGTCGTGCTCGCTCAACGCGTAGAACTTCTCCTTCTTCATGAACGAGCCTCCGATGATGATGCCGAAGTTCTGCTTGGCCATGAAGTTCAGACGCGTGTACCACTGCATGGCCACCGCAGCGAGAGCGGAGGCCGGCACGGTATCGACCATCCGTGTTTGAAGGCCACCGTAGACTTCGGGTGCACCCATGCGGACAGGATTGGCACCGATCACGTTGATGTACTCGGCAAAGACCGGGTCGTCCTTCCAAGCCCAGGGGCGGAGCTTCTTGAGGTCTTCGGGCTTGGCGAACTCGTCCGACGAAAAGAGCCGATTCTTGCCGGCCTCTCCCCAGTTCAAGACGACGAAACCGTTGTCTTCGAAAAGCTTGGCGAACCGCGGGTCGAGCGCGGTGCGCGTCCGTTCGAGCTCGTCGTACTCGGTGATCAAGCCGGGCGCAGCGAGCACCAGCACCGGGCGGGCCACCATGCCGAGTCCGGTCGTCGTCACGCCAGCAGCGTCCATCTGCCCCGCGCGCACCTTCCGAACGAAGTCCCGCTCATCGCCCTGGCTTCCGCCGGAGTAGAAACGGAGCTCGACGCGGCCCTCCGTGCCGTCCTTGAGGCTTCGGTTCCAGGCCTTCATCACCTTCATGAACGCCGAGCCCGCAGGAGCCAGAGATGCAAAGCGGATGACAGTCTGCGAGGCAGCACCAGCCCGTGGTGTGGATACCGCGCCGGGTAAGAGAAATGCGCCTGCGGCGAGGAGCATCACGAATACGTTCTTGATTTTGATCATACTGAGCCTGCGGAGAGTACGGGGCCTCGGGTGGCCTCATCTCCAGACGGCGCCCGAGCCTCGAGTATTTAGAGGAAAGAGGCTCGGTTACAAGGCCTTCGCTCGGAGGAGCTTGGCGGCTCGATACCCGATCAGCATGCTGGGGGCGTTAAGTGCCGAAACGGGGGTCCAGGGAATCACCGAAGCGTCCGCCACCCTAAGCCCAGTGACGCCGCGGAGCCGAAGCTCGCTATCCACGGCATCCGCCGACCGCGTCCCCATGCCGCAGCTGCCCGCGAAATGGTAGGTCGTGATCGTGTTTTTGCGGATGTAGTTGGCAATCGCGTCGTCGTTCTTCACACGCGAGCCTGGCATGAGCTCTTTGGCGCCCCAATCGACGAGCCCCTTGGACGCGCCGATGCCGCGCGCGATCCGAACGCCCTTGATCATCGTTTGCATGTCTTCGGGATCGGAGTAGTAAGCCGGGTCGATGAGCGCTTGCTTGCTGACATCCGTGCTCTCTAGGCGAAGCGTTCCGCGGCTCTTTGGTTTTCCGAGGATCAAAATGATTCCGAACATGTGGTCCGTGAAACGCTGAACGCCGCCGATCTTGAACGCGCCGCCGATCATCGAGCGAGCCATCGATCGGCTTCGTGGCCCATAGAGCGCGCGCGGAATTACCTTCGGCGGCAGCATCCGCTGCATCATCTGCCGCATCGCTGAAGGCGCCGGCCAGTACACGTAGCAGGTATCGCTTTGAGACGGCGGAAGATCGCTCTCGGTGTTGGTGCGAAAGAAGCTGTAGAGCTGCGGATAGAAGCAGTCGATGTCGCGCCTCGTTTTGTAGAACACCGGCACGTTCGGATGATCGTGGAGACCGGCACCGATGCATGGACGATCCGCCACGACCGGGATCCCGAATTCGCGGAGGTGGTCCGCGGGCCCCACGCCCGAGATCATGAGGAGCTTGGGAGTCTCGAGCGCACCTGCACAGAGCACGATCTCGCGAGACGTGCTCGCACGCTTGAGCTCACCGTCGTGCTCGTATTCGACGGCGCGTGCCCGCTTGTCGGCGGTGAAAACGACCCGGTGTGCTTGCGCGCTGGTCAGGATGGTCAGGTTTTCTCGGGGGCCCGCTTCCTTGATGAATGCAACATATGAGCTTCGTCGCTCGTCTCCTTCGTACGACATCCACTCGTAGCCGATGACGTTGCTCATGTCGCCGTCGTTGAGCTCTTCTTTTCGCGTGAATCCGTGCTCTTCGGCGGACGCGATGCACGCTTCGGTCCAGCGAGTGGGCGAGCGCCGGTGTGGTCTCAGCGTTTGTTCGATCGCTTCGAAATCGCCTTGGACCTCATCCCAGCTCCATCCGTCGGGCCACTCGGCATAGTCTTCCCTGGAGCCGCGCGTGTAGACCATTCCGTTCACTGATCCGCTCCCGCCCATCACCGTGCCGGTTCCTGCAAAGATGCGTTGCTTCGCAGCGTGCGCTTGCGGCACCGAAAAGCGCTCGCCCATCACCTGGTCGTTGATGAACGCTTCCTTGTAGCCGGCTGCCGCGAGGGTTTCTGGGTGGTCCTCGGCCGAAGGCCCGCTCTCGAGCAGAAGCACGCGCAGAGCGGGGTCCCGGGCAAGCTCGGCAGCGACGATGCAGCCTGCGGAGCCGCCCCCGACGATGATGTAGTCGTAGCTGTCGGTCATTTCCGGATGCCGAGCAGCTTCAAGAGACCTCGCCATCGCTGCCTGATCCCACGCCCGTACACGAGCTCGATGAGCCCCCCGAACCTGTCGTATTGCGCCGGGGTCACTGGATACATCTTGTTGGGCTGGTGAATCGGGAAACGATCGTCGACGACTGCCTTGATGTTGCACATCGCCCGAAGACCCTCCCGGCCGTTCATTCGGCCGAAGCCGGACTCTTTCACACCCCCGAACGTGAGGTCTTGAGCCATGTAGGTGATGCCGCCGAACTCGTTGATCGCGCTCATTCCCGTCTCGAGCTCCGCAGCAATCTTTCGCGCACGCTTCCGGTTCTTGGAAAAGATCGAGGATGAAAGACCATACGAGACGTCATTGGCGACCTCGACGGCATGCGCGTCGTCGCGGATCCGCATCAGTAGCATCACGGGGCCGAACACCTCTTCACGGGCGATGTCCATATCGGCCGTAACATCCGCGAGAATCGTGGGCTCGAAGTAGTCGCCCGTGTCGGCGAGCACGCGCTTACCGCCCGCGACCAACCGGGCTCCTTGCGCAATCGCTCCGTCCACGGCCCTTTCGATGATGTCGAGCTGGAGTGGCGTGATGATGGCGCCAACATCGACCACCCCGTCGCGGCTGCTCCCTTGCTTGAACGCTCCCACCAACTCAGCCGCGCGCTTTTCAAACGCGTCGTACAAGCGATCGTGGACGAGGATCCGCTCGGACGCGACGCAGTTTTGGCCACAATTCACGTAGCAGCCGGCCAGCGCCGCGTGGACCGCCTGCTCGAGCGCGGCGTCTTCACACACGATGAAAGCGTCCTTGCCTCCGAGCTCCATCACGACGGGCGTCACCCGTTCCGCGCTCCCCTCGATGACGCGCCGCCCGTTCTTCACCGAACCAATGAATAAGATCGTGTCCACGTCGGCACGCACCAGCGCTGCGCCGGTTGCCCCGTACCCTTGCACGGCTTGGATCAGATCCGGGTTATGCCCGGCGGCTTCGAGCACATCGCGAAACGCATCGATGAACCGGGCGCTCGACCAGGCGACCCACTCGGACGGTTTGATGACGATTGCGTTGCCCGCCATCAGAGCAGGGATGATCGGGTTGACTATGTTCTGGTAGGGGTAGTTCCACGGCGTGATCGCGGCGACGACGCCGAGCGGGTGGTACTCGAGGCGCGCCTTCTTGTGCAGCAGCAACCCCGATGACACGCGCTCTGGGCGAAGGTGCTTCTCGCCGTTCTTGATCATCCAGCGGAACTTCTCGCAAGTCGTCCAGATCTCGCCTAAGAGCGCGTTCTCGCGTGTCTTGCCCGAGTCGCGTTGGATCGTCGCGCAGATCTCGTCTTTGTGTTCGACGGTGTACGCCATGAGCGCACGCAGCACGTTGCGGCGCTCTTCGAACGAGGTCTTTCGCCATTGCTTTTGCGCAGTCTTGGCCCGCGCGACGGCAGCGCTGACGTCGGCCGGCGTATCAACGCGAAGCTCTCCGAGTGCTTCTCGGGTGGCAGGGTCGGCGCACGGGATCTGTGTCGGCTGCTCGACGGGAGCAGCGCCCGGCTCAGCCTGCATCGGAATAGTCATTCTGATTTCCGTGTCTAGTATTCCGGTCCGGATTTGTCAACGGAACCTAGACGACCAGGGGAACGCCGTAGGTTTGGCAGTAGCCCCCGAATCGCTCTCGGATCTCCCCGATCCGCAGCCCGAAATCGTCGAGCTCGTAGCGATGGGCACCGTGCTTGCCGCGCGGGTTGTTCTCCAGAAATGCCTGCATCCGGTTCTCGACGTCGTCCGACCACGGCATCTCGAATCGCTCATAAGCGCCGCGCAAAGCGGCGACCGGATCGGCAATCACATCTTCGAAGTGGATGTCGACGAACTGAGCGGGCTCGTTGCCATGCTTTTCGCGAACTGCCATCGCGTGATCGAGCGACTCGGCCCACCATTCCAATTGTTCTCGCCCCACTGATACGGCATCGACGCTGTCAGTCACGATGCCGCGGATTGTGTAGATCAAGCTCGCGAGCGAGGGGATGGTCTTCGCCGGGTCGCGATGCGTGAAGATCAGCCGCGCGTCAGGGTACTCGTCGAGCAGCGCGTCGAGGGTTCGC
>Ga0209536_100013891_pt1 | contig 11586 bp, 4 predicted proteins | sample DeeMarSeWOR28_12_FD_187461 | JGI IMG/M metagenome (GOLD analysis project Ga0209536, IMG submission 187461) | Marine sediment microbial communities from White Oak River estuary, North Carolina - WOR-2-8_12 (SPAdes) (version 2) | ecosystem: Environmental > Aquatic > Marine > Intertidal zone >... | reverse complement strand
ATCTCAAGCCGGGGAACATCAAGATCACACCCGAGGGCAGAGTCAAGGTGCTGGACTTTGGCCTGGCCAAACCTTCTGCGGATGACGACAAACGCTCTGAGAGTACGGTGACTCAACCCGGGCGCGTGATGGGCACACCAGCATACATGAGCCCGGAACAAGCTCGCGGCAAGGCTACAGATCAGCGAACGGACATCTGGTCGTTCGGTTGCATCATCTACCAGATGCTGACCGGTCATCTTCCATTTCAAGGCGAGACCGCCACAGACACTTTAGCACACATTATCGAGCGCGAGCCGGATTGGCAGGCCTTGCCACCAAATACTCCGGCGAACATTCGGGTTCTCCTGAGACGCTGCCTGGAAAAGGATCCACGACGGCGATTGCAGCACATCGCCGACGCCGCGCTTGAAATCCGCGAAACACTGAATCGGCCTGCAACCGCACCGCCAATGACGGTCACTGTGAAGCCACGAAGAAAGACAGCGGTCATTGCCGCCGCTGCCATTGTCATCCTGTCAGGCATTGCTGTATGGTTCGGCCTGATCCGGGAAGCTCAACCTCGCACAGAGGCAATACGTTTGATGGTCCCGCCGTTTGAAAACACAGGACCTACCGAGGACGAATACTTCGCCGACGGAATCACGAACGACATAATAACTCGACTGATGAATATTCGAAGCCTTCATGTCATATCGGCACCGGGCGGCAAGAGAGAGCAAAGTGCCGAGCAGATGGCCGAAGAAGAGCGTATTGACTACTTTGTGAGGGGGACGGTCAGGAAGGAACAGCCAACAGATCCCCAAGGCAGGGTGAGAGTAACATGCGAGTTGGTCAAGGTCTCGGATCACAGGATTGTCTGGAGGGATCGTTATGAAGACGAAGACCCCATCGAGGTGCAGTCTGAGATAGCTAGGCAAGTGCCGCGAGCCCTGGAGATTGCCTTGCTCAAGCACGAGCAGCGAACAATTGGATACGTGCCAACAAAAAACATAGAGGCTTATGACTTCTACCTGCGGGGTGAGGAGCATTTTCGCCGGAGAGTTGGTCGGAATTTGGCGATGGCGATCGAAATGTATGAAAAAGCCGTCAAACTGGACCCTGGTTTTGCGCTTACCCACTGCCGGCTTTCGATGTGTCATTCCTGGATGTATTGGCTGGGCCATGACCGTAGTCAAGAACGCCTCGACATGGCAAAGGAGGCCGTTTACACTGCGTTAAGACACAATCCTGACTTGCCAGAGGCACATCAGGCCTTGGGGCGCTATTACTACCTTGGCCATCGCAAGTACAGCGTCGCCCTAGAGAAGTTGTACACTGCCCTTGAAAGCCAGCCCCATAACAGCGATGTCATCTCTTTCATCGGTTTCATTCAGAGGCGACAGGGGAAATTCGTGGAGGCATTGGATACCATCGAGAAAGCCTCTGAGCTTCAGCCCCTTAGTAGCATTCTGGTTCAGGAAGTTGCCAGCACGCTCGAGATGCTGGGCAGGTATGAGGAGGCCGAGAGCTGCTATGACCGGGCAATTCGCCTTGCCCCTCTTGAGTCCAGGGTCTACTACTACAAGGCTCGTCTCTACCTGTATTGGGATGGCCGCACAGACAAGGCGCGGCAAGTCTTGAATGAGGCCCTGCAAAAGATCGATGCAATAAAAAGCACTTCCAGTATGACTTTAGCCTTGGCCGAACTTGATGTGTACGAAGGGGACTATCAGGGCGCCCTGGACCGGCTTTCTTCAGAGCCGAATGATTTCAGCGGTGACGCTGCGTTTGCTCCTCACATGTTGCGATGTGCGATAATCTACGGATACATGGGCGAGCACGAAAAGGCAAAAGAATGCTACGAGAAGGCCAAAGACTTTCTCGAGTCCAAAACCAAAGAGTACCCAAACGATCATCGAGTCTGTAGTGCATTGGGCATGGCCTACGCCGGCCTGGGCATGGAAGAAGAGGCAATCCTTGCAGGAAAGCGGGCTGTTGAGCTACTTCCCGTTACCAAGGACGCCGTAACAGGACCTGATCAGGTTATGAACTTGGCTCGTATTTATGTGATGGTCGGCAGATTCGGTGACGCCATCGACCAACTGGATTTTCTGCGGCCCTTCCCCGGAAGTATGTCGAAGCCTCTGCTTAGAATCGATCCCGCCTGGGACCCCCTGCGCAAGTATCCGCGATTCAAGCAGCTCGTAGACGCAGGGGAGTAGTCTAGCGAGCCAAAGAGTGGCGAGCGGAACTAGCACGAGCATAAGTCATCTAAGGGTGATGTTGCCCGTCAGAGGGCCCGTCCTGTCCCCGCCGACCTTGGTTTTACCTGAAGCGAGTCCGGAAGAATCTCCACGGTTCGCTGAAATGGGCAATTTCCGCAGAAGAAGTGTCCCAAGATCATTGGACTATTGCCAAAAAAGGCCCGACAGTGGCGCCAGAATCGCTTTGCACCGGACAGGATTTCCAGCTATACTCAGCAGGCATGTGGCCGGCGACGATATCGAGCTTGACCGATGCGCTCGACCGACGCCGGCACCGACTGCAGCCTCAGAATGGCTGCAGCCAAACATGAGAAAAGAGGCTCGTGATAACCGTGCCTCACAGATTTCTGTTCAGCAGGAGGTCAAGTATGTACAAAGAAAGAATTGGTCTAAACCGCCGCCGGTTTCTAAAGACCGCAGTGCAGGCAGGCGCCTGCCTCGCGCTGCCGCAGGTGATCCCGGCCTCGGCCCTGGGCAGAGACGGCAGTGTCGCGCCCAGCGAACGAATTACACTTGGCGCCGTCGGGATCGGCAATCGCGGCCGTTACGTGCTGGGCTGTTTCCTGCGGGAGCCCGATCTTCGGTGCATAGCCGTCTGTGACGTGCGCGGCGACAACCGCAAGCGTGCCAAGGACATGGTCGACGCTACCAACGGCGACAAGGACTGCACGCCGTACATCGACATGCGCGACTTGTTCGCCCGCGAGGATATCGACGCCGTGCTGATCGCGACCGGTCCGAACTGGCACGTGACAGCCGCTACGATGGCGGCCAGGGCAGGCAAAGATGTCTACTGCGAAAAGCCCTGCACGAAGAACATCGCACAGAGCCTTACGCTCGCGGATGTCTTTCGCCGTACGGCCCGTGTTTTCCAGGCCGGCACGCAGCGCCGCAGCCTGCCCAACTTCATGTATGCAATAGAGCTGGCCCGGACCGGAAAGCTCGGCCGGCTCCAGACACTGCATGCTCACCCCGGCGGGCTCGGGACCAAGATGAGCGGCTGGTTCCCGGCCGAGTCCGAGCCGCCCCGCGAACAGGTGGACTGGGACATGTACCTCGGCCCATCCGCCTGGCGACCCTACAACCGAAGACTTATGAACGCCTTCCACTTCGAAAAAGGCGGCGGTCTGGTTGGAGGCGGGTGTCTCGAATGGGGCTCTCACTGCGTTGACCTGTGCCAGATGGCTAACGACGCCGATGACACGGCACCCGTAGAGTACGAGCCGGTCGGCGATCAGTTGCACGCCCGCTATGCTAACGGTGTCAAACTTGTGCTGCGTAACGACGGATGGCTGCCGCTGGGCTCATGTCCGGTCCGTTTCGAAGGCGAGACCGGCTGGGTCGAAACAGGCGACGATGCGGAGTTCGGCGCGAGTTCCCAATCGCTGCTTCTCCGCAGAGGGACAAAGATACCGGGCTACCCCGCCGACTTTCACGTGCGTGACTTCCTTGATTGTGTCAAGACGCGGGCCCTGACCAGGGCCAATGCCGACGCGGCGTGCTGGGCGCATATCGCCTGCCATGCGGCCAATGTCGCCCTGTTCCTCAACCGCAAGGTCGAATATGACCCGAAGAAAAATGAATTCATTAACGACGAGGCCGCCAACCGGCTGCGCAGCGAGGCCTTGCGTGAACCATGGCGGATATAACATTCGATCTTTCGAAAGAAACTATATCCTTGAAGGGTAGTAAATTACCGCGAGCAAAACCATGACCTGGTATTGTGATGCTGATACCTATGGCACAAGTTACCCGCGCAAGAACGGGCATTTTCAATCAGGAGCACTATAGCTAAGAGGACAATCATGATAGTCAAGAAACAATATTTATCCTGGTTTGTTATTCTCATCACAGTGGCGACATCGGCCGTCGCTCAGGATCGGCCGGCCGCAGATGTTAGAGATGCTAAAGAAAGCGATCTGATCGCAGTGCTGCAGTCGAATGCTGCCGAGGGTGATAAGGCCATCGCCTGTAAGCAACTGGCCATCTATGGCACCGAGCAGGCCGTCCCCGATCTGGCGCCGCTGCTGGCGGACGCAGATCTGGCGTCGTGGGCGCGGATCGCGCTGGAAGCAATCCCGGGGCCCGCCGCCGATGCGGCCCTGCGCAATGCGCTGGGCACGCTGGAAGGCCGGCTGCTTGTGGGGACGATAAATTCCGTTGCCGTGCGCCGTGATGCCCAAGCCGTCGATGCCCTGGTGCAGAAACTCGACGACGCCAACACCGACGTGGCGTCGGCCGCGGCGGCAGCGTTGGGGCACATCGGTGGCGAGCAGGCTGCCCGGGCACTGACGAAATCGCTGGCCGGTGCGCCGGCCGATGTTCGCTCGGCGGCGGCAGAAGGCTGCATTATGTGTGCCGAGCAGCTCTTGGCGCGCGACATGACAGCCGAGGCCGTCGAGCTGTACGATACGGTCCGCCGCGCTGACGTGCCCGAGCAGAGACATCTGGAGGCAATCCGCGGTGCTATCCTGGCCCGCGGGTCGGACGGTGTTCCGTTGTTGATCGAGCAGTTGCGATCACAGGACAGAGAGAAGCTAGGCATCGGATTGCGCACGGCCCGTGAGCTTGGCGGTCGTGACGTCACCGAGGCATTGGCGGCCGAACTGGCCCGCTTGAGTCCTGACCGGCGTCCCCTGCTGCTATTGGCCCTGGCCGACCGTAGCGACTCTGCTGTTCTGCCGGCTGTTCACAAGGCGGCTGAGAGCGGCCCCAAGAATCTGCGCATCACCGCCATCAACATCCTGATCCGCCTGGGTGATGTCACTTGTGTGCCGATCCTGCTGGATGCGGCCGTTGCCGGCGATGCCGAACTGGAAAAAGCCGCTGCCGAAACGCTGGTCAGATTGGCCGGCAAAGACGTGGATGCCGACCTGCTCGCCCGCCTGCCGCAGGCGCAGCGGAGGCTCAAGCAGGTTCTGATCGAGCTGGCCGGCCAGAGGCAAATCAGCGAGGCCACCGCTGTGGTGGCGTCGAGCCTTCACGATACGGATGCCGGGATTCGCGGCGCGGCCGTAGAGACAATCGGCATCATCGGGCAGGACCCGCAGGCCGCCGATCTCGTCAAGCTGCTTCAAGAGACGGACAGCTCCAGTGAACGGGCTGGCATCAACAAGGCCCTGCTGGCGATCAGCGGCCGTTGCGGCGCCAGTTGCATTCCGCACCTGAGACCCCTGACGCAGAGCCGCGATGATGAACTCCACATGATCGGGCTGCACGCTCTGGCCATCGTCGGCGGACCCGACGCGCTGGCGGCCGTAGAATCCGCTATTGAGAGCGCGGAGCCTCCGGTCCAGGACGAGGCCGTGCGGATCTTGTCGACCTGGCCGAACAACTGGCCCGAGGACGACGAGGCAGGCCAGGAGCTGTTGACGTTGGCCACATCGGCCGAGAAGATGTCCCATCAGGTGCTGGGTCTGCGCGGTTACCTGCAGTACATACGCGGTAACAAGAAGCTCAGCAGCGAACAGAAGGTGGCCAAGGTCAGGGACGTACAGTCCCACATTAAGCGGCCTGAAGAGCAGCGACAGGCCATTGCCGTCCTGGCCGAGGCGCCGAGTTCCGGCGCCCTGGAGCTATTGACGACGTTCGCCGAGAACCCGGCGGTCGTCGAGGAAGTCTATTCGGCCATGGTCCAAATCGGCGGCCAGGATGTTGGAGGTCTTTCGAGGGACCGGCGGCGAGAAGTGCTGCAGACGGTGATCGAGAAATCAAAGAACGACCGTACCAAACAGAGAGCCCAAAGGGCCCTCAGATCAGTCCGATAGGTAAGGGTTGATAGGGAGGTGAAACCATGGCTTTTCAAAACAGCACCAACCGGGTTCTGCTGATGTTGTGTGTGCTTGTCTTGTCATCCGGGGCGATGCAGGCGCGGCAGTATCATGTCTCTGTCAAAGGCGATGACACGGGCGAAGGGACAGCCGGAGCGCCTTTTCGAACAATCTCGAAGGCTGCCGAGGTAGCCCAGAGCGGTGATGTCATAACGGTACATGAGGGCACCTATCGCGAACGCGTCAACCCGCCGCGTGGCGGACGCTCCGACCGAATGCGCATCGTCTACCGTGCTGCGCCCGGCGAGAAGGTGATCATCAAGGGCTCGGAGGTCATCAAGGCGTGGCAGAAGGTGCAGAACGACACCTGGAAAGTCGAGATTGCCAACAGTTTCTTCGGAGACTTCAACCCATACAGCGACCTGATCAGCGGCGACTGGTTTAATTCCAAGGGACGGGATCACCACACCGGCGCGGTTTATTTGAATGACCACTGGCTCACCGAAGCCGCGAGTCTGGACGATGTGCTCAAACCGATCGGGAGCACGCCACTTTGGTTTGGACAGGTGAACGAAGCAAATACCACGATCTGGGCGCAGTTCAAAGACATCAATCCCAACCAGGCCGGCGTAGAGATCAACGTTCGCCAGGCAGTGTTCTATCCTGACAGGCCCGGAGTCAATTTCATCACTGTGAGCGGCATGACCATGATGCACGCCGCGACGCCCTGGGCGCCGCCGACCGCAGAGCAGATCGGCCTGATCGGCACCCACTGGAGCAAGGGATGGATCATCGAGAACAATGATGTCCGCTACTCAACGTGCGTGGGGATCACGCTGGGCAAATACGGCGACCAATGGGACAACACGTCACAGAATACCGCGACCGGATATGTCGAAACCATTGAGCGTGCCCTGGCAAACGGCTGGTCTAAGGAGAATATCGGTCATCATGTTGTGCGGAACAACCACATCTCGCATTGCGAGCAGGCGGGTTTGGTCGGGAGCATGGGCGCGGTCTTCAGCACCATAACCGGCAACGTCATCCACGACATACATATCAGGCAACTGTTTACAGGCGCCGAGATGGCCGGTATCAAGATTCATGGCGCTATTGACACTCTGATAAGCAATAACCACATCTACCGCACGTGCAGGGGAATCTGGCTGGACTGGATGACACAGGGCACGCGAGTTACAAGAAATCTTCTGCATGATAACGACACGCGAGAGGACCTTTTTGTTGAGGTCAATCACGGCCCGTTCCTCGTGGACAATAATCTATTCCTTTCGCCGACATCGCTTTCCGACTGGTCGCAGGGCGGCGCATATGTGCACAATCTGTTCACCGGTCGCATCGTGCCTCGACCAGAGCTGAGGCGCCAGACTCCGTACCAGAAGCCCCACGGTACGGAAGTAGCAGGATTGCGGAACACCGAGGGTGGCGATGATCGTTTTTACAATAACATTTTCGTAGCACAGAGTGGTCTGGCTGCGTATGACAAGGCAACACACCGGATGTTCATGGGCGGTAATGTCTTCCTCAAAGGCGCCAAGGCCGGTATGCATGAGAGCAATCCATTGGTTGACATGCAGTTCGATCCTTCGATCAACCTTGTCGAAAAGGACAATGCCTTCTATCTTCACATCACACTGAACACGGCGTGGGCCAGAAGGCAATCACGCCAGCTAGTGACGACTGATCTGCTCGGGCGAGCGAAGATCCCGAATCTACCCTATGAAGAGCCGGACGGCTCACCGTACCGGATCGGCGCCGATTACTTCGGCAAAAAGAGAAATCCCAGCAATCCCTTCCCAGGTCCCTTTGAACTGACTGAGAGTGAAGAGTTGGTGCTCAGAGTCTGGCCCTTGTAATTGATTATTGATGATTGACTAATGATTATTGTCTTTGCTGCGTGGTCAATAAGAATCCGCACTGCAATCCTTCAAAACGTTGTCTTTTGTGCGTGTTCCTTCCAGCCATGTGTAGTCCATGTATTTTCCACATGTTACGAGGCTTCTGCCTGGCCGGTACCTTTGGGTTTTGTCTTTCGCCGCAGTCCGCTTTTCGCCGCCTTCGCAAGAAATGAGGCGGTGAAAAGAAAGGCGAAGGCGAAAGACAATTCGCCGGATTCGCAAGAGCCGATCTCTACAGTATGGTTGCGGCCAAAGCCCGCGCTGCGCAAATCAAAGATGGGAAACGATAGCCGGGCAATTAGTGGCAGGCCCGTTCGGCGGCTATTCAATCACCACTTCCTGGACGCCGGCGGACCACTCTTGCTGTAGGGTGATTTCAATTTTGATAGCGTTGGTGGTCACCGGGTCGAAATTGACCTTGTTGAATGTGTCCTTTTTCAGACCATAGGAGGTGTTTGCCCTTACGGGCTTGAAGCTGCTCGCGGCGTCGCGGTACAGCACCTTCCAGGATTCGGGCAGGCGGCATGCGCCTCTGCCGGTGTCGTCGAACCAGTAGACCTTTACGCTGGAGATTTCGTGTTCGTCGTCCCACTCGAAAAGCAGCCACTCGGTCGTGTCCTTGTGCGGCCAGAAGTCGAGTTGAAGCGCCGAAGAGTCGGCCGAGTTCTTCGGCACGACCTGGTCCTTGATCGCATCGAGTGACGCGTGCACGAACGATGCGGTGGTCCTGCTCCTGTACGTAAGCGTGTCGGCCGGCTCGGGACGGGCCGCCTCACGTTCGCGGGCGGGCCAGACAGTCATCTGCCCCCGCCCGCGATGGGCCCAGGCGTAATAGGGGATAGCCGTGAAGGGCTTTTCGCCCGCCGAGACGATATCGCCATCGATGGTGCGTTTTGTGAGGCCCGCTTGGCCGGTTATTGTCATGACGCCGTTGAGCAAGTCGCGGCGGAAGCGGCTCCTCAGCACTGCGTCGTCGGCAATCACGAGGTTGAGTACCTTGCCGTCGTTGTCCGCCGCTTCGAGGCAGAATACGACCGGGCCGACCTGGAGCGCGACTTTTCCGCGGTCGTCGACAATGTTCTGATGCGCGATGATCCTTCTCACGGGCATGGGCAGGCGAAGATCGACCGTGTCGCCCTGCTTCCATGTTCTATCGATTGCGGCGAAACCGTTTCTCAGGTCGATCTTTGCGGTCTTGCCGTTGACTTTGAGAGTTGGCTCTTCACTGTTCGGCCTTTGGAGTATCTTGAACCTGTAGAGATCGCTGGGAACCGGCTCGTTGCGAGCCCAGCCGGGAATGCGGACGAAAAGGGTGAACTGCTGCTCCTTCTCGGGCTCGACGGCTATATGGATGCCGTCCTGCCACGGATAACCGGTCTTCTGGGTCAGGGTTACACGGTTGTCGGTGGTTTCGATCTGCCCTGTACCGCTGATGAACAGGTTGACGTAAACGTCACCGTCCTTGTGGGCGTAGGTATAGCCGGGCACCGAGGGAATAAACCTCGCGACATTCGACGGACAGCACGCACAGCCGAACCAGGCACTTCGAGCGTGCTGGCCTGCAGATTCCAGTGGATTCGGATAGAAGAATCTGTCACCCTCCATAGAGATGCCTGCCAACGCGGCGTTGTACAGCACGCGCTCCAGGACGTCGATGTATCTGCCGTCACCGTGCATGAGGAACATGCGATGATTCCAGAAGATGTTGGCGATAGACGCGCAGGTCTCGCAGTAGGCCCGCATGTTGGGCAATTCGTAATGGCCCCCGAAGCCTTCATGGCCGCCTGCGGCGCCGATACCGCCTGTGATGTAGAGCTTGGTGTCGACGACGTCTTTCCATATCGCATCGATTGCCCGGACGTATTCCATGTTGCCTGTGAGCGCCGCGACATCTGCCATACCGGTATAAAGATAGGCGGCGCGTACCGAGTGTCCCACGGCCTTGGTCTGCTCGGTGACTGGCACGTGGTCCTGGGAGTACGTGCCGTAGAGTCCCCCGTCGCCGTTAGGCCCGCGGTTGCCCTTTCGGCCGCGCTGGTCCAGGAAGAACTTCGCCTGGTCGAGATACTTGCCGTCACCGGTGGCGCGATACAGCTTGCACAGGCCGATCTCGATTTCCTGATGTCCCGGCGGATCGGTCCGCCTGCCGGGGCCGAATACGTCGCAGATCAGATCGGCGTTCTTCGTCGCAACGTCCAGGAACAACTTTTCGCCGGTGACCTGATAGTGCGCGACGGCGGCTTCGTACATGTGACCCACGCAGTACTGTTCGTGAATGCTCTGAACGTTCGTCCAGAGTTTCTCGGGCTGCCTCTGTGGGATCGAGTAGAAGGTGAAAAGATATCCGTCTTCCCACTGGGCGCCCGCCATGACCTTGATCACCTTATCGAGGTACAGCCGCATCATGGTATCGGGCTGGACCTGCAGCGAATAGGCCGCACCTTCCATGACCTTGTAGACGTCGGAATCGTTGAAGTAGATCCCTTCGTGCTTGCCCTCCAGCAGTCCGGCCGCCTTCTCGAAGTTGCTGATTCGGTCGGTCTCCTCGCATTTCTCGAAGCAGTAGGGAATGGTAACCTTGCGGCTGGTCTCAAGTCGAGGAGTCCAGAATCTGTCCTCGACGCGAACGTTGTTGAAGGGCACCGGCTTGACGTTATAGTCACGGGTCAGCTCGGGCTTCTGTTCCTGCGCCGTGCAGAGCGTTGCGCCTATCGAGAGTATCACAATTACTGCGAGTACCTTTCTTCTGCGTGTCATGGATATCGCCCCTTTGCTTCTATAGTGCTCCTGATTGAAGATTCGCGTTCTTGCGCGGGTAACTGGCTTTACAATGACGGGTCATGGTTTTGCTCGCGGGAATTTACTACCCTGAAGGGTATCAGTTGCTGACGTTCAGTCCGATTTGTACGTTTCCTTCGGATTTGTTGTCGATTCGTTCAGCGCCGGTGAATATGTTCTCGGCGACGATCGCCCTGCTGACGTTTGGCCCGAGCTCGATCTGCGGGCGATCCTGCCGGAACTCGCATCCTCGGATCAGTACTGTGCCGCTCGCGGCCTGGATTGCTGGGCGAGTCCCGTCTTTGCCTCCCCACTGGGTGAACGTGCAATCGCCGAAGCCGACGGTTCCGGCGCCGGAGATTTTTGCTATCTGATTACAGGGCCCCCAGAACGCGCAGTTTACGAAGCGAACACTTCCTCTGTTGGCGTCGGCAACTGCGATCATGGTTGGATCGGGCCCGTGAAAGGATACGAACTCGCCATTGGTTATCAGCAGCCCGTACGGGGCGCACTGCTCGACGACAAGAGCGGTATGGCAATCGTCGGCGCCGATGCCGAGGAAGTTGCCGTTGCACATGCCGGACTTGGTTCGTATGAACTTGTAGCCGACTTTGTAGCCGAAGCAGAATGTGTTGGTGACATACTGCCAGTCGGACTTGCCGAAGATGAACGCCTCGCCGTTGGCCATCTGCCATTGGAACAGTTTCGGCTTCATGCTCCACCAGGGATTAAAGTGAACGTTTTCGATCCGGCCGATATCGTAGATGTGATCGACCTGGATGCCGCGCCGGATAGGCTGGCCGTGTACGTCACGGATCAGGTGGCGCTCATTGCGCGTGGCGTCGATCCCGTTGTACGGGTTGAGCATCTCGACGG
>Ga0209536_100013890_pt1 | contig 11587 bp, 8 predicted proteins | sample DeeMarSeWOR28_12_FD_187461 | JGI IMG/M metagenome (GOLD analysis project Ga0209536, IMG submission 187461) | Marine sediment microbial communities from White Oak River estuary, North Carolina - WOR-2-8_12 (SPAdes) (version 2) | ecosystem: Environmental > Aquatic > Marine > Intertidal zone >... | reverse complement strand
GTCGCTGTCTGCGGCGATGTCGCTACCATGCAAGCTCAGGATGCGCTTGGCGATGGCCAGTCCCAGGCCGGAGTTGTAGCTGCGTTCCTTGTCTTCGCGTTTGGAGCGATAGAAGCGGTCAAAGATATGTGGCAATTCTTCCTTGTCGATACCGCAGCCGGTATCAATGATTTTCACCGCAATATTATCTTTGTTGTTGGCCAGTGCAATCGTAATGCTGCCGCCAGATTTGGTATAGCGAATCGCGTTATCGATCAGGTTCTCCAGCACCCGCTGAATTAAGCCAATGTCGCCATAAGCGGAGGGCAGGTCTTCACCAAAGTTGGATTTTAATTGAATGCCTTTTTGTTGCGCGGTGAGTTGATATTTTTGCACCACGTCCTGTACCAGTTCACCCAGGGAAAAGGGTTCGATGTGCAACAGGGTTTCCACGGAGTCCAGCTTGGCCAGTTCAAACAATTCCGTCACCAGCTGGCCCAGTCGCTGGCTGTGGTCGGTGACTATTTGCAGGTACTTCTGTTTCTCTTCTTCGCTCAGTGTCTCCCGTTTTAACATCAGGGTTTCCAGGTAACCCTGCAGCGAGGTTAATGGTGTGCGCAAGTCATGGGAGACATTGGCAATGAGTTCGCGGCGCTTGGTGTCATTGGCTTTCAGTTCGTCCAGTTGCGCGTCGATCTGGTCCGCCATAATGTTAAAGGTTCTGCCCAGTGCATCGATCTCGTCGCGCGGATGTTCCGGCGCTGGATAACGGATCACGAACTCGTCGCTTTTCGCCTCGGCCAGGTAGTTGTGCATGATGGAGGATAGTCTGCCCACGCGACGGGTGACCAGGCTTAACAACCACAAGCCCGCTAGCAGGGCGACCAGGAGCGCAACCCCTAGACCTGTTAACCCAATCTTTAAAAAGTAACTGCCCTGGATCATATCCGCAGTGCTGTCATAAGCTTCACCGCCGAGGATGACATAGAGATAACCTTCGCGTGGTCCCTGGGCTGGTATGGGGGCAGCCGAAAAAATCTTCTGCCGCGATAAATGTCTCGGATCATCGCCCATGATTACCGGTTTGGCGCCAGTGGCCAGGAATTGAATAACGGGTTTCAGGTCAATGGACTCGCGCTTGATTTTTTCCGGCGGTGCGGAGTAGGCAAGTATTTTACCTTTGGTGTCCAGCAAATACACTTCAATGCTGGGGTTGATGACCATCAGCATGTGGAAGATGCCATCCAGGGCGGACTGGTCCACTTCGTTATTTTTCAGGGGCAGGCTGTCAGACACAATGTGTTCGGCCAAGGTTGCGTTTAGTTTCTGGCTGACTTCCTGTTCATACATCTCGGCCGTGTAAACATAGAGCCAGATCAAACAGGCTCCCACTGCAGTCAGCAAGAGGAACAACAGGGCAGCGAGCTTTTTGTAAAGCGTATCAAACATAGGTGGGCATTCAGGGTTGAATAATCACTATTCGTTCGCTTTTTGTCGTCCTTCCGGCGAAAGCCGGAATCCAATAAATAAGGTTATAACTTGTCATTAAATTTATAACCCACACCCCAGACCGTGAGTACATAATCGGGTTTGGCGGGATCTTTTTCGATCTTGGCGCGCAGGCGGTTGATATGAGAGTTAACTGTGTGTTCGTAGCCTTCATGCCCATAACCCCATACGCTATCCAGTAGCTGGGTACGCGTAAAAACCTGGCCCGGATGTTGAGCAAAATGCCAGAGCAGGTCAAATTCTCGGGCGGTCAAATCCACTTCCTTGCCGTGTAATGTTACCTGGTGTTTTTGTGCGTCTATCACCATATCGCCAAACTGTTTAGGTTGTTCGGGAGTGGGTGCGCTGTCTTTATCGCTCAATGATTCCACGCGCCGAAAGATCGCTTTCACGCGTGCCAGTAATTCCCGGATGCTGAACGGTTTTGTCAGGTAGTCATCCGCACCCAGCTCCAGTCCCAGCACCCGGTCCAGTTCCGAACTGCGTGCGGTTAACATCAATACCGGTGTGTAGTTTTCACGGGCGCGAATTTTTTTACACAGCTCAAAACCATCCATGCCCGGCATCATGATATCCAGAATCACCAGGTCATATTGATGATTCAGCAACTGGGTATAACCCTGATTACCGTCATTGGCCAGTGTTACAGCACAACCTGAATCGGTCAGGTGCATTTCTAAAAGTTGCGCAATATCGTGATCGTCTTCGACCACCAGGATCTGTTTAATAGGCATTGGCTGCTGCTTTATCGTCTTCGCAAGATTTTCCATACTGACAGCATAGCCAGAAAATTTCACGAAATTATCACGAACCAGGCATAGATTGAATTGACGATGTGAAGCCTTCAACTAATAACATATTGTATTCAATAATAAATATAGCAAAGCGCTCAGCGTTAGAGCTTGAGAATCGGTCGGATAGCGGGTTGACTGTGTTCGACAGGATGATTTCACTTTGGCGGGTTTTTACGAATATCAGTATTCATAAACAATGTACAGTTGTGCACCTTCGTGCTGCCATTTCAGGGAATTAACGAACACAATGCCGTCTTTCTCTACGTCTAATTTAAATGTTGCCACGGAAAGCCCAAATCCCCAGTGCTTGGTAATTAAGTAGTCGGTAGCCAAACCAAGAGAGGTGATTTCGCCCTTGATGTCACTGATGGAGACGAAGAGGTAGCGTGCTGCTGCTTTGATATTCCAGCGCGGATTGATTTCATAGGTTCCTGTCAGGCCAAGCAAGGGTAGTGGTGCGTGAAGTTTCTGTCTGGTTTGGTAGTCTGTGCGAAGTTCCGGATTGTTGCTGTCGCCGGTTTGAATTTCACCGGAGGCTGTTATTTCGGTCTTGGTATACAGCCAGTAGATACCGCCAGAAACGCCCAGCTCAATGTTGGGTCGTTTATAAAAACTATAGACATAATCAATATCGAAGATGTCCGATTGAAAGTCAGACTGAATGCTCGCGCCAGCTAAAATCACGTTATCTTCGATACTCAGGTCTTTGTTCGTGACCACGCTGGCGCTACGCCGGGTGGGGGTAAAGGTAAGCCGTAGTCGATGGCGGTCTGCCAGACGATAGCTGCCTCGGATCCATCCGCCACTGACGTCCGAATTAAAACCAAGATCGTCTTCCAGATCTACCTCTTCGTCGATACTGCTATCCTGTGACCGAATGGCTATCTCGGAATCGAACGTAGTGATCGAATAACCCACCGAAACCGAGTATTTTTCAGTTAGCTCTGCACTGGCAGGCGTTGACAAAAATATTAAACCGAACAGAAGTGTTATTCTGGGTGCGAGGTGGCTTTGATCGCATGCGATTGCGGGTGTGGCTTTCATGATTGTTAAGTTAGTATATGCCATACCGCTTCCTAAAACCGATAACCAATCCCAATACCGATACCAGTAATCGTTAAGTCAAAAGGATAATTAGATTTACCTTCAAAGACGTCAAGCTGTTGTATGTAGCTGAGTTCTATCTGCACCGATACTTGCTGAGTGACATTATGCAGCGCACCGAAGTTGAGGTAATACCCATAACCCTTGTCGCTGTTCGTAGCGACACCACCGGGAATAACGTCATTAAAGTATTCCTCCACTTCGATTTCGGTTCGCCAGTAGGTAAGCCCGGTTCTCCCATAAATTTCGAAGGGCCCATCAAATTGATAGCGGGGTTTTATCCCCAGCAGTAACATTCGGGTTCCCAAACTGGCCTGATAAGTACCAACAATGTCGGTGCGAATTTTGTCCTGTGCTTTATCGGAAACTATCAGTCCGGCATCCAGCGCCAGCCAGGGCTTCAGGTTGTAGTCAAAAAAGACGGATATAGCACGGCCTGACTCAAAGTCATCATTGCCGCCGGCATCAAGAAACGTGATCGAGCCGTTAACATCCACTTGCATGTTGTTCGCACTCGCTGCGAAGGGAAACTGCAGCAGGAATAATGTGAGAAGTAGTGGTTTGCCTGTCCGCATGTTTTTTATTATTAACCGGGTGAGTAATAGATGGTGAACTCGGCGCTGGTGCTCCCCTTGACCGAACCATTATCAAACGCGTTATCAAATACTCCATTACGTTGACGAAACAGAAACAGGCGGATTTCGCAGTCGCTTTCGATGGGATTGGCGGGTAGTTGCCGGGCAAAAAAATCCGGGTCAGCTTTGCCGGCGCTTAAATCATTGAGCACCTGCTGTAACATGCCAAGGCCCACATTGGCAATGAATGTGATAGCGGGAAATTCTTCTGCGGTATCGAAGATAAAATTATTAATGGTGATTGCCTCAATACCATCATCATCCCCAAGCGCTACTTCAGTTCCATAAGTTGAAACATTAAGCCCGTTGTCGCAGGTGGTCGCAGCACGAATGCGCATTGTGTCGCCTTCACCGCCCTCGCCCCATGTAAGATTAATGCTGTCGCTGATACTGATATAAGGAGTGGCTGTTTGAGCTGTGGTAATGACGACCGGTGGGGGCAATGTGACAGTCACTGAGTTGCCAACCAGTTCACTGGGTCCGGGATCAACATTGATAACGTCCACCGGATACCAGCGATCTTCCCGGGCCAGCACCGGCTCATGAACGATGGTCAGTGTCACATCCTGGTCCACATCGCTAATGGGCAATGAACTGTAATAGCTGCCGGTATAATAACCCGCCTCCGTTAATAACACTTCACTGGTGTTCGTGGATGCTTTAAAGACATCGCCGCCCACCGCGTTTAATGGTTCACTATCTTTAAAAACAGCCGCGGCAATTTGCGCAATATCACCGTTTTCATGACGGTTGGCTTCCAGGTAGATGAATAAACCCTGGTCGGGGACACCTTGCAGGTTGTTGCTGCCTTCAAATTCGCAAGCGCTTAGCGCAACAATCAAGCTGGAAAGACAGAGAGGTGCAAGGTAAAAGCGAATTGTTTTCATAGTTAAATTGATACGCTACCGAAAGATGTTAAGCACACGATATTTTCAACAGATTCGCGTTAATATCAGGTGATCAATTTTTTAATGGTACCGACATTTAGATGGAAATAACAGGCCGTGACTTTGTCATAACCTGCCAATTGCTGGTCAGCAGGCGATAGGCAGGCAGTAGTGCGGCGAACAGGATGAGGGTAGCGGTGGGGCAGGATAAATGTAGCGATTTAAGCGGCTGTGTCTTATTGTTGCGGCAGGTATTTTAAGAACCAGTCTTTACTCAGCGCCGCCAACTCATCGCGTTTGCGGGATTCTTTTAATTCATGGCCCGTATCGGTAATTATTTCGAGGTAACACGTGGTACGAAAGTGTTCTGCCGCCTCACGATTCTCGTCGACAATAGGTTGATCATATGCGCCTGCAATCAACAGGGTCGGCGCCTGGATGGTCGGCAGCGAATCTAGCACCAGTCCCGGATGACCGCTCCAGGACACTACTGCGCTGATTTGTTGTGCGCGGTCCGCTGCAATTTTCAATCCGGCGGCAGCACCGGTATTACTGGCGAAGAGTGCTAGGTGTGAACCGGCGGTATCTTTGTGCTGTAGCAACCAGTCAACGACGCGATTCAGCCGCGCATAGAGCCAGTTCAGTTTGGATAACTGGTCACGATCGCGAATGACACTGCGTTCGCTTGGTGTTAGCAAGTCAATCAACAGGGTGGATACGCCCGCATCATTAAGTTTTTCGGCGATGTATTTGTTGCGTGGACTGAAGCGGCCGCTACCAATACCTTGTACGAACAGTACCATTCCGGCGCTATCATTACATAAGGCAAGTGAACCGTGGAGTGAAACACCGTCTACATTTATATGTATGTCTCGTGGTAGATATCCCATAATGATAAAGGTTAGCGAATCTCAATTGCGGTTAAAAGAATATATACAATTTATTATAGTACTTTGATAAAGATTGTTTCCTGTAGTTCCTCTTTCATCTTACGATGTTTATACCGATAAATGCCATCTATCCGTTGTATTAATCAGCCCGCTATTATTGATTGTTTTAACATATTGATAATTATAAAGCCCATGATGTTAGTCCTGGTTATTACTGCAAACCGTTTTTTCCGTGTCGGCAATATGTCATGATGCATGGGGCTGCGCGGGGCGGTTAAAAAATGTACTAATGCTTCCTGTCGCTTGTGTTCTGCAGTTTTGGCGATACCCTCCAACTTATTGATATTACTTAACTAATATTTTACTTTGCGTGGAAATCAATAAACTTAAAATCATGCCGATGTAGTAGAAACGCGAAGGAATTTTTGCGTACCGGGGAACAGAAAACTTAAAAGACTATTTAGTAAATACTTATGGCATCGCAACAGACCACTCAACCGCTTTCCGTCTTGCATCTGGAAGATGATGTATCGTTGGCCAGAAAGATTAATCAAAAGCTGATTGATGACGGCTTTGATATCAGTATCGAACTGGTGAGAACCTACAAGGATTTCCTGGCACAAATCGAACAACAGTCTTTCCAGATTATTTTTCTGGATGATCATGTTCCAGATGGCAATGGGTTGCAGGCGATGAAAGTCATTCAACAGCGGCAATTGCCGGTATCGGTGGTGATGTTCTCTGATATTCTGGATGAAGTGGCGATCGTCGATTGCATGCGACTGGGCGCGGCCGATTATGTGTTAAAGACCAACCTGGAAAGACTGCCGGAAGTTGTTCGGCACATTGTTAGCGAAAATCAGAAGCAGAATGCAATTATCGATTTTCAGAAATTTTTTGAAACTTCAGCGGATCTGTTGTGCGCCTGTGATAAACACGGGCATTTCATTAGTCTCAATCAGGCCTGGAGCGACGTGCTGGGATTTCCCGTAGAAGAACTGCGAGGCAAATCATTTCTGGATTTGATTTTTCCCGATGATCGTGCAGCCACGCACGCGAGATACCAGTCACTATTTACGGGCAGCCAACGTTGTGAGGAATTTACCGCGTGCTTTGTCGCGCAAGGCGGCGATATGCGGTGGTTGCAGTGGTCCACCGCGCTGCAAACCGGTGAGGTGATCTATGCTATCGCCAGGGATATTACGGAGCTCAAACAAAATGAAATCAAGTTATCCAGCGAAAATGAAAGTCTGATTCAACAGATTGAGCAATACAAGGTGGAGGTCACGCAAAAATCCATTGTTGCCGATCAAATCCATGACTCGGTGATTACCACGGATTTAAAAGGCATTATTACCAGCTGGAACCATGGTTCAGAAAAGGTGTTTGGTTATCCAGCCGCAGAAGTAGTAGGTCAACACATTGCACTGGTTTATCCGGAGAAAGACTACCGGTTTATCCAGGAGCAGGCCGCCAACATCCTCCTCGAACAGGGCACACAGGATCTCGAGCTGCAAATGCGGCGCAAGTCCGGTGAAGTATTTGACGCCCGCTTATCGTTAGGGGTCACCAGGGATCACAGCGGGGAAGTGAATGGCATGGTTGGATATGCCGTGGATCTGGGGCCGGTCAATGCTGCTGGGCAGGATGCCAACATCACAGAAAAGCGCCTGGAATCGATCATCGAAGCCAGCCCGGTGGTGACCTACGCCTGCGACTGGCAAGGTGATCATGTCTTGCATTATGTCAGCCCCAACATCGAAGTATTGTTCGGATTTCCGGTTGACAGTAGTACAGGGCAGGCGAACTTTTTACTGGATCAATGCCACCCGGATGATCGGGAACAGTTGCAAAAGGCGTTGGATAATTTGCCGGACACGAAATCCTTCTCCCATGCTTATCGTTTTAAAAAGGCGGATGGCGAATATTGCTGGGTACATAATGAGTTAAGACTGTTGAAAAACAGTACTGCGGAGCCTTTGGAAGTTATTGGTATGCTCATCGATGTGGAGCAGCTGCATCATGTGCAGCAGCAAATGCAGGATTTCCAGCAGGTGCTGCAGGAAAAAGAACAGCAATTCAAGGATGCGCAAAAACAGGCACAGCAGTGGGAGCAGCATCTGCAAAATGCCGAGCAGCAGCGAAACCAGCTGGAAAAAGAGTTGCAAAACGCACTGCAGTCGATGGAGCAGCAGCAAATTCAGCAAAGCTCCGAAGTTGTCGTGCCTGTTGACGCTGGTTTGCAGTTTGAGTCGCAACAGGCCGAAGCTGCCAGACTTACGAAACCGGAATTTCTATCCGGTATTAGCCATGAATTGCGAGTCACGCTGAATGCGATACTCGGTTTTGCCCAGATCATAGCGTTGAACGAGGAACTCGACGACAACAACAGGCGGTACTTGCAGGAGATTACTGATGCGGGTAATCGTTTACTCGGAACGGTTACCCGTATGGTGGATGTTGTCAATCTGGAATCGGGTGTGGTCAGCCTGGCCAGGGAGCCTCTTCAGATGGTGCAGCTGGTAGATGAGTGTGTACAGCAATTAGCGGGTTTTGTATGGGACAGGAAAGTTGAACTGTTAATCTCGTCTGATCATCTAAATCCGGAACAGGAAATACGCGGGGACAAGTCACGTTTGCAACAGGTGTTGTTGCAGGTATTAAGCGGCGCAATAAACAGCGCACCGCTAGGCAGCAAGGTGAACATTACGCTTGAAAGCCAGCCCGCAGAGACGCGTATTAGTGTTCATAATTCCGTAGCAGAAGCAACCAGTAGTTCCGGAGCAAATGATGCGAATGACGCTAATTTGCCGCAGCGTGATACTCGCAGTATCAACCATTCCGGTATTGACTCGCTGATTGGGCAATCGCTGTTGGAGTTAATGGGGGGATCCATTCGCTATGAATTTGATCCTGACAAGGTCGTTGTGATTACGATTCCCGAACAAGCGCCGGAAACTAGCGAAGCGCAAACCGTAGCTGCGCAGGATGATTCGCAGCAACCTGCATCTGAAGCCGAATACGTTATTCTCTACATTGACGATAATCCTGCGAGTATCAGATTAGTTGAAACGCTATTGCAGCAAAGGCCTCATTGCCGGTTGGTTGCGGTACAAAGCCCAGCGCAGTGCATGGAAATGGTTGAACAACATCATCCCTGTTTAATATTGCTGGATGTTCATTTGCCCGGAGTAGATGGCTATGGTTTGCTGGCGCAATGGTGTGAGGATTCTGATCTGCAAGGCGTGCCTGTAGTTGCAGTGACGACTGATACGCTACCCGATGATCTGGAGAAAATCATTACGCTCGGGGCGGTTGATGTACTGGCCAAACCAATTGAGATAAACCGCTTTTTGGCAGTGATTGACTCTTATGTTGGTTTATCGCAAGCGGAAGCTCTGCAGCAAATCAATAGCAAGTAACCTGGCCTTTATTTCATTCGGTTTACTAGCTCTCACCATTATCCGCTGACAATTTTTCAGCGGCAGGTATATCGCATGCGGCTCTGAAGCGATCCTCAAATAGTATGCTATTATAAATCAGGTAATAAGGAATATTTCTTTGCAGAATCGCTTTAATTTATGGCCAAACAAAAACTCTCCGCTATTCCTGTCACTACTCGCCGCCTGAAGCATATTGCCAATGAACTTAAGTTGTCAGTGTCAGCGCAACAACGCGCGTTTGAACTGGCCGGTCTGAAACCGGACCGTGCAGCATGGCTGCAGTTTGTGGATCGACTAATGTTAATCAGTGGAGCGGCGCTGACTGTTGTCGGCGTAATGGCTTTCTTTGCCTACAACTGGGCGGAACTGCACAAGGCGGCTAAATTTATTCTCATTGAAGGGGCTCTGGTTGCGGCGGTAGTTGTGGCATATTTCAGAGGAGTGGACAAGCTCTCTGGTAAGGCAGCACTGTTCGCGGCGGCCGTTTTCACCGGTGTACTACTGGCGGTTTATGGCCAGACTTATCAGACCGGTGCTGATCCTTATGGATTGTTTCTAACCTGGGCGATACTCATCAGCGGCTGGGCCCTGATAGGCCGCAATCCTGGGTTGTGGTTGTTGTTACTGGTGCTGGCGAATTTATCTTTGATTTTATACTGGACCCAACTGGTTCACCCCGAGGACTGGAGCCGTGGGCTGGCTACGGAGCTTGGTCCGTTTGCAGGTATTACCTATTCGTTGACGGATTTTGCGCTCGCGCAATGGGTGTGTGCCCTTAATGCGTTCGCCCTGGTTAGCTGGGAGTTTTTTCAGCGGCGTGAACTTCACTGGATGCGTGGCCGCAGTTTCCCCCGCATTATTGCCGTATTCGCTTTAGTACCCATCGCTATCAGTACCTTGATTTTTATTTTTGCCATGGGCGCCGAATATTACTGGGGCATTCGCTACGTGTCACCAGTGTTATTTGCCATTTTTACCCTGCTGGCGCTGTACTATTACAGTAAAAAGTTGCTGGATATGTTTATTCTGGCAGTTTCCTTACTGGCCCTGATTGTTATTGTTACTTCGTTGCTGGCCAGGGTCATTCATTCCGGTTTTGAAATGTTTTTTCTGTTGAGCATCCTGGTGATCGGCCAGTCTGCTGCCGCTGCGCACTGGTTGCGTAAAGTCAGGAAGTCCTGGGAGGCGCAAGCATGAGTGAACGGCATGGCAATTTTCAGGATGTGTTTTCGCAATTAGCCGAGGAGAACCTGCTCGATAGTGACTGGGAACCGAAAACCCGTACCCTGCTTGCCAGGGAGCATAATGAGCAACCCTGGTATGTGCGTATTATGGTGGGCTTTAGTGCCTGGCTGGCAAGCTGGATGTTAATTGGCTTTGTTGTGGGTGCCGCGATTGTCGAATCTGAGCAAGCCACATTGATCCTGGGCGTAGTACTGGTTGTAGGTGCCGTAGTTGGGCGCTGTGTCAGCGACAATGACTTTATTACCCAAATGGCGCTTGCGGTGAGCCTTGCCGGCGAAGCGCTGATGATATTTGGCGTTGCACAATTCTCGGATAGTTTTGAGATCACGATATTAAGTTTTGTCGCGTTGGAAGCGGTGTTGCTGGCCTTTTACCCGGATATTGTGCACCGTTTCTTATCCGCCGCATCGATTATCTTTGCGTTAGCGATCTTGTTATTTGAATGGAAGGCGTTGGACTGGGTGCACGTGATCGTGATCAGTTTTGCCATGCTTTTCGTACTATTGGTGTATGCTGAACAGCATTTCCTGGCGCGCGGTCAGGCTCGCTTGCTAACACCGGTTAAGTGGGGTGTGTTGTTTGGTCAGCTTAGCGTATTAATGTTGTCTACTGTGTATGTTCTGCCTGAGCTAATGAGGGATATGCAGTTATTTCCCAATCCCTGGATTTCCGGTATCGGTTTGGGATTGCTGTTGTTATATCTCGTCTATGAGTTGGTCAAGTCCGAAAACTTTACTTTAACCTCGGCAAATACCGCAGCCTTATACGCGAGTTGTATACTGGTTATTATTCTCAGCGCTATGGCGCCGGGTCTCATTATGGCACTGATCATACTGTTGCTGGGTTTCGCCAGAGTCGACCGCGTGTTGATGAGTGTTGCGATCGGGTTCTTTACTGTGTTTTTAACAGCATTTTTTTATGGTATTGAGTTAAATCTGTTGACGAAATCCATGCTCTTGATTGGAGTCGGAGCATTGCTGATTGCCGGACGCTTCGGGTTGAAGTTTTATCTCGCAGCGCAAAAGGAGATCGCGTTAAATGAATAGCGGGGCCTTCAGTCTTGACAAAATCGGTAACAAGATCCTGTTTGGCGTTCTTGTA
>Ga0209536_100013888_pt1 | contig 11587 bp, 8 predicted proteins | sample DeeMarSeWOR28_12_FD_187461 | JGI IMG/M metagenome (GOLD analysis project Ga0209536, IMG submission 187461) | Marine sediment microbial communities from White Oak River estuary, North Carolina - WOR-2-8_12 (SPAdes) (version 2) | ecosystem: Environmental > Aquatic > Marine > Intertidal zone >... | reverse complement strand
CAGCTCAAAGGTCTTGCCCCCGTCGATCGAGACACTGAGGAGCGACGCGATGTTGTAAACGCGATCGGCATTGTCCGGGTCCGCGGCGACCTCGGTATAGTAGAAGGGCCGAACCGCGATGTTGGGTTCTTCATTGCTTCGGATCCAGCTTTCACCGCCGTCGTCGGAGCGCAGCATGGCGCTCTTGTCGGCCTCGACCAGTGCATAAACCCGGCCGCGCTGCGCCGGCGACGGTGCAAAGGTGATGCGGCCGAGTTCGCCGACCGGCAGGCCGTCGTCTTCGGTTTTGCGTTTCCAGTTGGCGCCGCCGTCCCAGGAAATATACATGCCGGAACCCGGCCCGCCCGATTTGAAGAACCAGGGCCAGCGGCGATGTTCCCACAGGCTGGCGTAGATCTTCTGCGGATTGAAGGGATCGATCTTGACGTCAGTTGCTCCGGTCCGGGTATCGGCATAGAGGATCTTCCGCCAGCTTGTGCCGCCGTCCGTGGTCTTGAAAACGCCGCGTTCCTCGTTCTCGCTCCACAGGGTACCCAGGGCGGCCACGTATGCAATGTCCGGGTTGGTCGGATGCAGTGCGATGCGATTGATGCGCTCGCTGCCCGCCAGGCCCATCAGGGTCCAGCTTCTGCCGCCATCAATCGACTTGAACACGCCGCCGCCGACCGAGGTCGAGTTGCGCGTGTTGCCCTCGCCGGTGCCGACCCAGATGATGTCGGGATTGGCCTGGTTGATCGCTACGGCGCCAATCGAGGCCACCGGCTGGTCGTCGAATACCGGGGTCCACGTCAAACCACCGTTCTTTGAAATCCAGACGCCTCCGGTAGCGGCGCCGATGACGATATGGTTCGGATCTTCGTTGACGGCGTCGATCGAGCTGATGCGGCCGCTTACGGCCGCCGGGCCGATAGCGCGGGCTGCCAGGCCCTGCAGCAGTTCCGGATTCACTGCTGCCTGGATCGTTCCGGATACCAGGCTAGGACACAGGGCGAGCAAGAATATCAGGCGATTCATGAATGCGGAGGGCACGGCGAGCTCCTTTGTTTCTGGGCAGCGCCTAAGGTTCCGGCGTTGAGAAGCCAATGTCAACAGCAGTCAAACACATTGTATAATCGCCTTTCGTTTACCGAGGAGCTCTAGCGTGAAAAGAATCTTTGCCTTTGCTGCCGCAGTCTTCCTGCTGAACACGGTTCAAGCCCAGGATGATCCGGCCGACCTTGAAGTGGTGCTTCCTTACGAGGCGCAAAAGTGTGTGCTGCCGGCGTCGCCTGACAAGATCCCCGACGAGGCCACGCTGGATGATTTGAAAGCGGCCAAGGCGCAGGTTGGCGAGTTCCAGGCCAGCATGGTGGAGTTTCGCAGCTGCCTTGAGGCCGCGGATAGCAATGAGGACAACACGCCGGGCAACAAGCAGGCCATCGTAAATTCCTACAACTACTCGGTGGAAATGGAGGAGCGTGTGGCGAACCGATTCAACGAAGCCGTCCGCGACTATAAGGAACGACAGGCGGCTGCCAAGGGCTAGACCACCAAAAGCCTGCCAATTTCGCGTCCGTAGTGAAGATGCCACGATAGCCGGCCGCAATAAAAAACACACCCCGCCGAGACGGGGTGTGCTGTTTGCAGGTGTATGTACCGCCCCTATTTGGCAGCAGGCGTTGTACCTCGCGCGTCGTCCAGGAATTCGCGAAGCTCCCTGGCCCAGCGCCCCAACATCCGCTTGGCCTCTGCGCGGTTGGTCACGCTGGTTGTCCATTGCATGTAACCCCGCCGGGGCGCCTCCTGTCGGTCACTGGCCCTGGCGATCAAATCACCGGTCACAGAGTCGAACATATCCAGTTTGATCGTCATGCGGCCCGCGCTCTCGGTGTAGCTGTGCTGGATACCCGCGGTGCTGCGAGTGTCCGGCGCGTAGACATCAAGGTCGACGATTTGAGGTGTGATGCGCAGCACGTCGTCGCCGCTTTCCGAGGCCATCACGTATCCGCCCCTGACGGTCAGTTCTTCGACGAAGACTTCGCCGAACAGTTCGGACAGCTCGGACTTGATGCGTTCCATGTCCTCGGACTTTACCTTGAAAGGCTGTGCGCGGTTCTGGTCGCGCTGCCAATTCTTACGAAAGGCCACGGTAGCCGGGTCGAGCTGGATTCTGGTATAGGTCCCCCAGTTGGCATCGGGGTCGGAATACAGCTCACCGCGCCGGGTTTTGTCCACCAGTTCAAGGCCGTCAATGGAAACCGCGGCTGCTTCGTTACTTGCGACTGCCGGAGTAATCGGTGCGAAAAGGGCCAACGATACTGCTATCAACGTAAGTTTCCGGAACATGGGTTCCTCCTTTAGCGAAACAACAACAATGTCATTATGATACCAAGAGACCCGTTTAGTTCGCCCGTGCTTTCAGGTGGGCCAGCATCGTGTCGGCGTCACTGACCTCGAACGGATCGGTCGGGCAGTCATCACTCATGCCCGGTTCCGCAAACAGAGCCGTGATCGCGCCATCTTCTACCAACATGGAGTAGCGCCAGGACCGATCGCCAAAGCCAAGGTTGTCCTTGCGCACCAGCATGCCCATCAACCGGGTGAAGCGGGCGCTGCCATCGGGCAGCAGCTTGACCTTTTCCACGCCCAGGTGCTTGCCCCACTGGAACATCGTGAAGGCGTCGTTGACGCTGAGGCAGTAGATTTCATCCACGCCAAGCGCCTTGAACTCTTCGTATTTCGCCTCGTAGCCAGGCAAGTGCGTGCTGGAACAGGTCGGCGTGAACGCGCCGGGCAGCGCGAATACGATCACCTTCTTGCCGTCGAAAATATCCGACGTGCTGACGTCCTGCCAGCGGTAAGGGTTGGGCCCCTCGACGCTCTCGTCGCGGACACGCGTTTTGAAAACAACATTTGGGACGGTGGTTTTTGCCGGGTTCAACATTTCAAGCTCCTGTAATTGAGTAGGGGTTGTTCATAAATGGCAAATGGCCAAATTGATAACAACAGCATAGGGACATCAGGTGTATAAATGAAATCGATTAAATTTATTCTAGCGATAGAAAAAGCAAATGCTGTTGCACGCGCCGGCTGTCTGGCTATGCAACCGCTCCTGCTACTGCGACCGTAGGGCCCTTGACGGCTGTTCGTGTTCGGCTGCCGATGCGCCTGGCTTCAACTGATCTATGGCAGATTCGCCCGGAGGTCAAAATGGTAGGCTGAATCCGTTCATCACCAAGCGAGAACGATCATGAGCCCAAAGCATTCTATTCCTGTTCTGATCATCCTGTGTGTGATTCTGCTGGCCGCATTGCCAGGTTGCTCGGAGCGGACAGATCAGCCGGCAACGGCCGATGCCGCCATGGCGCCACAGGCGGCCGCGGATGAGGCGCTCGAGGTTGCCACCAATGACAATCCCTTTTTCGAGGAGTGGGACACACCCTTTGGCATCCCGCCTTTCGACCGAATCCGCGATGAGCATTTCAAGCCGGCCTTCGAGCGCGGCATCGTGGAGTTGCGGGCCGACATCGCGGCGATTCGGGACAATCCGGAGCCGCCGACCTTCGAAAACGTCATCGAGGCGCTGGAGCTCGCGGGTGAGGCGCTGAACCGCGTTGGTGATACCTTCAACAACATCAACAACACGGACACCAGCGATTTCCTGCAGGAGCTTGATGTCGAAATGACGCCGCGCCTGACCCGAGAGCGGGACGCTATCTACCTGGACGAAAAGATTTTTGCGCGGGTCAATGCGCTTTACGAGCAGCGCGAATCCCTGGGGCTGGACGAACAGGCCTTGCGCCTCCTCGAGCTGACCCACCTCGACTTCGTGCGCAAGGGCGCGGCACTGGATGCTGCTTCGCGGGAACGCATGAAGGAAATCAACGCGCGGCTATCGGAATTGAGCACAGTGTTCGGGCAGAACCTGCTGAAAGAGACCAATGGATTTGAGCTGGTCATCACCGAGCAGGCGAACCTGGCCGGGCTGCCCGACAACATGATCGGTTCGGCCCGCGCCAAGGCCGAAGCCAGGGGCCTGACAAACGTTTGGGTATTCGGCCTGGACCGCGGCACTTTTGAAGGCTTCATGACCTTCGCCGACAATCGCGATCTGCGCAAGCAGATGTACGAGGGCTACCGCGCCCGCGGCGGGCAGGGTGGTGCCATGGATAATCGTGACGAGATTTCGGAGATCGCCCACCTGCGGGCCGAGGCGGCGCAGCTGCTGGGTTATGAGAACCACGCGGCATACCAACTGGAAACGCGCATGGCCAAGACCCCAAAAGTCGCCAAGGACTTTCTGCTGGAGGTTTGGAAGCCCGGACTGCAACGCGCCGAGGAAGAACTGGCGGAGATGCAGTCCATCGTACAGGCGGATGGGCATGATTTCCTGATCGAGGGTCACGATTGGTGGTACTACGCGGAGAAACTGCGGCAGCAGAAGTTTGCCCTGAACGAGGCGGAGTTGAAACCTTATTTCGAGCTCTCGAATGTACGCCAGGGCGCGTTCTATGTGGCCAATCGATTGTTCGGAGTGACTTTTGAGCCACTCGCCGACGTGCCGGTCTGGAACCCGGTAGTCAAACCCTATGCCGTTTATGGCCCGGAGCAAGAATTCCTGGGCGTTTACATGACGGACGACTATGCCCGCGAATCCAAGCGTGGTGGTGCGTGGATGAGCACCTACCGCAGTGCCTCCAACATCCGTGGCAACGAGATCAGGCCCATCGTCACCAATAATCTGAATCTGGCTGTCCCAGCCGAAGGTGAGCCGACCCTGTTGACCTACGACCAGGTGGAAACGGTATTCCACGAATTTGGCCACGCCCTGCATGGCCTGATGACACAGATTCGCTACCCGCGCTTTTCGGGTACGTCCGGCAGCCCGCGCGATTGGGTCGAGCTCCCTTCCCAGTTCATGGAGCACTACGCCACTGAGCCGGAAGTGTTGGCCGTGTATGCGAAGCATGCCAAAACCGGAGAGCTGATCCCGCAGGAACTGGTGGACAAGGTGCGTGCGGCCTCGACACACAACCAGGGTTTCAAAACCACCGAGTACATCGCGGCCTCGTTACTCGATCTGAAGTGGCACGACTTGTCACCCAAGCAGGCCGCGGCGGTAGAAGACGTCGTCAAGTTCGAGGACGAGGTGCTGGCAGCCTATGGCAAGCCGTCCATCATCGAGACACGCTATCGCAGCCCGTATTTCGCGCACATTTTCGCGGGCGGTTACTCGGCGGGCTATTACGCCTACCTGTGGTCCGAAATCCTCGACGCGGATGGATTCACGGCTTTCAAGGAGACTGGCGACATATTCAACCCCGAGCTGGCACAGCGCCTCAAGGAAAATGTCTACCAGGCCGGGGCTTCGCAAGACGCCGATATACTGTACCGGCAATTCCGGGGGCAGGATCCGACCATCGAACCCCTGCTGAAGATCCGCGGCTTGAACTGAGAAATTGTGGGAGCGGCTTCAGCCGCGACGGGTTGGGAAAAATCATCCCGGCCGAAGCCGCTCCCACATGTCGAACGGTCCCTTGCAGCCGGACTTAGCGCTTGTGCAACCAGCCGGGTAGTAGTTCGAAGGGGTCCTTGTCGCCGAGGTCACCGCATTCGAGGCCTGCTTTCGCCAGGTGCTTTTGCAGCTCACCCGTCTTGTAGGCTTCGAAAGTATCGGTCGCGCCGCCGAGGTGCTCGCCGCCGATGAAGATCTGTGGAATCGTGTTGCTGCCCAGGCGTGAGCGCAGCACGCCACGGATCTGGCCACCCCAATCGTCTTCCTGGTAGGCGACCGAGTCCAGGTCGACTGAGCGGTAGGCGATGCCCAGTTCTTTGAACAGCTTGCGCACGGCCCAGCAGAACTCGCACCATTCAAGCGCGAACAGGACCACCGGTTGATCCGGGTCGCCGAGTGCTTCGTCGACGAAAGCCGCGGCCCGGGCCGAGATCTGTTCGGGCGTCTCCTCGGCTGGCTTCGCAACTGGCGCTGGCGAGGCCTTGACGTCGAATCGGTAACCGGGAGTCGAGCGCGAGATGTCCGTTTCCTCGTCGGTCATCTGCTCGGGGATGCCCTCGAACAGCGGCGTCGACAGGTAACGCTCGCCGGTGTCCGGCAGCATGCACAGGATGGTCGAGTTCGGCGGGGCTTTCGCAGCCACGTTCATCGCGCCGGCAAAGGTAGCCCCACCCGAGGTGCCACTGAAAATGCCCTCCTGCCGGGCCAACTGCCTGGACATCTCCAATGCCTGGTTGCCGTCGATCGGCATGATTTCGTCGACCAGGTGCATGGCCACCGCATCCTCGGTCAGCCGCGGTATGAAATCCGGCGTCCAGCCCTGCATCAGGTGCGGGCGGAAATTGGGGTGGCTGCCATCGGGCGAGCCGTCGTCCTTCCTTGCCTGGGGAATGCCGCTGCCCAGCAATTGCGAATTGTCCGGCTCGCAAACCACGATCCTGGTATGAGGGCTCTTCTGTTTCAGTACCCGCCCGGTGCCCTTCAGCGTGCCGCCGGTGCCGTAGCCGGTGACGAAGTAGTCGAGCTGCCGCGCGCGGAACACGTCCAGGATTTCCAGGGCGGTGGTCCGCGTGTGGGCATCGGCGTTGGCTTCGTTCTCGAACTGGCGCACCAGGAACCAGCCATGGGCTTCGGCCAGTTCTACGGCCTTGGCCAGCATGCCGCTGCCCTTGAGCTCGGCCGGCGTCAGCACCACCTTGGCGCCCAGAAAGCGCAGGATCTTGCGGCGCTCGACGCTGAAGCTTTCGGCCATTGTCAGCACCAGCGGGTAGCCCTTGGCGGCGCAGACCATGGCCAGGCCGATCCCGGTGTTGCCGCTGGTCGCTTCCACCACGGTCTGGCCGGGGCGCAGAGCACCATCGCGTTCTGCCTGCTGGATCACGCTCAGCGCCATGCGGTCCTTGACCGAACCCATGGGATTGAACGATTCGACCTTGACGAACATGTCGATCCCCGCCGGCGCCAGCCGGTTGATCTTCACGATGGGCGTGTTGCCGATGGTTTCGAGGATGTCGTTGCAGTAGTTGGCCATGGGCGTTGGTTTGCTCTGTTGATGGGATTTTCGGAAGTATATACCCCGCCCCAATCGTGCCAAAATAGGCGCTTATCCGGCGCAACTCACTGATGATTCCCGAATCCTACATCGATCCCCGGCTCCCATTGCTCGACTTGCACCGTCACCTGGATGGCAGTATTCGACTCGAAACGGTGCTCGAAGTGGCGCTCCAGCAGGGCATCGAGTTGCCCGCCTACGATCTCGAGGCGCTGCGCCCGCACGTCGTAGTCGAGGGCAAGGCTGCGGGCTTGATGGACTTTATAGGCCGCTTCCGCTGGTTGACGGTCATCCTGCACGATCTGGATACCTGCCGGCGCGTCGCTTATGAGAACGTAGTGGACGCCAAGAGCGAGGGCATCGATTACATCGAGTTGCGCTTCAGCCCCTGGTTCATGGCCGAGACGCACGGGCTCGACCCCGCCGGGGTCGTGGAAGCCGTGGCTGACGGGGTGGTGGCGGGCGAGCACGACACCGGCGTGCGGGCCCAGATCATCGGCATCATGAGCCGGACTTATGACACCGACACCTGCCACAGGGAACTGGATGCCTTGCTGGCGCACCGCGACCACCTGGTGGCCATAGACCTCGCGGGCGACGAGATGAAGTTCCCGGCCAGCCTGTTCGTCGAGCACTTCAAGCGGGCGCGGGATGCCGGATTGCAGGTAACCGTGCATGCCGGGGAGGTGGATGGTGCCGAGAGTGTCTGGGCAGCGATCCGGGAGCTGGGCGCCACGCGGATTGGCCACGGCATCAACTCGCTCGAGGACCCGGCGCTGGTGGAGTACCTGGTCGACCAGCGTATTGGACTGGAGATCGCCATCACATCGAACATCCAGGTGGGCATTGTGGACGACTACCCCGCTCACCCGGTGAAGCGCATCCTGGAGGCGGGAATCGTCGCCAACCTGAACACTGATGATCCTGCCATCAGCGGGATCGATCTGCATCATGAATTTGAAGTGGCGGCGCCCAGCGCCGGGCTCAGTCCCGCACAGACACGCCTTGCGCAAGCTAACGCGCTGGAAATGGCGTTCCTGACCGAGCAGGGAAAACGCACCTTGCTACAGCGACGGGCAAGCCGTAAAGCCGCAGGGCAGCCAGGCCCTCTGTAGGAAGCTGCGTTGCGACTGAATCTTCAGATATGCTGTGATGCTAAAGCTATTTAATACATGTATATAGGAAATATACTTAATGAAAAAAATCACCATAATCATGCTGCTTCTTTTGCTGCCAACCGCCGTTCTTCAGGCCGATTGGCTGGCCGACATCAACGCCATCCACAAAGAAATTGCGGCGCTCACTTCGAACGAGCAAGGACAGAGCGATCTGCAGCGGCTACAGCGTTATTACGAAATCAGCTACGACTTGACGATGCTGGAGAACCCGGAGTTCGCTACCTGGCGGGGTGATCCGCGCGGGCAGGATCGCCTGGAGGATCTGTCGCAGGACGCCGTGCAGCGTCGTCGGCAGGCGACCCGGGATTCACTGGCGCTGATCGACAGCATCGACCGCGCCGCGCTGCCCGCAGACGAGCAGGTCAATTACGACCTGTTGCGTGATACCCTGCGGAGGCGTGTGGAAAGTCTGCGCTTTCCGCAGGAACTGCTGCAGATGAGCCAGATGTCCGGGCCGCAGCAGGAAGTAGCCCGCCTCCTGGCCATGATGCCGAACGGGCGCGTCGACCAGCTGGAGAACCAGATCGCCCGGTTGGAGGCAATGCCGGCCTTTATCGATCAGTCCATTGCTCTGATGCGTGACGGCGCGCAGGCCGGCGTGACGCCTCCGCAAATCACACTGCGCGACGTGCCGCAGCAGATCCGCAACCAACTTGTGGACGATGCTGGCCAGAGCCCGCTGCTGCGGGGCTTCAGGGAGATCCCGGACGCTATCGACCCGCTGCAGGCGGAATCCCTGCGCCAACGCGCTGCGACTGTCTACCGTGAGCGGGTAGTGCCGGCCTATGAGCGCCTGCTCGAGTTTACCGAAAACGAGTATCTTCCGGCAGCGCGCGAGTCCATCGCGGCGCGCGATTTGCCCGACGGCGAAGCCTGGTACAAGCACAATGTCGCGGTGCGCACGACCACCGACCTGACCCCACCGCAAATCCACGAGATCGGGCTGAGCGAGGTCAAGCGCATCCGCAGTGAAATGGAGGCCATCATTGAGTCGACCGGGTTCGAGGGCAGCTTCGAAGAATTTCTGCAGTTCCTGCGCACTGACCCGCAATTTTTTCACACGACCGCGGAAGGACTGATGCGCGAATACCGGGATATCGCCAAGCGCGCGGATCCGGAATTGACAAAGTTGTTCGGTATCCTGCCACGCACACCGTACGGCGTGATCGAAGTGCCGGACTACGCCGCCGAGTCCCAGACTACGGCTTACTACCAGCCCGGTTCCCTCAAGGCGGGCCGGGCCGGTTATTTTTTCGCCAACACCTACGCGCTGGAAACGCGTCCGCGCTGGGAGATGGAGGCGTTGACCCTGCACGAGGCGGTGCCCGGTCATCACCTGCAGATCGCCATCCAGCAGGAATTGGAAGGTCTGCCCTGGTTCCGCCAGAATCCTTCCTATACGGCGTTTGTGGAGGGTTGGGGTCTTTATTCAGAGAGCCTGGGCGAGGCCATGGGATTCTACAAGGACCCCTACTCGAAGTTTGGTCAACTGACCTACGAAATGTGGCGCGCCATCCGCCTGGTGGTCGACACCGGCATGCACTACCTGGGCTGGTCACGAGAGCAGGCCATCGACTTCTTCAAGGCGAACGCCGGCAAGAGCGAACATGACATCGTGGTGGAAATCGATCGCTACATCGTCTGGCCCGGCCAGGCGCTGGCCTACAAGATCGGGGAACTCAAGATCAAGGAATTACGCGCTTACGCCGAGCAGACCCTCGGCGACAAATTCGACGTACGCGCTTTCCATGACGAAGTGCTGGGCAAAGGCGCACTGCCGCTGAACGTCCTCGAAGCCAACATCAAAGCCTGGGTGGCAGGGCAGATGTAGCACTTCCTACCACATCAAACCCAGTTCCAGGGCCAGCGTATCGAAGTCGAAATCCGCGCGGTCCGCGCTGAAGAACTCGCGGATATAGGTTCCGCGCATGAAGAACGCCTCGTTCATGTCCCAGCGCAAGCCCAGGCCGACGTTGTAGGAAAAGCCGGAGGCATCATAGGTGGACCAGGTGGTGTCGCAGATGTAGCCCCACCAGGGATCCCACCAGCAGCCCGTCACTGGTGGCTGGTTGGGGACATTGGAATCGAGCTTGGCATAACCGATACCGGCCTGCACGAACGGCGTCAGCGGCCGGCGCAGGAAGTTGTAGGTAGCGCTGACCTGGTTAGAGTAGCGGGCAGCCGAGTAGTTGAGTGTCTGGGTGGGTATCTCCGGGTTTTCGGGCACGATGGTCGCCACATAGTCGGGCTTGGCCAGCATGAACTTCCAGGAAAAATTCCACTTTGGCGTCAGGTTCCAGCCAACGGTGAAACCCCAGGCCAGAGCGCTGTCGAGGTCCACCGAGGAACCATTGTCCCCGGCTGCGCTCTGACTACCCTGCGAGCCGATCAGCAGGCTGGCTTCCCAGGTGCCGTCACGCAAGCCCTCGTAATCGCGCTTCTTGTTGAAGCGCTGCGCATGGGCCGTGCTGGTCATGGCGAGCAGCAGCAGCAGCAGGATGAGGCGTTTGAGGGTCATGGGATGATTACCTTGTCGGCCACTTTTGGGTCCGTCTGGAAGTGTTGGGAGATCGCCCGGTGCGGGCCTTCCCGAATGAGCGTGAATGTAGCGGAAATCCGGGGTGCATTCAAATTGCGTCACCGGTGCGAATGAGCTCATCGCGGGGCTCAGGCAGCGCGGAGCACGTTGACGGGCGCATGGGTGATCACGCGCCAGGTCGCTGCCATGCCGCTGAGGCCGACGAACAGCATGCCGAGCAGGGGTCCGGCCAGCCACAGTTGCGGACTGAGATGGTACTCAAGGTCGAACAGGTTTTCCGCCAACAGGAAGCCCGCCAGGGAGGCGCCGGTGGCGGCCAGGACGCCGGCCAGCAGCCCAATGGCGAGAAACTCGGTGGCGACTCCGCTCAGGACGCGCCGCTTGGATGCGCCGAAGGTGCGCAGCATGGCGCTCTCGTAGCGGCGTTCGTCGCGCGTCGCCTGGACGGCCGCCCACAGCACGGTCAGCCCCGCCAGCAGGGTGAACACGAACACCGCCTGTACCGCCAGCGCGGCCTTGTCCATGACGTCCCGGACCTGACTGAGGACGGCGTCGAGATCGATAGCCGTGACGCTGGGGAACTGGCGCATCAGGTCGAGCACAACGTCGCGCCGCGCATCCTCAACGTGCAAGCTGGTGATGAAGGTGGCCGGAAAGGCCTCGAGCACACCCGGGGCAAATACCATGAAGAAATTCGGGCTGAAGGAATCCCACTCCACGGTCCGGAAACTGGTGACCGTGGCGGCGATCGTTTCGCCGGCGATGTCGAAGGCGACTTCATCGCCCAGGGCCAGGTCGAGTTCGCGGCCGAACTCCTCCTCCAC
>Ga0209536_100013887_pt1 | contig 11587 bp, 10 predicted proteins | sample DeeMarSeWOR28_12_FD_187461 | JGI IMG/M metagenome (GOLD analysis project Ga0209536, IMG submission 187461) | Marine sediment microbial communities from White Oak River estuary, North Carolina - WOR-2-8_12 (SPAdes) (version 2) | ecosystem: Environmental > Aquatic > Marine > Intertidal zone >... | reverse complement strand
CCACGATGAATCCCTGTCAATTCCGAGGATGTCGTAATCACCTGCATCTGGCAGGTATGCTGACATATCGGTTCCTTGATCTTTCAGCACCGTATCCGTACTCAACACACGAAGATCATTTCCATCCCCACCGAGATACACATAATACGTGACCGTATCATTGATACTCGACAGCACCTGCTGATTATCCCCATTCGTTACGTTGGTGCTAACTGCTCCGCTGTTTATCAACGCATTATTATAAACCCTGCAATTTGTCCATGTATGATCATTCCAGTCGGTGTTGTTCGCAAATGCGATAGATGTTGCATTTGGATAATCCACAATCGTGTTGTTGGCGAATGTTATATCCGAACAGGTATGTGGTGCTTCGCCATCTGCATAGTTATAATTCAATCCCAAGATATTCGATCTTGCTGCAAGTGTTGCATCTGTCAATGCCACCACGTTATTGAATACATACACTTCACTCGTGCCCCATCCCCACAGCGAAAAATTGATCCCTGTGTTGGGCGGATCTTCAATGTAGTTGTTCCAAATCCGGATCTTCCGTCCTTGGCCCTGATACCCATCCCCGAGCTGTCCACCGGATGGATAGCTAACATCATACCAAAATTTTACGATGTTGTTGTAGACATCAACACCCTTTCCGCCTGCGCCAATAGCATCGTCGCCATACTGATCATTTCGTCTTGGCGGCTCAAGATAGTTGTCATGTACTGAGCTATGTCCAAATACGGTATCGAGGTTCGGATTCATGATTATCATTCGGGAATCCGTACCATCTGAATCATACAACTTTTTCATGTAGCAGTTGTCGATCACAATATAATTTCCGCCATCTGAAATGAGGCTCTTTGATCGTGTTCCAAAATCTATATACGAAAGGCGGATGTAACTATCTGCCCCTGTACTCATCGGCCTATCACCACCACTGAACACGAAGTGCCTCTGACCTCCATAGTTTCCATCAAGATACACGCCACCGCTTGTTACAAAGTCGCCCGATGCAGTAAACGTCGCAACGCCGTTGTGTGAAGATGTCTGTCCGATCCGATACGTCACGACATTGTCCCATCCCGATGCAGATGGATTGCTCGATGGATTCATACTGCTTACGGTATAGCTTCGACCTGCGCCTCCTGTAGGACCTCCGGAGATATAAACCACTGCACCTGCGCTCAAGCCTACAGCGCTATCCAAACTTGTCCAAGCATTCGCCCACGTCAATCCATCGTTTGTCCCAGTTGCCTGACTGTCAACATATCTATTTATCCCAATAGCTGCAGAATTGGTTACAGTTCTCCCTGAGAAGCTCGCCAAATCGTTTCCGGTGGTGTCTTCGATCCCATTACCTGGCTGGACGTAGGCCAATGAGAGCGTCTCCCCTGGCATAATTACACGAGATGTATTATACACCAACGTAGCTGAATCCAAACCAGAGTTGTATGTCAACGCTACAGAGCCACCAGACGCCGTTACCGCAAACCCGCCAACTCCGCCTGAGCCAGATGTAACCGCCTCGTTAAACGGAATCGAGATATACGTTCCAGAAGAGCCAACTGCTGGATTTGCCGACAGCTGCGGCGCGCTTGTATCCACGCCTGTATATTCAAATGCTCCGATGTCAAACGACGAATCCCGTGTTCTGCCTTCGTAATCTGTCGTAAAATACGAGCTAAGATTGTATCCAGCATTCCGCAGCGTCGAATCAGAGCTCCTCGGCGTCAAGTTGTTGCCTGTGTTGAATGGAGAATAACTCTGAACGACACCTGGAGCAGCAGAGGAGGATAAGGATACTTGATTGCTTGTAGTAACTGTTCCATAAATATCCCAGGGCCCCTGTACGTTGATGCAAACATTGTTTCTCGTTTCGCAGTCTACATACCGACGTTTTGAAGGATCGGTTCCAGCAGATTGAACAATCCCACGACCCAGAGAGGCTCCATAATAATCAACAATCGTATTATTGAATATCTTTAGCCGTGTGTGATCATAATACTCAGGAGCTCCTGAAATCCCAAAATCCGGACCATATCTTAATCCAGTCACTATCGCGGCCTTGCCTGCTCCAGTCATTGTTGCAGACTGGTAGTTTATGAACAGGTTGTTATAGATTCGAAAATCAGTTGTGGAGTAATACGTCGATAGATAAATCGCATACTGTGGGTTGTCGATGAACTTATTGTTATAAATCTTTACTCTACGACATCCACCCAAAGTCTGAAACACATCGGAGTGTTGGCTATACGTCGAGTCTGAACCAACATCAATAGTATCAAATATATTATTGTAAAACGAGCATCCTGACAGATTGCCACGAAATGTATCATCACCCAACGACCAATGCGCAAATCTCGCAGTTATAAAAGTGTTGTGATGAATAAGTGTTGTATCCCATGCATTATCCTTATCGGTATTAAAACTTCCAATCATGTCTCCATTAACTGGGCAGGGCTGTCCGGCATAGCTTGGCAGCCAATAATTCTTATAGAAGTAGCAGTGGTCTATCTCAACGTCATACCCTCCAGTATCTCCTTGCCAAAGAACTAAAGCAACCCGAGCCTCCGGAAAATTACAGTAGCTTAGTCTGAAATAGTTCCTATTCCACATTGTTCCGCTAGATAGGAACCTAAAGTGCATATCCCCATCGCCAGCATCTCCACTGACATTAACGTGTTGGGCGCTGACTGGGCCTCCAGATATAGTAAACCGCGCCTCTCCGTTGTGTGGATATGACTGTCCGATCTTATAGGTGACCCGATTTGTCGATGACCCACCATACGGCGTAACCGAACTGCCAGAGTAACTCTTATATGATGTCCCACCTGAGAAGTACACCGTATCACCCGCACTAACGCCTGTGATGTTCGAGATGTTCTTCCAGGCCGTGGACCACGATTGCCCATTTCCACTTGAGCTAACTCCGCTATCAACATACCACGTCGCTGCAAACGTCGGAGACGCAACAAACAAAAAGAACAAAAACAAAAGAAGTAATTTTCGCATCATGACTCCTCATACTCGCACAGACTGTCTATCACACCATTTATATCCCAACTCATACCTGAGTTCGTATCATACCCCATCATCGTATACAGATATCGAAAATCCTGCTGTTCGCTCAATGTAAGCGTGACTGTATTAACCAAATCCTCTTCGGTTCGGCCAGGATCATCATAAATCCGGCAGTAGACTGTTCCATACGTTCCAACTGATTCATCTCGCTCAATCTGGAGGTAAATCCAGCTGGTCACACTTACAGCAGGCGTCGAATCTCCCGAGACATAGCTCCCTGCATTTACCTCATATAGATCAACAACCGGATTGACTGAGTTGTCTCTGATGTAGGCAAAAATCCCATCGCCAGTGTTATCTACGTATCCCTTCATATCATAGTTGGCGCTGTTGCCTACTGCCCAAAAGCCGAACCACTGCCAATCTTCACTCTCGTTGAGATACACATCGACATCAAACATAAAGTTGCCGGAGTAGTATCCCGCACCCATATCTTTGTAGTAGAAATATGTTACATCACGAGAATCGAAGTTGGTGTTTGATGTAATCGTATCGGAATCAGTGACTTCCCATGCGCTGTTCGGGTCACCTGTTGACTCGCCTGTCCATCCGCTCGTGAAATCAAACTCATTGCATGATCCCCATCCGCCTCCACCGCCTCCTCCTCCACTTGGAGCACGGACCACCATCATCGAATGAACTTCGGGAACCTCAATGATGGCAGACTCCGACGCAGCTCCAAACAGGAGCAATGGCACAAAAAGCAGACTTAGCAGTAACTTTTTCATCTTCTACCTCTCGATCTCAATTACGATCCGCGCCTCAGCTGGAATTTCAACCACCTGAGGCTCCGAAGGCATCGTATAGCGCAGGTGATCCGACTCGGCTGATTGGCTGCCACTTTCAGTGGCCTGGAGAAAGAACTCATACCGGACGCCTTGCTGTAGGTTTAATGCTCCCAGATCATACTCCCGTAGGGTTCCTGGCACGATTGCAACAGAGTTCCAGATCGTCGCAGAGAGTTCTTTGAATGATAGGATGAATCCGTCGGGCTCACCGTTTTGCACATCCCACCTAAGCGTAGGTGAGCCGAACGCACTTCCAGCAAACAACAACGAGACAACTAACCCCAGCAGTAATTTTTTCATGATCTCCTCCTTATGGCTCCGTAAAGGTTAATTCCACCCACAGGCCCTTTGCAGCTGTTCCTGTTTGTATTGCATCGATGTCAATCCGAATGCTATCGGCTTCTGCAACATCGTCGTAGCTTGTATTAATCGTTCCTTGTTGTGCTGAAGTATCTGTATCCGTCTCACCCGTTTCGATTCGCATCGCAGTAGACAGCATGTCTTGCGAATCCGTGACATTGTAGATCATAATATCAAGGTTCCCCGTGGTGCCAGCAGTTTGTACCTGAGCCGCGATTCCTGTAAGATTCCAACCGTCGATCTTTTCGGGAATCCTGAAGAACACGCCTCCTGCTCCGTCTTCGACAGCTGTGTCGGTGCCATCGTCATATACCAAAATCCCGATGACTTCTTTTGCATGGTCGCCAAGTGCATCCCCGCTAATATAATCATCCCCGCTGTTCGTCCACTGCACTGATCCCGTGGAGAACTTCACACCACTTGGCAGCTCCCATCGGTTATCCGACTCATCGAACTGCAACACTAAAGTGTCCTCAGCCCCGCCCTGCGTGATGTAGAAAAGTATATCAGCGTTCTCTGAGCCATCTCCACCATCCGCATAAACAATTTTGATCTTCCCCATGTCCTTGTCGTCGCCTGGAGCACTTGTATCTCGAAACAAAACATACGGATCGTCTCCTGCAACAAGATTCATTCCAGAGGCATAAACTTCAACTAGATCCCAAACGCCTTGCGAGGAGTAGTCATCTGGCCGAATATGAGCCGGACTGTCCTCAGTATCCGTTGCGTCCGAGTCGAATTGATACATATAAACAACATTCCCCGTGACTACGATGCACCCATCGCCGTCATTTAAATCCGACACCGAGAGGTCATCCATTGCATCGGCTGCAGATGTAAGTGCAGTTTTGAAATACAGCACGTTTGGTGAAGATGCTTCGTTCTCCAGCTTCTTCGCGGGGCGATCCATCAACGTGTCGATCTCGAGTTTCTTCGTTGTTCCAGTTGCTGCCATTGTGGTATCCGAGACGTCAACGATAGGCACAATGTCATCGTCGTCTGGCGCAGCCGTCAGCTCTGTAAGCTCTGTGATCTTTGCAGCTGCACCGGCTGACTCAGCCATTTTGAGAATATCCTCTTTGATAATATTCAGCTGCTTTTCTCTCGATGCATACTCCTCTGGAGTCACGTCGTCCATCGACTTTCCTGTTTGCGAAGGAGCCGTGACACATCCTGCAAAGAGAAACATCGCACTAAACGCAACCAACAAATAATCTCTAAATCGTTTCATGACCTCTTCCTCATCCTTACATCGTTAGGATCAAAATATTATCCCCAAGCGGATCGGCTTCCCAAATTCCATCTGTTTGCGGTTCTATGATATAAACTTTTTTATCATCGGCAATACCGACGTTTAGTTGATGCAACTCATATATCCCATGAAACATATTTCCGAACGCCTCTCCGATCGTGGCCGGACCCCGCTCTTTGAAATACTCCTTCGCCTCAGCGTGTAGCTGCAATGCAAAGTAATCACACTCGGTGTTCCACTTGCGGAATTCGATGCCATCGACCTTCGACTTCTTCAAGAAAGTTCGAATCTCATGAAGCGGTGGTGCATAAAACTCCCTGTTCTTGAGCCAGACGAACGATAGCTGCGGCCATATATCCTTGAGCACCTCGCGAATTGCCTCTGATGTTAAAAGCATCTACTTTCTCACCTCACTAAATTCATCCAACCGCCCGTATCGTTTTAGGTAAGCCCGCACGCCATCATCTATATCAAGCGCATTCACTTTCTCGCCTGAGAGCTTCGAGACGTAGTCAGCCACATCTTTCAGCGTGTAGCGGTGGACGGGTGTATGCACGACGTATGGGAGGCGTTCAGACACTCCATTTAACCCGAAGAGCTTCCGAACGGCTTGCCTGTTTATAGTAGTTGCAACCATGTCGGTCCAGCCTTCCAAGCATAAATAGAACATATCCGTCTGCTCCTTTGCAAGTGCATACGACCCCGTTCGCTCCATTCCAAGCATGACAAACTGTGCCAGCACCGTCACTGACATTTCTTTGTTGTATCGGTTAATCACCTCAACCGTGTTAAACTGCCTCTGGCCTTCAGAGGATACGAGTTTGAACTCCCAACCAAATGGCAGCAGTAGGCCGTCCTGCTCGTCGCGTCGGATGTTCGTGATCAATCGCTTCGCAGCTGCGATCATAGCTGTGACCTCAGCATCATCGGAGTTCGGATCGACGCCCTCTGGAAGTGTAAGCATTGGCATCCCCGCCAAGTCCCTCTCGATTCCGATGCCTTCAATCTCCTCAACTGTCTTTTTGAAGTACCACGGGCGATACGCATTACGGAGGATCGAGCGGCCCTCTGGATTAGCGCCATTTGGCTCTGTGCGGAAGTGGATGCATTTGTTGATGGGGATGTAGAACTCCTTATAGTCAGGTGCGGGCCGTTGCCAGAATCCGATTGTGTCTCCGACGTCGTCGATCTCCCACTTCTCGTGGGCCTGCTGAACTCGAGGAGCAAACTTTCGCCAGTATATCCGACCATCTGGCCTCCTTTCGTAGACCTGCTCGAAGAGCGAAAAGCCATACGTGAGAAAAGATAGCGACTCTGCGATGAACTCTCCCCACGATTGCTCCATCGACATCATGTTCTCCACGAGGAAATCCGCGTCTTTCCGCGCCTGCGCGCTGTCATCTGCAGGTCGAACATCCCACCGCGCTTCGCGGATTATCTGCGTAATTGCGTGTAGACAGGCTCCGAGGATCGGATCGTTCTCTCGCATCTCCCGAAATGTCTTTATCCCGCCACTTCCCTGCAATGAGGACAAAAACTCATCGTATATGAAGCCATAGCTCCGTTTGGTCCCCGTTTTGCCGATCTCCAATGCGTTATACGGTTTTCTAGGCATTTAATTGCCTCCATCGCCGGTAATTCCGGCCATTTGGATTTGGTTTTTCCAAGTCCCAGATGCTGGACTTATGCAGCCCATCGTTCGCCTTTCCAAGGCCGAGAGGCACTATCCACGGATTTGCTTTGCTTATGCAGATGTTGTTATCTGCAAATGCGTAAACGAATGCATCGACGTAATCGGGGCTTCGTCCCATACGAGCGATCATTGCGTCCTTCGACTCGATCTGAATTTTTCCGTTCGGGTATTTGTACCGGATGTCGTATGCCTCTGCGATAAATCGCTCCGGCCAGTGTTTGCAGTAAATCGAGGTGAGGACTTCTCGGGTCTCCCAGTACGCCTGCGCTCGGACGTTGAGATACCTCTCCTTCATCCGCGGATCGGGTCCCAAGTTGCTGATCACCGGCCTCACGATCTTTGGATAGAGGCGTTTGCATGTATCATAAACCCCTGCGCCAACACCTATCGCATCAATTTTAACCGATGCAGGCTCATACGCTTGGATGAGCCCGATAAGCCAGGTGGATATGTCCACTGTATCCACTGTAGTCCCCGAGAGATACTTCTCCTCGAATTTGAGAACATGGGTTCCCCGACGGATACACGCGATTGTTCGAGAAGTCGTCCGCCCGATATCCACGCCAATCTCAACCACGTCTCCGGATGCTCCGCTCGGCGGTGGTGAGTTGTTACGCATGGCCTCAAGGTCTGCAGGAGGGAAGATAAGCTCGATGTCTGATTCAGGGAACTCTCCCAGCACCTTGATTCGAAAGATGGGGTGTTCTTTGCCATATCGAGCCTCCATCATCTTGATATAGCGATCCTCAACGAACTTCGAGTCGTAGCACGAAACGTGAAACAGCCTGTAGAGGCCCTTCATCTGCGGATTGTTAAAGACATCGTAGAAGTAACCGGTGAGCCGAGTTGGGTTGGCTGCGAGAATTGCGTAGGCGCGTTTTCCCGTGAGTGCCCCTTCGACGGCTGGGAAAATCGCATCGGGGACTCCAGATGCTTCGTCAACGATATACAGCAAGTTCTCCTCCGCGTGAAACCCCTGCAACCCCTCTGCAACCTGCCCATCTGGGCTCACCCGAGCCGTTCGTGCGACTGCATACCACTGCGGTTCGTATTTTTTCACCGCAAGTTTGGATTGTGTCCAGTTCAACAACCGCCCGAGGAAATGTGAGCGGCTCATCCACTTGTGATGTTCGCCCCAGAGCAAGTCGTGTAGCTGATGCTGACTCGGCGCGGTGGTTGGGATCTTGCAGAATGGGCGGGTTCCGATAAACCACATCGTCGCGAGGCTGAGCCAGACCGTCTTACCCACGCCCGAGCCTGCGCGGATCGCGATAAAGTGATCATCACGAAGCGCTTCGAACGCCCGCTTCTGCCAGTCGTCAAGCTCCACGCCGATAAGATCCCTGCAAAACTCGATCGGGTGCTCTTCGTAGAACTGCATTGCCTCGATGCTCAAGCCGTATGAGTCGATTCGATCGACGTCGCTCGGTGCCTGCGGCGCGGTGGGCTGTTGCGAACTAGTCATCCTGCGACTCCGTCTGAGCCGGAACTGGAGCTAGAGCCGGACTGCTTTGAGCCGGACTGCGTGGGAAAGCCGACTCGGTGTCATCTCGCTCCGCGTGGGCCTTCTCATACGCCTTCCCGTGTTTCTTTTGATACGCGTCAGCGATGAGGTCACCCAGATCGACCGTCCCGACGAGCCGTCGCTCAGCCGCTTTGTTCCCCGTTCGGTCGAGAACATCCCACGCGGACTTCAACCGTAAAGGCGCCGATACAGGCTGACCATCCAGTGTCCCGCTTGTCACAACCTCGTGGCAAGCCATCGCAGCCATCGGGGCCGTAGCCTCGAGAACTTGCATCGCGCTTGCTCGGGTGGTGATGAACTCCGATTCAACACGCGCTTGCAGCTCTTCGAGCGTGCTTTGGAAGAGTGCGTCATCGAGCAAGACGCTGATGCGGGATTGGGATATCCCCAGTTCCTCGGAGATCTCCTTCGCGGTCTGGCCAACAATCATCCGGCGCATTATGTCCCGATGTCGCGCGGAGATTCTTTGCAAGCGTGCCATTTGCGTCCTCCTTTTTCATTTGTTTGATTAGTTGCCTGAGATCAGGGTCGGCTTTTGAGTTTGGATGCATCCTGCCCTCCTTGGTTCGTAGATCTAGGGAGCCCGCTTGCAGCATCCGCTGAGTGGGCTTCCCCAGTTGATGCCACCACTTTACCACAACTGCGCCCAATTTGTCAAGTAAAATCGTGCGGTTATGCAGGTTCCGCCTATAGCGGAGGCTACTCCGTAGCTTTAGCTACTCAGGCGCACGCACACTTGGCATCAAGTTTTCGGTGAGCCGCTGCTCCGCCGCGCGTTGCTTAAGCTATCGAGTCGAAGATGTGGTGTGGTTGGAGATGGGTGCGAGGCAAAAATATTGAGTTAAATTTGCATTTTTTGAGTTAAATTGAGTTAAATTGAGGAGTGCGAGAAATAGGGTAAGTTAAATTGAGTTTAACTTACCCTAAATGAGGAAGGGTGTGATTTAGCGGGAAAGACCCATGATAATTGGGTCAGAAAATTCCAAATCCAACTGGCTTAAGGTAAAATCCATCCAAGTCATAAAGAACGTGGGCAATACAGGTGCATTGGGGTCTAGCTTGATGGATTCTGTTATAGCGTCCTCTAATGTGCTACGCCTTACTGGAATTTCAAAAGTGATTTTAACCTTGTCCATTTTAATCTCCTTTATGTGGGGCGGCCTAAACCGCCCCGGATTGAGGTTAAATTACTTAGAGCCAAGGGCATTCAAGATAAGTGAGTTAATCTTATCTAGAGTAGCTCTTGCTTCCCCATTTGGGTCTAACTCGGCCATTCTTTCCAAAGCCTTGGTGGCTTCAGTCAAAGTGGCCTTGCCTGTCTTCCATTCCTCTAGGACTTGTTCCGGTGACTCATACCTAGCTAAATCATTCCGGACTTTGGTCCACTTGGCTTGACCTGCCCTCAATTGGTCAAGCAGAGTCAAATTGGCCTTAAATACCTTATGGCCTGTGGAATTGAGCAGAGGTAGCTCTAATACTCCCCAACCGTGAAATACTGTGTACTTCTTAGTATAGGCTGGGATATTTATTGTACACATAGGAGAATTGACTTCAACTACGTGTTTTTTAGCCACCTCTATGGGCCTTGACTTAGGCCCGTCTGGTTTGACCATCTTTGTGGTCTTTTTAGAAATACCATAGGTATCTCTATCCTTTTTAGGTAAGTCTCCCATAATTTTGTTTCCTTTCTTAAAATGGGTTTTTAGTAGCCCAAAATACTGATAATTACTATAAACAGTATCCAGGCCACCCCTATTGAGACAAACAGGCCTATCATTAAGAATCACCTCCTTCCTTGGCAAAGACTTTGTAAGACTGGACAAGGCTACCTCAGCTTTAGAAAGGTTTTGTTTTTTTATGGCTAAATAGTCCATACTTTGAATCCTTAGCTAAATTGAGTTAGATTAATTTGCCCGCCTTACACCCTATGATGATGCAATTTTTATGCCACCAAATTGATTGCACCAGAAAAATGCATCTCAGAAAAATGGCAGTAATATCAATGGCTTACATAGGCTGTCAATTTACTGCCACCAGGCGTACCGCCTGCAAATCCCGTGCCAATGACAAAAATTGGCAGCGAGGCCGAATCCTGTGAAATTACAGCAAGTTATCCATTGCACAAAAGTATAACAAGTTATGAAAAAATGCACGCGTCAAAAAATTGGCTGTAAATCCGGTGGCACGAAAATTGCAGCCAATGGAGCGTCAATAATTTGACGGTCTCCTGCTGGCACGAAAATTGCAATTACAAAAACTGTGCCAGTAATCATGTAATCATGTAATCATGTAATCATGTAATCTTGCAGGCTTGTAATCATGTAAGCCTGCAAGATTGTAAGCATGCTTACACGCGCGCACGCGCGATCATCCCATGTCGGTTCATCATGTCGGTCGAGCCTGAGGGTGGATCATCTATATGTCGGTCGTCGGTGTCGGTGCAGCACGGGAGTACGATCATCCTATGTCGGTTCAGCTTCTCGGGCTCGCCAAAGGCGCAGGGATCATCCTATATGTCGGTCATGCTTCTCGGTCATGCCCGTAAGTTTAGCGCGGTAAAAATGTGGAAACCGCTGTAAGTGTTTGAAATTATTCAGTTTTCCACGCGCCTCCCTTTTGGGTGAATTTTGGACGCCGTAACTGCCTGAAATTGCACAGGAAAACGGCCAATTTTCTGTCACGCACTTTACGAGTTTTACACGCGGAAAAAACCCAATAAAATCAGTGGGTTCCAAAGTTTCCCAATTTCCCAGTTCCCCTAAAACGTCCCGTTTCAAACCCGCTAAAATTACGGACATGACTAACCGCTCATGCCCGTAAATTTAGCGCGGTAAACTTACGGGAATGCGGGTGCGGTTGGCTCCAGGCGCGCGCAGGGATGCTGTTTTTTT
>Ga0209536_100013886_pt1 | contig 11588 bp, 8 predicted proteins | sample DeeMarSeWOR28_12_FD_187461 | JGI IMG/M metagenome (GOLD analysis project Ga0209536, IMG submission 187461) | Marine sediment microbial communities from White Oak River estuary, North Carolina - WOR-2-8_12 (SPAdes) (version 2) | ecosystem: Environmental > Aquatic > Marine > Intertidal zone >... | reverse complement strand
ATAATTATTATAAATTAAATTAGGTAGGCACGAATCCTTATTGGTACGCTTGAAAAATGTTGAAGATTCGCATATACATCATGGATTAGACTGCTCAATAGTTTTTTGTAGCTGAAGAGGTTAATTGTAGAAGGCTATTTGTTAATCACGTTTCTCCTCTTTTTATCTGATTTTTTTAAAAAGCAAACTAAGCGAGATTGAAAATGGATACTGATGAAAACGGTCAAATACCCAGCTGGGTTCTGACTCTGGAGGACCTGTTTGACAGTATTCCGATAGGATTAATCATCATGGATAAGCAGGGTAAAATTATGATGTTTAATCGCACCCAAGAGCAGGTTACCAGGATAGATCGGAAAAAAATAATCGGCACGTATTATCACGAAACTTTCAAGGATACAATTAAGCAGCTGGACAAAGCAAAACATTATTGGGACCTTTTGAAAAATGGCAAATCATTTTCAATAATTTTTCACGAGTTAATCCCGCAATTCCACGACTTGGCCCTGACAGGAAAAGGATACGGTGTACCTCTTTTGTCTGGAAAAGGTTTCATGATAGCATCGGATTTTTCAGATGAGATGAAACTTGACAAGCACACGCTCCAGCAATTGAATTTCCAACTCGCGAAATCATCTGCCTTCTTGCAAAATCTTCTGGATTCCTCACCGAATGCCGTGATCGTGACCAATGAAGAAGGATTTATTAGCACCAGTAATAAAACTGCGGAACGGCTATTTGGATTATCCAGAGAAGACCTGGCCTGGCGCCATATTTCTCTCCTAATGGAAAGCCAGCTGGAACAATCAGAATTTAGCACATTAGCGCAAAAGAAAACTGCCTCTGAGTTTAATCTAAAAAAAAATAACAAACAGATTTTTCCAGCAAGAGTTCGGCTCTCTTATCTCGATGCGGAAGAGGATGAATCTGGGTCCTGGCTGTTTATTATTGAAGATATTACATACGAAAAATCGATCGAGTTTTCATTATCGGAGCGCTTGCAATTTGAACAGTTGCTGTCTGAACTTTTTTCCACTTTTGTAGATATCAAAGTCGACGAAATCGATGGCAAAATAAACTATGCATTAAAGCAAATCGGGCAGATTTTAAATATTGACCGATGCTATTTATCGCAGTTTGAGCGATTAAAAAACATGTATCTGGCTACACACGCATGGGCGGCAGATGGAATTACAGCAATTCCCATCGGTTCGGCTTCTGAACAGTTTCCATGGCTATTTTCAGAGTTAACCCAAAAGAAGACCGTTCAATTTGAACGCCTGAAAGATATTCCCGAGAGTGCATATATTGACCAGATGAATTACAGAAAGCTCGGAACTAAATCTCAATTGACGATTCCTTTGATCGATGATCGATTTGTCATAGGATGTTTTTCTCTGGACCAGATTCAACATGAGAGAACCTGGAATCCCGATCTGGTCAATCGGCTTCAAATCGTTGCCGAGGTAATGCGGAACATTCTTTCAAAAAAACAATCCGATGAGAATTTGCAAAAAGCCTATCAGGAAATCAAGCAACTGAAAGACCGTTTAGAGAATGAACGCAACTATCTGCGAGAAGAGATCAAGATTGAGCACAATTACGAAAATATTATCGGTCAGAGTCAATCCCTGCAGTATGCTCTCTACAAGGTTGAGCAGGTTGCGCCCACAGACTCGACGGTTCTCCTTCTGGGCGAGACAGGAACTGGGAAGGAATTGCTGGCACGCGCTATCCACAACAAAAGTTTAAGAAAGAATCAACCATTAATTAAATTAAATTGCGCGTCTTTGCATACAAACCTGATTGAAAGTGAATTATTTGGACATGAAAAAGGTGCTTTTACAGGAGCTCATTCTGTGAGAAAAGGACGGTTCGAGCTGGCTGACGGGGCCACATTGTTTCTGGACGAAATTGGTGAGTTGCCCCTGGAAACACAAGCTAAGTTGCTAAGGGTTTTACAGGAAGGACAGTTCGAACGATTAGGCAGTTCAACAACAATGAATGTGGATGTACGCATCATAGCAGCCACCAATCGGAACTTAGATGAGGCAGTAGAAGAGGGTCGTTTTAGAAACGATCTTTGGTATCGCCTCAACGTTTTTCCCATTACCTCACCACCCCTTAGACGCAGAAAAGAGGATATTCCGTTATTGGTAAACTGGTTGGTCGATAAATATAGCCGACAAATGGGTAAAAAAATTGATAATATTTCAGGTCACACCATGGAAGCCCTGGAATCATATTCCTGGCCAGGCAATGTCAGGGAATTAGAAAATGTCATCGAACGAGCCGTTATAAGCACTCAGGGCAATGTCCTCGATGTGGGAGATAAGCTCCAAACAAATCAGACAAAAATATCGCCAACAGTAGAGAAAAAGCCTATTTCTGAAATCGAGCGCAGCTATATCCTCGAAACACTGGAGCAGACACGGTGGCGAATCGAAGGCAAAAGTGGTGCTGCCAAGATACTCGGTCTAACACCCAGCAGTCTTCGGCGTCGGATGGCAAAATACAATATTCAGCGTCCTTAAAACGACCCCTTTAACTCATCTTTTTGTCAGTAGAATAAAAATCCACTCTTTTGATTAGAATCTACCCTCCGCCGAAAATGGAGGCCCCCACCGTTTCCGGTGGGATTTTTCTCCTAATATTTTTGCACCTTCCTAAAGCTAATCGATATTTATTAATTAATTCAAGTTTTTATATTTTTATATGGTTTTCTATCCCTTTGGCACACAAAGTGCTAATTTCTATCGTAACCGCAGGACAATTAATTTTCAGGGTGATCTCATATAATTTCGCGAACTGAATAAATAAATATTAACCCCATTTTAAATAATGAGCTGTCATGGCAGATTATCGGCATCCAATCTTACAAAAACGGAATCAATCTGAATTTCAACAAAAGCTTCTGTCACTGATGGAACAGAATGGTATGGATGTGATGATGGTTCTGAATCCGCAACACATCTATTATGCAACCGGTTATCTTTCAAAAGCCGCCGGCCTTCCAGGCATCATGCCGGGAATATTTTCCGTGGCTTTGATCTCTCGGCAAAGTGAGGCTGTGTTGTTCATGACAGGACTGGAGGCAGATGAGGCGAAACTACAAACCAGGAATGTTGAGGTTGTATCTTTGCCAACTTTCTATTTTATCGACGATGGAACCGAAGCGTCACGCCAAGAACGGGGTGTTGATTTTGTATCCACTCCAGCCATCCAACTCGCTCTGGATACAGCAAGGGACATGATTAACGATCCGGTTATTGGGTTGGAAATGAATGCGCTGTCGTTCAATGCGGCAGAAACCGTGTTGAAACAAATCAGCCGAGATAACTTGGTCGATTGCGGACAACTATTGACAGAGGCTCGCAGAATCAAAACTCCATGGGAAATCGACATCTTAAGACTCGGGGCCCAGCACTGGGATCGGGTTGTCAGGTCAGTGGCTCAGAACATTGAGCCAGGAATGAATCTGCTCGGTATGGATGAACTGATCATGAGAACAGCCTGGGAAATGGATTCGCAACAAACGCTTACCAACATAGTGCTCATTACCGGTTGTGGTCCGTTTGTTGGTCTCAGTGGTCTTGGAAGAAATTATACACTTCAGGAAGGAGACCTGGTTAAAATAGACGGTGGAGGTGTTCACCTGGGTTACACGACTGATATTAGTCGTGTTTGGTCCATCGGAAAACCTTCTCCTGCCAAAGTGGCGTGCTTCGACGTTTTATATAGCGCCTTCCAAAAGGGTTTGGAAATGCTGAAACCAGGAATCAAACTATCTGACATGTACAATGCCTGCAGGGCAATGGTCGAGTCATCAAACATAATCCCCAGCTATCCACGCGGACACATCGGGCATTCAATCAGCCTTGAGGCCACACTCGAAGATCACCCCTGGATCACTGCGGAAGAACATTCGGTTTTCGAGCCAGGAATGGTGGTAAGCCATGAAATGTCTTATGCGGCAACCGCAAATTTAGCCCATCAGGGTTCCTATAACATCGAAGACACTGTTCTCATTACCGATGACGGCCATGAGCGCTTTTCATTTGTGAATGAAACTCTGGAATGGAATGGGGAATGATCTTAAATACCAGCGGGGATCTTACAACGCAAATTGTCCGCGAACACAGAGTATATCATGTTTATAACAATTATTCGAATAACGGTCAAAAGCGAAAAGCTCCGGGAGTTTGAACAGACGGTAATGAATTTGCGTGATGATTTTCGAAAAGAGACAAACTGTTTGGGTTACAATGTCTACCGCGAAGTTGAAGATAGTAGGTCATATAGTTTGATTGGAGAATGGCAAAAAAGGGAGGCGATTGACGGGCACATTAACAGCAAGGCATTTTCGGTGTTAGAGGGAGCAATTCACACCTTGGGTGATTCACCGAAAATGAAGCTTCACATTACCTCAGTCGTGAAACTTGATCATTGATCAGCGTCTCAATAACATCATAGAAAAAGGAGGGCATTCATGTTTGAAAATCACAAAAACGTTATGCGTTTAATAATCTGTACAATGATAGTCATAATGGTGGGCATCATAAATTTTCCTTTGAACGCATCGGCGGGAAAAATTATTTGGAAACTCAATAATGTGCTGCCTGAAAGTCGGCCGGAGACCCAAATACTTCTCAAGTTTGCAGCGGATGTAGAAAAGCGGACGAACGGAGAGGTCGAAATCAAAGTGTTCAGTGGCGGATCTTTAGGCGTGAAACCTGAAGATACGCTGCGCTGGCTACCCAAGGGGTTTCCCGAAATGGCGATTGTTTATACAAATTATTTAGGTCGTGATGCGCCCGAACTGGCCAATATTTATCCTCTTGGTGCGGTCGGAACACCTGAGGAGCACGAACTTGCACTGCCGGTTGTAGAAGGTATCATTTATGACGTGTTTCGGAAATGGAAGATTGAACCGGTGGGAAGCATTCGATATGCCATCGGAACTACTTCCATTTTTTCCCGAAATGAGCCCGTCTCTTCTCTATCGACCCTGCGCAAGAAAAAGATCCGGGTCTGGTCCAAACACCAGGTGGATGCTTTCGGTCGATTGGGCGTCTCAGCCCTCATCATTCCGCAAACCGAACTGTACGTGGCACTGAAAACGGGTGTGGTGGATTGTGCCCTGTACCCGGATATTATTGCACCCACTATTTCTCTGCAGGAAGTCGTCAAATACCGTGCTTATTTTATGCATTCGGCTGTCCCACCTTTTGTCATAGCGGCTTCTGCCAAGAAATGGCAGACGTTATCGGAAGAACATCAGAAGCATATAAAAGACGCTGCTGCTGCGGTTCAGAATGATTTTAAAAACGCGATGCCTAAATTTGAGGCTGCAGCACTCCAGAAATTAAAGGATGCCAAGGTTAAATTCGTAGATGATTTTGCTGAGAATGACCGTCAGGCTTTTCTTGAGACTGCATCAGAAACCTGGAAAGAGACTTGTGAGACAATCAGCAATGCAGCACTGGAAAACCGTGAGAAAATCCTAAAAGCGATTGGACGCTGATGGTTTTCTGATATTAGCAATCAAATAACGGAAAAAAGCCATGGATTTTTTGAATCGTATTTTTGGTAAGGTGAGTCGTTTCTTTAATTTTTTCGCCATAGTCTGGTTTATCGGGGTGCTGGTGCTGCTAATCATCAGCACCACCGCCCGCTATTTTCTCAAAACACCTTTTAGTTTTACTGAGGAACTGGTGGGATTGCTTATCATCACCATGTTGCTGCTGGCAATTCCACTGATATCTCATGAGGACAAGCATATCAAGGTTACCATGCTTTCGGATCATTTCCGAGGATGGCTAAAAATAGGTGCTAGAGTTATCGGCTATGGCGTTACCATTGCTTTTACCACCTGGTTTGGCATAGCTTCACTCGAGTGGGTAAAATTTGCTTTTGACCTGAATCTAAAAACAGCCAATACGGGCATTTGGCTGATGCCTTGGATGGTGATTCTTCCCTTGGTCATGTTTCTCGTAGCTATTTCAGCTCTGTTGGCGCTTATAAATATTGTCATGGGCTTTGATGCCCAAGCTCGTAAGGATTAAAAGGGGAATATTATGTTTTGGCCAATATTTTCGGTTTCGCTGGCGATTACTATCGGCAGCGGCGCATTCCTGGGAGCCGCATTGGGACTAACCGGACTGCTTTTACTGCACTTTGCAGCTGGTGGTGCGACATCCCTGGCAATGGACGCGGTCTGGAACACAGCTACTGATTTTACGGTGAGTGCCATTCCCCTGTTTATTCTCATGGGGGATGTGCTGCAAGCAAGCGGGATCAGTTCTCGTATATACAGCTCCCTGGCACCGCTGTTTTCCAAAATGCCAGGCGGGCTGTTGCATACCAACATCGCTGTGTGTACGGTTTTTGGGGCTGTATGCGGAACCAGCATGACCACGGCGGCGGCTGTCGGCTCGGTGGCTTATCCGGAGTTGACCGGCCGCGGTTACGATAAATCAATGGTGGCCGGCAGTCTGGCCGGAGGGGGAACCCTGGGCCTTCTCATACCACCGAGTGTCTCGCTTCTCTTGTTTGGCGTGCTGACTGAAACATCTATCGGTCGGCTTTTTCTGGCAGGCATATTGCCGGGACTGGTCATGGCCATCGGTTTCATGGTTTATATCTTCATGCACTGCAAGATAAGAAGCGATCTGGTACCGGTGGAAACCGAAAGTGTTAGCTGGGGTGTGATCCTACTCAATGTCTTGAAGGTCTGGCCTCTGGCATTCCTGATCGTTGCGGTCATGGGAAGTATTTTGATGGGGTTCGCCACTCCAACCGAAGCAGCTGCGGTGGGTGCTTTCGCATCTATTATCATGGGATTTTTATGGGGTGACCTTAAATGGATAACCCTCTGGCAAACATTTAAAAACACGGTTCAAACCTGGGGCGCGTTGGGATTTGTATTTATCGGCGCCCTTATTCTCGGACAGGCAGTGGCCATTCTCGGAGTTCCTCAATCGCTTCTGGAAATCATTCAGCAAAGTGAAATGGCCGGATGGCAGATCGTGCTCGTCATTGCAGTGATGTATGTCGTACTGGGCGCTTTTTTTGACGGCTTATCCATGATGATTATGACGCTGGGCATCGTTTTTCCGTTGTTGACCGGATTTGGATTCGATCCGGTGTGGATTGGGGTATTTCTGACCTTGATGATCGAAATCGGTATGATTACACCGCCCGTTGGGCTCAACCTGTTCGTTTTGATGGCCGTTATAAACAGAGAAGTCAGCATGAATAAAATGGCGCGGGCATCCATTCCCTACTGGCTGATTCTGCTGGGGGGGGTGGCACTATTGTTGTTAGTACCTCAAATTACACAAATATTACCGGATCTTTTGATGTAATTTATAGGCGCAATAGGTTTACGATTGCTGCAAATTATAGACTCAGATGAATTGATGATAAAAGGAGCCGTTATGATAAAAACAGATCTCTACAATCCTGAAACGGAAACTCTACAAGGGGAAACTTTGGAGTTGATTCAGCTTCAGAAATTAAAAAAACTCGTCGTAAGGGTTTATGAAAATTCTCCTTATTACAGAAATAAATTTAATAAGGCCGGTGTAGACCCATACAAATTAAATTCTTTTGATGACTATGCAGAGTATCCACTCTTCAGCAAGGAGGAAGAAAGAGAGAGCCAACAGGCTTCAATGAAACAGTACGGTCATCCCTATGGTCTGCATGTTACCTGTGATATTGATAAAATCAATTTAACCTCAGCCTCTTCCGGGACAACAGGATTCCCGACTTTCCAGGGCGCAACAGAAAAAGATCGCCGTATACGTAATCAAAATTTTGCCCGGGCTTTAACCCGTATGGGAATAAAGCCCGGCGATACCGTGCTTTATTGCGGGGAAATGAGCATGTGGGTGGCCGGCATCCCTTCAATAGACGGGTTGCTTGCGTATGGATGTAATGTGGTTCCGATCGGGGCCAAAGGCAGCATTAAGATTGCAGAAATGATGGAAATGGTGCATCCGACTCTGGCATTGGGCACTCCCTCCTTTTTTCGCTATATGCTAAAAAAGGCTGGTGATGAAACAAACATTGATTTGAAAAAGGTCGGACCGAAAAAACTCATTGTTTATGGAGAACCTGGCGGTAGTGTCCCCGAGATCGTTCAAGAACTTTCCGATGGATTCGGTGGCGCAGAGGTGTTTGATGTCATGGGTGGTACAGGTTGTCTCAATCCATTATTTGTTTCATGCGAAGAACATAGTGGGCTACACCTAATTGCCCCGGAAAGCGCCTATATCGAAATTTTGAACCCCGATACCCAGGAGCGACTTGCACTGGAAGACGGGGTGGTTGGAGAGATCGTGTACACAGGTCTGGATAGGGAATGTGGACCTTTGATTCGGTGGCAGGACAAAGATCTCGTCCGAGTCTTTACCAGCCCTTGCCCTTGCGGACAGCCGGGCTGGCGTATGTTTGTCGAGGGCCGAGTTGACGATATGCTGCTTGTGAAAGGTGTTAATGTTTTCCCCAATGCCATTCGCGATGTGGCATTGAAAAAACCGGATCTTTTAACCGGTAACATTCAGGTGCTTAAGTACTCTGATTCGCCCGTGATCGAACCGCCATTGAAGGTTAATGTGGAGTGCAGGGGCAAACCTAGCGAAGAAGATAAAATGAAAATTAAAGAGATGTTTGAAGCAGATATTCAGCGGCTTCTTCGGTTCCGTTGTGAAGCCATTTTGAAGAATGAAAAGGAAACAGAAATGGAGTACGGGGCAACGGGCAAAGCAAAGCTCATAAAAAAAATGTATTAAAATGAAATCCGAACAGATCGTACCTGTCTCATGCAATAAGGACTGTGGTGGTGCCTGCGCGCTGCTCGCGCATGTCAAGGATAGCCGCATAGTTCGCATCACAAATAATCCGCTGGGAGGTAAATACCTGAAAGGATGTGTAAAAGGATTTCAGATGCCTGCTACGGTCCACTCTGATGACCGTATCCAAAAACCACTCATAAGGTCAGGGGCCAGGGGGTCGGGCTTATTTACCGAGGCGACGTGGTCGGAAGCGCTCCATCTGGTTGCAGAACGTTTGGCCGAAATTAAAACAAAGCACGGTAACCAAGCGATTTTACCTTTAGGGGGTTCTGGAGCCTGCAGAGGGGCTTTGCATCATACTGGACGATTGACGTCTCGATTTTTGGCTTTATTCGGTGGCTATACAGGACACCTTGACGATTATAGTTCAGCCGCTGTTCGGTTTGCGCTGCCTTATGTGCTGGGTACGGTTATGGTTGGAATTGATCCGGCCACATTAGATCATAGCAATCTTATTGTTCTTTGGGGGGCGAACATCGCTGACTGTCGATTTCGGTCTGAGACGGCCTCAAAAATACGGGAGGCCAAAGCCCGCGGCGTTGAAGTCATTGTAATTGACCCTCGCCAGACGACCACTGCGCGTCAACTGGGAACCCAATGGATCCCTGTCAGACCCGGAACCGATGCCGCACTGATGCTGGCCGTGCTTCATGTTCTTATTACCGAAGAATTGATCGATGCGGAATTCATCAAAAAATACAGCACGGGATTTGATGATTTAACGCGATATATCCTCGGCCGAGACGAGCTGGATCAAATCGAAAAATCACCGTACTGGGCGGAAAAGATATGTGGCACGCCGGCTGAAGCCATTATCGCGTTTGCCCGAAAATATGGCAGTTTGAAGCCCGCAGCTTTAATTCCTGGCCTTTCCATACAAAGAACAGTAGGGGGAGAGGAATCCGTCCGGCTGGCCGTCGCCCTGCAAACGGCAACTGGCAATTTTGGTCAGATCGGCGGATCTTCCGGAAGCATTACCTGGTGCACACTCCCCGGGCCAAAAGTGGGCACGATTGACATTCCTGCCAATCCGGTTAAAGCGCATATACCTGTGTTACGATGGCCGGATGTCGTCATAGAGGGAATTAATGGGGGTTATCCCAGCGATATTAAAGCGATCTACAATGTCGGCGGGAATTACTTGGTCCAGGGAAGCGATATTCATAAGTCGATAAGGGCATTTGAAGGGGTCGATTTTTCGGTCTGTCATGATTACTTCTTAACCCCCACGGCAAAGTATTGCGATGTGGTTCTGCCGACAACGACCTTTCTGGAAAGAGACGATATCGTTGCGGGGGCCGGTGGAAATTACGTTTTCTTTTCCAACAAGGCTGTCTCACCGATCGCGCAATCCCGAAACGACTATGACATATTCGCTGATTTGGCCTGCAGACTGGATTTTGAACAGCAATTTACAGAGGGCCGTAGCGAAGAGAGCTGGCTCCGATATTTTGTTGAGGAATCGGAAATTCCGGATTTTGATGAATTTAAGGAAGACGGCATATACTGCGGAAAAGAGCAGAACAGAGTCGCTTTTCAGGATTTTATCGCAAATACCGAAGTCCATCCGCTTTCAACGCCTTCAGGCCGAATTGAACTTGTTTCGCAAAGTTATGCTGCTACCGGCTCCTCCTCGGTCCCGGGATATCGAGGCTTAGAGCCGCAAACAAAATATCCGCTCCGGCTTGTCACACCCAAATCTCGCTTCAGGATTCATTCTCAGAATGTCAATTTATTATGGTGCCGGGAAAAGGAAAGACAAGAACTTTGGATGCATCGTGACGATGCGTCTGCCAGGGGTTTAACTGATGTTGAGGAGGTCGTTGTAACCAGCATGAACGGACGAGTGCGAGTCCCTTTAAAGATCACCAATCGCATCATGCCCGGTGTTGTTTCTCTTCAGGAGGGGGTATGGCCGGAGTTTGACCGCGATGGTACTGATACTGCCGGCTCGGCAAACGTGCTGACGTCCACCACTCCGACCCTTCCCAGCCAGGGTTCAAGAACACATTCTGTAAATGTAGAAGTCATATCAGCGCAATAAAATGATAGAGCCGCAGATCACTCATTTACTTAAAGAGCACAAGAGAACAAGGAGTATAAAAAATGTATAGGAGGGCTATGAGATATGCAAATGACTCAAGTAACTTTGGTTGAATATCAGCAAGAGGAAAGGGTTGCCATTATCCGGCTGAATCGTCCGGAAAAGCTAAACGCCTTTAATCGCGACATGTACCGCCAATTCAACGAGGCCATTGGTCGTTTTAATGCAGATCCGGAGAGTTATGTGGCGATTATAACCGGAACTGGCAGGGCATTTTCGGCCGGTGTCGATGTCCAGGACGCTCAGGCGGCCTTAAAAGAAAGACCGGGAACCCCGATAAAGGAGATCGGGGCTGAATTTTCCATAGATATGGAGGATCTCGAATTTACAGAAAAGCCGGTTATTGCCGCGATTAACGGTCATTGTTACGGTGAAGGCCTGTCTCTGGCTATTTCCTGTGACCTACGCATCGCGGTGGCTGACGCCCAATTTTGCATGCCCGAAGTTAAAATCGGTGTGATCAGCGTACATGGGACACTTCGATTAGTACACAATCTCGGGTTGGGTAATGCGCTGGAAATACTTATGCTGGGAGATCCCGTAGACTCCCAATGGGCGTTGAGGAATGGACTGATCAACAAGGTGGTTGCACCCGAAGATCTTATGGACAATGCTATGCAGTG
>Ga0209536_100013885_pt1 | contig 11589 bp, 8 predicted proteins | sample DeeMarSeWOR28_12_FD_187461 | JGI IMG/M metagenome (GOLD analysis project Ga0209536, IMG submission 187461) | Marine sediment microbial communities from White Oak River estuary, North Carolina - WOR-2-8_12 (SPAdes) (version 2) | ecosystem: Environmental > Aquatic > Marine > Intertidal zone >... | reverse complement strand
CTGGGTCCCGAGGATCGGTCTCGAGTACTTTTTCAATCCTGAATTTTCATCCCGCTTATATATATACGCTGAACCGGAATTACCGCCCTTATCATCATTCCCATGAGCGGCAACGATGGCATATTCGCCGTCAAGTGACACCTCGCGGCCGAAGCAGTCATAGGCAGCTCGGTCGGACGCAATAAGCTTTGTCTGTTGGTACCAATTGGAATCGCCCGGAATATCACTGAGTTTGAATACATATGCCGAGCCAGCCACGGAATCATCATTTGAAGCGCCAACAATTGCATAGTTTTCGCTTATACAGACGGCAAAGCCAAAGTAATCGCCAGCAGCACCATCCGAGGCGATTAGCTTTGCCTGCTGGTCCCATTGATTGAGGTCAGTTTCGTTAGGGGAGAATACATATGCGGCTCCATTTGCGTTCACATGCATTATTCCAGCGATAACATAGTCCTCGCTGATACAAACGGACATTCCAAGGTTATCGTAGGCCCCGCCGTCTGAGGCCAATAGCTTTTGCTGTTCTTGCCAACATTCCGGTGGTTCGCAAGGGATTGCCAGTTCCCTGATTTCACATTCCGAAAGCGCCCGGTCGTAAATCCGGACCTCGTCAATGTTTCCAGTGAAGAAGTGAGATGGTGGGCCTTCCGTGCGCCACCAGATAGCCCCCACATATATCGGAACTTCCTCAGGATCGTTGATTGCCCCTGGTACAACCGTAACTTCTTCTCCAACAATAGCCCCATCTTGGTAGATTCTAACAAATGCACCTGGCTCGTAAGACATTGCAAGGTGATACCAATCGCCAATATCTACAATATCTTCTCCGGTTGCCGCCCTTATCCAATTTCCACTCTCAGATACCCATCCTTGCGGTGCCCCATTGTAAAGTCGAAGCCCCCAGGACCATTGATCATAAATATCCCAGCCATGACGTGAGACTATTGATATGTGACCATCCATTGCTGCTGATCCTGCCTGAATCCAGGCACTTGCGGTCAGTGCGCCGGTGATACGCAGGTCATCCGGTGGTGTACCCATCCCAAGGTCTATGTAATCATCCACTCCATCAAAATTCATAGCACCTCCGCAAATACCATCTGTCGGTTCTGCCCCATAAACTATTCCATCATTTCCGTTGCCGGAGTCATCGTGACCGGGATCGCCCGCATCATCAAAACTCCAGTAGGCGACGAGACCGGCATCCAGTTCAGCAGCACGAACAACACGAAAACCGAAGACGTTGCGCATACTAGATTCCCCTTCGGCAGTGCGTTCCGCGACGCGGCAACTGAACGCATGGTATGGTGCATAATAGATCCACGCTCCACCACGATTCAACCGGCCACTACCACTGGCAGGACCCTGCGGATTATAGACAATACCATTGTCGTAACACTCTTGATAGTAAGTATCACTCCACCAATCATTGCACCACTCCCAGACATTGCCTGCCATATCGTACAAGCCGTAACCATTCGCCATATCCGGTCCCGCCGGTGTTTGATTGCCGTTATAATATCCGACCGGCGTAGTCCAGGGATAATCTCCGATTTCATATGGATCACCGGAATTGTAATAGTTGGCCATGCTACCATCTATGCTGTTGCCCCAGGGATATTGATAATATGGTTCGTGATACCCCCCCCGGGCCGCGTATTCCCATTCCGCCTCGGTTGGCAAGCGATAGCCATTTTTTGTAAAATCACATTCCCATGTAGAAGAATCATAAGAGCTTTCGTAGCCATCACAAGCACTTAGCCAGTTGCAGTATGCAACTGAACCGTACCAGCTTACTTGAACCATAGGATGGTCGTCCATATCGATGCCGTCTTTGGTTCTTACGCTGAAAACACCCCCTGAATACTCGATCTGACTGTATGAACTATGACTATGCATATCACAATAAGGGTAGCTGTTACTACTATCACTAGATGCATAAACTATATCGCCTATAACCTTAATTTGACCGGAAGATTTCGAAGAATTGAGGTAATCACAATACTGTTGATTGGTAATTTGATAGCGGCTCATATTAAATGGATCAAGGCAAACGGGATGTGGCGGTTTTTCATCTGGAGTTCCCACATCAAAATGGTCACCCATCAAAAAGTCCCCGCCGGGAATGAAGACCATGCACGGAGCCTCCGCTTTGACGACCGCCTGCATTGGTTGTCGCTCGTCAGTAACAGGATCGTGTCTCTCAAAAAACAATATACCAGCTTCTTCTGCCATACATGAGCAGATTTCATCTGATGTAGTATTAACATTCGGTCCGAGATTTGTAATATCTGTCCACATCTTCAAATCTTCATCCCAGGTAGCACTATAAAGGTCATAATGTCCATATCCTCCCGGTCGATTCGAACTGAAAATTAGCAAGGTGCTATCTCTTGAGATCCATGCTCCTTGTTCCGACCACTCAAAAGTGTTTATGGAATCAACAGGAATAGAAGGTGAGAATTGGTCGTTTACCGGATCATACGTAGAGAACCAAATATCATTATAGAAATGCGTTGTATAAAAATACTTTCCATTGAAATAGGTGTCGGATGGGGCGGGATCCAAATTGGGTACTAATTCTGCTAAACCTGATGGAAGTTTCCATCCGTTTTCAGTCTTTCGTGATAGACAGACGCCATGTTGTATACCATCCCCATAATACATTGTCATTCCATCAGGGCTTAAAGAAGCAATCATAGACGTTGGGAACCCACCAGGTGGGTCGGTCTGTAATTCCTGTGGCGGTGTCCATTGTTGCAGGTTTGCGTCCCAGGTGGAACTTTTAATACGCCAATATGGGTCATAAACCTGGAACAATATAAGCTGGCCATCAGGAGTAACGTAATTGAAATTCACCCACCGAGTTGATGAAAAGCCAGGAACGGGTTCCGCCATCCCAAATTCCAAGCCAAGGCAGATGTTTTGCGCTCCCATGAACAGGCCCAGAAAAATCATTAAATTTACCCAGTAAAATTGATGGCTTTTCATTTTTCATCTCCTAAAAAAATTCTTCATTCCTTGTTCAAAACATTCCGTTCACATACCGTAGTTTCCGTCTAAAAAGATTGTCTGTTTGATAGGTGTTTAGGCTGCCCTCCTTTCCTTCGCAGGTATTATACTATCTTCTCCCGCCATCTGTCCTCTTCCTTCCGTTTGTTTTGGAGAATTCCTCCGTTTAGCTAAGAGATAATGTATCAAAAGAAACGGCACAATCCCTTGATATCAATCGTAGAAGTCCCAAAGTTGTTTCTCACAAAATACTTCGATATTGGTATTGTCCATACACCCTTTTACCCGGCTTGTCAATAAAAATCCCGTAAATCTTTATTATCTCTTATATGCCCCCCAAATTACCCCAAATTAACAATTCCGTCAATTCTAAAAAACCACCAAAAAAAATCTCACCGAAAGGCCTCAACCGGCTAAATACTGAATACTATATACTAACGACTATTCTAAATCCGCCCGAAGGCCTCCAAAATTTTGCATTTTACATTTTGATTTTTGATTTTACTACGCCCGTGCCCGCGAAACCGGGATTACGTACAGTGACTTGAAGGTCTAAATTCACAAACATCAAGCGCAGTAACTTCACATCTGCAACACGAATCACACCTTCCTGTGGTTTGTATCACAGCATATTTTAAAACTAACATCCAAATCCGTCTCAGTCCATTCGGTGCTACCTGGTAATCGAGTAAGTCAGCGGCTGATTGCTTTGAAAGCGTTAATCCTTCCACGTCCGTAGAAATCATCCATTCCCGGTTTACCCAGGTCATCTGCTGATTGTTCGATGATCGCTTTTACTAAAGCCGGCGATATTCCGCCACCGTGTTGACCGATAATCAAAGCTGCAACACCGGAAACGTGAGGCGCTGAGGCACTTGTCCCGTCAGCCCAAACATAGTCATCCGGCCATGTACTCAGCACCATATCCAATTCCCAACCGGGCTCAGGATAAAGCCGGTGGTCACCACCCGGAGCCGCTACATCTGTCGCGGATGTACCGTAATTTGTGTAGCTGGCTGGATTGTCGAAGTTCTCCTGACCAACTGGTCCGGTTGCGGAAACCGCCATTCCGTTCCCGGCTTCCGCTGGTAACACAACCCATTCTTCATTGTGATTTAAGTCTATCGCGTCATTGCCGGCGGCAGTGATGACCGTCGCGCCCAACTGTCCGGCAAAAGTAATCGCTTCATTCATAAGACTTAAGTAGTAGGCTGCATAAAAGGCAGGAAATGGTCCTTCGGGATCTCGGCCGCTTTTGGGAAGATATCCTGAGAGGCTCATGTTGATAACGTCGGAATCAACAATGGCAGCATAAATGATACCACACACAATCGTGCTGAATTCTGCTTCCCCTGCCTCGTCCAGTATCTTCACTGCGACAATTGTAGCCTCAGGAGCAACACCGATGACACCGTGTTCGTTGTCAGCGGCGGCAATAATCCCGGCAGTCCATGTACCGTGTCCGTTATCATCGGAGTAATCCGGCCAAATACCATAACAGCTTACTTTGGCACTGTAATATGGATCAATGTTCGACTCTAAGTCTGGGTGATCAGGATCAATTCCCGTGTCCAGAACGGCCACTCTGACACCTTGGCCCGTACACCCGGCTTCCCATGCCTTTTCTGCTTGGATTACATCCATATTCCACTGGTAGCCGTACAACGGTTCGTCATCAGCACTAATGCCTTGCGAGACGGACGGTCCCTCGGAAAGCCACCGCACCTTTAAGTCAGGAATAACATACGCCACGCCCTGACGCTTAGTCAGCTTTTTGCTAAAGTTCTGCGCTTCGGAAACAGCCACAGCCATTCCTACTTCAGGCACCATACTTATCAGTTCACCTCCGGCTTCATACACCGCCGCCGCGAGATCAAAAGAATTCCGTTGGTTACCCTTCGTCACAATGATATATTGCCCATCAACCACCTCAGGCATTTCAATCCTGCCTGCTTGACCTTCGCTCAACATTGCAAAAAGAACGAGGAACAGCAAAGTCAATATTAAGTTTGTGCACTTTGACATCTCTACATTCCTCCTCAAAAAATCTGCTGATTGTAATTACATATTTGCATCACATCCTCTATAACTCTTGTTCTTGCGGTCCTTGCTTTGAACGGATTATGTACTTTCTCTTTGTTATATTTTAACAAAAAGAATTCACATCCATCAGAACTCACTAAGAGAAAGGTGGAGGACGCGGCACAAAAATCTTCAAAAAAAATTCCGACATAACAACTGCAATGCTTCTTAATCTACGTGTGTTTTTCATAAATAAATCCATTTATTTGTTTTCTAAAAGGGCGCTGCTGCCTTTGCATTTTCAGCCCTTACGGTCTGGGGGAGGAAGGGCGAGCAATGCCCTCAATAGGATGGAATAAAAACTGAATGTATCTCTCTGAAATACTCCAACCTATATACTCCCTGCAAAGTTTTTCCATCGTTGAATGCCGGCGATTCTATACCACAGATACAACTGAAAAGCAAGAAAAATGCATAAATTCCCCGGCAACAGGAAACTGGCAACCTGTCTCTCAACTGTTCTAATCCTCCAATTGCTGCCTATGAAGGCCCACTTTCCGGATAGCATGGTAGTTTCTCATCTATGTATGCCCAGCCAACAGCACGTTTTGTCCATACTTGACAGCTTGGCTTGATTAGTTCAGGTTCATCCAGACAGCCTGCTTTGAGGAATACGAGATTGGGACATTTTTCGCCTCTCGTGAACAGAGGCGACCCGCAGCTCGGACAGAACTCACGCGTGATCTTCCTGCCGCTGTCGGCGATGGTTGTATAGCCTTTCACTTGACCGCGGACTATACGTAATTTAGCGGCTTCTACGAGCACGCCGACGGTATAGGGTCCGCCTGTAGCTTTTTTACAGTCGTCGCAGTGACAATAACTGGCCGCATCCGCATCACCGCTGCATTCATATCGTACGGCTCCACATAAACAGCCACCATTCAATATCGTTTCCATACATTTCCCTTATCAAAAAAACCGTTCTAACTGCTCAAATCTTCCAATCCCCGCCTGTCCGGCATTTATTTTTGTTGTTCGTGTCTTTCAACATAATCAATTATATTCTTAAGTGATTTCACATCAAAACAGAACCTCTTATCATATCCCCTTGTCCACACCTTGCCTTCATGTCCGCATTTTTGTAGTGCCTTCCTCCCTGCATATTTGTAGTAAGCCACAAGCACATCAATCGGCACTTCGACATACTCACACACGACAGGTACATGATTCGAACACACCTCGATGGCTCTTATATTCTGTTCGAACCTTTTCGCTGCCTCCAGAATTGCCTCACGTACAATCTTCTTCTCTTTACCCCGAAGACGCACCGGCTGTCTTTTTAGTTTATCCTTGCAATCTTCTTTTAGGGTGACATTCTCTCGCATCAATTCCCCATCCTTCACATATCCCTTCTTTTCACCCTGCAGCCAGGTCCCATAGGTAGTCCACGTCAGCATATATCCCACCGTCTTTCTCATATCCCGATTATATTCCCCTATTACTGGCAACGCCAGTGTATTTAGTCGTTATATTTTCCCCATATTTCACGTGGTGGGCTTTCTCCCACCTTCTCCCCATACATTCACAAACTCGACGCCCAGCGTCGAGCGTATTTACCCCCACGTTCTACGTGGGGGTACATTTAAAAACGTGTTTTACACGAGGGCACTTTGTTTAACCACGTTCCACGTGGGGCCATCTTTTCAGAGCTCACGCAGAATGTGGGTAATCTTACCGTATAACATGAAGGGGCCGCTTAATTCGTATTTATCATCGATAATGCTCACTTTGTTGAAAACGGTCGACACTATTCCCTCTTTACTCCTGACCAGAAGTCTTCCGGCTTCGTCTACCTCCCATTCTGCCTCATTTGGATTCTCATATTCGGCGATAGTGCCGTCTGAATCGAGCCTAAGCACACCATTTTGCTCTTCGCCCCTCTTGTCCTCGATATACAGAAACGCGAAGCGTTTGCCCGACAGCTCCGGCTTCGTCAGTTTCTCACCCTCCAGATCTGGTAACTCGTTTGATATTGAGTTTATCTCCTGATAAGCCTTTATCATATCCGTTAGGTGCTAAAAAGATAAGTGACTTTATATATTGCAGATTAGTACACAAGCTCATTTATTATGTTCTCAATCTCCCTATTAACTCTATGCCCCAAATATGCTTCCTCGATACGTTTTGTGAATTCATGTTTGTCTTTTAAGGGTATTTCAAAGATTACGTGAAAAGGCTTAGCGGAAGACGCATGGGGAAGCCCGATTTCCGGACGAGGCTGCGACCATTCGTTGCCAACATCATTCAACATATCTAAAAGTATATTCAGTTCAGTTGGCTTCTCTTTTATTAATATGTTTATCGCATTTGTGAAAACCAATATCCAACCTTCACATGGTAACCATTCTAAATCTGTGAGGCACTCTTCTATAGCATCCCAATTTTGCCCACAATAGCTTGGAAAAGACATTGTTTTAGAAATTTCTTTCCAAAGTTTATTTCTGCTTTTGCATTTGTTTCCGTCAATAAAGAAACGTTCTGCTTTTTGTAAGGCACTGAGTTCAATAGTAACAATACTTTTTTTAGAATTTTCTTTCAGGGTATATAAATGTAGAAAGGGCGCATTGGTTCCCACTAAAGATTTCATACTACATGTAGTAAATACAAATGTATTATTCATTTTCATAATGCTTGATAAAAGAAACTAGGGATAGTCACCTATTTTTTTTACTACATTTTATTATCTTTCTAGTAACCTGCTTTTTCTTAATTTTCTACCCAATCTCTTTCATTCAATGATTCTATTAATACTCAATGTATAATCTATTCCGATTGGATATCATGGGGTTTGCCTTCAACATATCGAAGGCCTATAACCACTATTAAATTTTTACCCTTGTCATATAATAATTCCGCTACTACTTCCCTGTCTGGAATGCAATTAATTCGTGACTCAGACCCTACCTTTCGTGGAAATGATACTTCACGGTTCTCCATCAATAATCCAACGGACGAGAAATCAGGCAGTTTAACTTCGATTTTCTCTTCTCCTACCGCAATCTTTGCGCTTTCCCAGTCAAGCAGGTCAAACCGAGAGTAATTTAATTCATCCGTAGGCCTTACTGAACATGTTACAAATGGCTTTTCTTCTACGAGTACAAGCAATCGATAGCCCAAAGGATACTTGTTAATTAATGTCTTATTCAGGCCCACTACTTCTCTTTCTTGAAAATCGTTGTATAAAAAAGTATTGTCCTTGAGAACTAGCTTATGTTCCCTTATCGCAAAATTCTGTGTCTTATTGTCTAAAAACACAGAATCAACTATTGAAAAATCATGTGTGTTTTCAGCCATATCTAAAAGATACTGCATATTATATGACGTCTGGTTGTTCACGAACATACATTGTAAGAACTTCGTGTTATAGGTTAAATCCCCGATCTCAATAAGATTAAACTGTCCCGAATTTGCGAAGGCACAATTCTGGAAAAGAATATTTTCCGAGTTATAGATGCTAAGTAAATTGTATGTACAACGATCTATAAGAGTGTATTTACAGATAAACGAGTCTACCTTGTCCACCTGAATGCCTGTCGTACCACAGCCATGAAGAATTAAATTTTCTAGTTCAATTCCATCAACGTCAACAAATGAAAGAACACCGCCTGTGCAGTAACCCTCAAGAGCATGTGCTATTCTAAGATTTTCGATGCTAATATTTTTAGAATTCTGAAAACTCAACACCCAAGCATACCGAGGCTGTATAATAATTTTTGTGCTAGTGCTGCTTTCCCCAACTATTCGAAGGTTGTAAACACTATGAATAAGAGGTTCAAAGCCGTCATAAATCTTTTTCCAAGCTACATATTCGCTATCAAGTTGTGAAGCCATAGATAGATTGTATGTTCCCTTTCTCAGCCTAATTTCTATATTAGGCCTAATCGCTCGAATTAAATCTCTAGCACTAGAAATATCCACTATTTCCTTTTCTTCATTTCCAATTTTAGAAAAGTCGAGCTTTGGAAGATCCATGAACGGAGTAGGAGCTTTCTTACTTATTATTATTTTTGAAATATCAGAAAAATCTCCTCCAAAAAAACTAAATCGAAGTTCATGTGATCCTTCTTTTAACATTTCTACAGGTAATTCCTTATCGTGAAGAGTGAAATACCATTGTTGGGGATCACTATCAGAAATAGGAATGCCTCCATGAGGGAAGACAATTCCATCATATTCTACTTTCAAGATACGGTTTAAGTTAGCTGAAGTATTTTCTGCCACGATAATAATCTTGGATCCAACTCTGATATTAGGATTTGTAACGAAGAACATTGGTTTTTCCGGAAACTTTGTTCTGTCTCTTCTTAAGAAGTTTTTAATTAGTGGACCAAAAACCGAAATGCAAACTACTGAAGCGAATACCGTTACTAATAGTATTCGATATTTTAAAGGCCATTCTTTAAAAGCCTTCCACCATCTCCTTGCGTTTTTAAAATCAGGTAGGTCCATTCTATATCTTACAAATCCCTAATTTGATTTTCTCTTAAATAACTTTTCATAACCGTAATTAAGAAAAATAGGAACAATCAATTTTTATGATCTAATTTTATTAAAAAATAAAAGCTAAACTTTCCGCCAAATCAAAACCTCACCTGGCCCCGATCAGCGGTCAGTCTCTGCTGGTTCCACCAGAAGCGCCGCAATTGTCTTGTCTGTTCTTAAGTTTGCCAGAGCCACGGGCGTGTTTCCTGCACGGTCCTTGATTTCCTTATTGACCCCCGCCCGCACCAGAACGCGGACAACCTCCGCCTTTCCATGCAGCACTGCACAATGAAGAGGGGTGTAGCCTGTTGCTTCTTCCTGGATGTTCACGTCCGTAGCTTCGCAGGCCACCAGAAGACCTGCTGTTTCAGCACGCCCGAAGATAGCGGCGTTATGCAGCGGCGCTCTACCCAGGTGGCGCCCATTCGGATTCGCCCGATGCGCCAGCAGCATTCTCACTATTTCAACATTTGGCGACTTTGCAGCAACCGAGAGCGGGGAGTATTCTTTGTTGCCGGCATCAGGATCTGCTCCCGCTGCCAGAAGTATCCGAACGCTCGCTTCTTTCTGGTAGATAACGGCATACTGCAGAGCTGTAAATCCATCATTATCCGGCAAATCGACATCAACTCCGCTCGAAATCGCGTCTTCGATTTCCCCAGGATAGTTGATTGCCAGAATGTGCAGGGGAAAGGGATTGTCCTTGGCCTCGGGCCGATGGTCAATCGCACATGAGCAAACCGAAGACACGGTCACGGCCAGCACAAGTAGTTTCACATGTTTCATTATCTGTCTCCTTAATGTCAACCGCGATTTCCCGTCAAAACAAAACCTCACTTGGCCCGGTCATATTCATATCTTATCTCTTGCCCCTATTATCCCCACCAGTCCTAATCCCTGCAAGTGTTTTGAAATTGTTTTTTTGGTCATTTGAATTTGTTTCGTATTTCGTATTTCGATTTTCGTGCTTTTACTCACTCTATAGTCTGTCCTCTCTCGTCTATCTTCTATACGCTAAACGCCACACGCTATCCGCTATACAAGCCCCGAGCGGCAAGCGACGAGCTTTTCTTGGTTTCCAGAAAATCAATAGCCAATCGCAAATAGTAAATATTCAATATAAAATCCCTGTTGCCTTCTTTTCTACCCCCAATTTACCCCAAATCCCCATCCCCGTCAATTCAAAAAAAACCGCCTGCCCGCATCATAACTGTTTAATCTTTTCTCACCTTAACCATAACATGTTCCGCAATCCCATCCTTGAAAAGGTCCGGCACAAAACCAACCTCCTCAAATCCAATCTCTTGATACAGCTTTTTGGCTCGTTTATTGAATTCACTGACCGTGAGAAACAACTTCGGCCAATCCTTAAAAACAATCTCTTCTGCGAAAGATAACAGCTTCTTTCCGATTCCCTGTCTGCGAAACTCCTGCCTGACAGCTATTTGGCGTACGTAAGGAAAATTGTAAAACATCTTAAACGGGGCGAACCAGATATACCCAACACATTCAAAACGTTCATCCAGTGCCACGTATATCTCTTGTTTTGCTATGCCCTCCTTTAACAGCGATTCTGCAATTTCCTTAGTAGGATAATAGACTTTTGCCAGTTCCGAATGAACCAGTGCTTCTACACAGTCTTCCAAGTGCCCGTGATCGCCTCGAACGATAGATACATCCATAAATCTTGCTCCGACAAACAGTAGTAATTAACAGGAAATTCCCCAAAGCTGTATTATCTCTCTGTTTTATCATCTCTTATATGCCCCCAAATTACCACAAAACAACCCAAAACGCAAAAACAAAAAAAGTGCTTTTTAAGCACATAAATAGCTGCGGCCGTCCCGGCCTCAAACGGCGAAATAAGACATGCGAGTCGCGAGATGCCAAACTCAATCCACGTTTAATAATCAGTCGGCTTTATTAATGGGATCCCGTCTTATTGGGAGCCCGGCGGTTAAGGCCGCCACTTTCGCAGAAGCTTGCTTCGTGGAAAGGTATGGCCGAAAA
>Ga0209536_100013884_pt1 | contig 11589 bp, 9 predicted proteins | sample DeeMarSeWOR28_12_FD_187461 | JGI IMG/M metagenome (GOLD analysis project Ga0209536, IMG submission 187461) | Marine sediment microbial communities from White Oak River estuary, North Carolina - WOR-2-8_12 (SPAdes) (version 2) | ecosystem: Environmental > Aquatic > Marine > Intertidal zone >... | reverse complement strand
GGAGGCGATCATGAAGCGGCCTTCCGAGTCATAGGTCTCGGCGACGGCCAGCTTGGCGGAACCCGCCAGGTTCAGACCTTCAGCAACCTTGGAACGGATAGTGTAGTCCTGGTAGGCCGGGATCGCGATGGCGGCAAGAATACCGATAATGGCGATCACGATCATCAGTTCGATAAGCGTAAAACCCTTTTGCTGTTTCATGGTGATTCCCTCTCTGTAAAGGTTTGGAGAACGGTTTTCTGCATCCTTGTGGAGAGCCCGACACCGAGCTTCCCTGTTCAGCCGTTTCCATCAGGCAAGTGCCCGGAAACTGTTGGCTGGTTTTTTTTATACAGAAAGCGTGCCAGTTGTTTACGTCTGGCCGTTCTACGGATATACATCACATGTCATGAAAAAATGACATGCATACAGAAAGTTATAAATACAATCCCCTGAATCGCCCGAATACCCGGTTACATAACCGGGCTTCGCAACCACTGGCGACCCGTAACATGCCGAAGCTGGTCATCATTTTTGGTAAAAATATGACGCTCTGCGGCGTAGCAAACATGCGTTCTTAACGTATTCTTTGCATATGTTTGCGCTGCGTGTGGCAGAGTGACGGCACAAGTCCATCACTACAGTTGCTCAATATGAACATTCCGGGTACCTCCAGCCATCCGCATATAGCGCTCCGATCATGTTGAGGCGCCAATGTATATTCTGATAATCGAAGACAACTCGGATCTGGTGGCCAATCTCTACGATTTTCTCGAACCACGGGGCTATATCGTGGATGCGGCCTATGATGCCCGGAGTGGCCTGCGCTTCGCGAGAGACAACGAATACGACGCCATTATACTGGACCTGATGCTGCCGGACATGGATGGCCAGGAGGTCTGCAGTCGTTTGCGTGACAGCGGACACGATATGCCGGTGTTGATGATCACTGCCCGTGACACACTGGACGACAAACTGGAGGGATTTACCAGGGGAGCCGACGACTATCTGGTGAAACCCTTTGCAATGCAGGAACTGGATGTTCGCCTGAATGCGATTGTGCGGCGAACGCGACGCGAACAGCCCCGGGACATACTCAGGGTTGCCGATCTGCTGTTCGACCCCGCCACATTGCATGTGGAGCGGGGCGGCAAATCGATCTCGTTACCACCGATCCCGAAAAGAATCCTGGCCTTGCTGATGCGACAATCCCCGCGAGTCGTCCCCCGGAACGAGATCGAACGGCGCATCTGGGGAAACGCCCGACCCGACAGCGATGCACTGCGCGCCCATATGTCCGTGTTGCGCGCCGCCATCGACCGGCCTTTCAATGTGCGCTTATTACGAACCGTGCACAGGACCGGTTACCAGCTGGTCGCGCCTGATGAGATTAAGTACTAGTCTTCGCTATCGCGTTACGCTGGCATTCGCCCTGGCGGGGATGGTGGTGAGCCTGTGCCTGGCCGGATCCTTGTATTTACTTACCATCAACATGGAGCAGCGACTCATCGAGGAAACACTCTCGGCTGAACTCGAAGATTATATTTCACGCCATGAGGTCAATCCCCAGACGCCACCACCATCCAGCACCACGATTCGCACCTATGTGATCCGTCCAGGAGATACAAGCGCACCGGAGGTATTGCGCGGATTGAAAACGGGCTTACATCAGGTACGCCTGGATAGCAGGGACTATTTCGCCGAGGTGAGGGTAAACGGCGAACGGCATTTCGTCGTGCTGTACGGTGACGAACAGGTACGCCATCGCGAAGACCAGTTCAAACTCTTCCTCGGGATGGGCATCCTCGTCATGACGCTATTGTCCGCATCTCTCGGGTTCTGGTTGACGGGGCGTGTCATCTCGCCAGTAGGTGAGCTGGCCACGCGCGTCGCAGGACTCCGGCCAAGGAAGCATTTCTGGCCGCTCGCCGTGGATTTCCCACGGGATGAAGTGGGAATGCTGGCCCGTGAATTCGATGCCTATCAGAAGCGCTTGACCGAGTTTGTCGAGCGCGAGCAGTCCTTCACGGCCGATGTCAGCCACGAATTACGTACGCCACTTGCGGTCATTGAGGGCGCAACGGAGGTGTTGCTGGACGATCCCGGTCTGGACGGTGCCAGACGTTCAAGGTTAGAGCGCATTGCCCGTTCTGCGCGGGAGATGTCCGAACTGGTTACGGCCCTGTTGTTATTGGCCAGGGAAGAGAAATGTGACAATACCGAATCCGACTGCGTGGTAAGCGAAGTACTGCATCAGGTCGTGGAAAGTCACCGACACATGACGAAACAAAAACCCGTGGAACTCAAACTGGATATCCAGGCGCGAACCACCCTCCCCGTCCAATGCACACTACTTCGGGTCGTGATAGCCAATCTTTTCCGCAACGCGCTCGCCCATACCGAGCGCGGAACCGTGTCTGTTCTGCTGGATGAGGATGGCGTCAGTATAAAGGACACCGGCATCGGCATACCCAGAAAGCAGATGCGGCGGATATTCGAGCGTTACTACTCAGGCTCGACTGGTGGCGAAGGTATAGGACTTTCACTGGTGGAACGCATCTGCCGACGCTACGGCTGGCATATAGATATAGATAGCCATGAGGGTCAGGGCACCATTTTCCGGCTGTCATTCTGACCGCTGCTGACACGGGCAGCTTATTCCAGGTATTTCCGGAATCTCGCGATGCTCATCCATGTGAATACCATTGCGAAACACAGCAAGGCAAGATAGTCGGCCGCCAGATCTGGCATGGTATTTCCCTTCAGCAGCAGACCGCGAATGACTTCAACAAAGTAGGTGAATGGCAACAGCCAGGAGACAGGCTGGATGTAGTCAGGCATTGCCTCGACCGGAAAGATGAATCCGGACAGCAGGATCGAGGGGATAAGGAAAAATATCGACAGGAAGATCGCCTGCTGCTGGGTCTGGCTGATCGTTGATATCGCCACGCCAAGGGCGATCAGGCCAGCCACGTATATCAGCGCAAGCAGAAATAGCGGGCCCTGGCTGGCAGCGGGAAATGGCAAATCAAACAGCCAGGAACCGAGCACCAGCACCAGGTAAAAGTCAATGAAGGCGATAATAGCGTAGGGCAGGATCTTGCCGGCAATGAAAGCGGTCTTGCTCAGCGGGCTGGCAATCAGCAGTTCCAGTGTATTGTTTTCCTTCTCCCTGACCACGGCAGTGGCAGTCAGGATCAGGGAGACCTGCATGATCAGCACTCCGATCACGCCGGGCAGGAAAAACCAGGTTTCCTTCTTGTCCGGATTGAAAAGTACCTCGACATCGAGCACGAACGGGTCCCTGGCAATAACGACATTTTCTGCATCAGGGTCAACGAAGTACATATCGCTGGTGACTGCATCGTCAGTGATAGCATGCTTGTTGTTGTCCATGGCAGTCGCAAGTGATGGCATCGTACCGTCTACATACATCTGTACAGTCGGCTGCTTGTTCTCGAACAGGTCAGCACTGAAGTCACCGGAGACAAGCAGTCCCGCGCGCGCCTTACCAAGCTGGATATCGCGGATTATTGCTGCCGCGTCATCCACCTTGTAGAGCCTGAAATAGCCTTCTGACCAGATATTGGTTTTGATCAGGTTACTGAACAGGGACTGATCGTTATCTACGTAGGCCATGCGCACGTTTTCAGGCTCCAGCTTCAGTGCCAGTCCAAACAGGATCATCAGCAGGATCGGGAAAAAGAGGATGAAGCCGATGAGTCTCGGATCTCGCCGCAGCTGCAGGAATTCCTTTCTGGTTATTGCCAGGATCAGTTTCATACCGGTGTTTTTCCTGTCATCGTCATGAAGACATCTTCAAGACTGACCGGATCTTCCACAGGATCCCCCACAGCTACTGGCCAGTCATCCAGAAATTTCACCAGTTCTTCATACGGCAGGTCTGTATCGACGACCACTCGCGTGGTGAGACCAAAACGATTGATCAATCTGACTCCATGCAGCCTGGCGAGCGCGGCAAGCATCCCCTGGTCAGGATCGCCGGTGAAGGTATAGACATGCATGTGACCAAGCATGCCCTTTATCTCGTCTGCAGTGCCATAGGCAATACGACGCCCCTGACTCAAAAAGGATAGCCGGTGGCAACGTTCCGCCTCCTCCATGTAGTGCGTCGTAACGAACAGCGTCTTGCCGGCCGCCGCAAGATCATAGAAAACGTCCCATAATTCCTTGCGCGTGACCGGATCGATGCCCGCTGTTGGTTCGTCGAGAAAGATTACATCCGGATCATGGCTGATAGCGCAGACGATGGACAGGCGCCGCTTGTAGCCACCAGAGAGTTGACCTGCGTAACGGTCAGCAAACTGCGCCAGATTGTATTGCTCGAGCAACGCGGACTGCCGGGCCCGCGGCACCGATCGGTAAAGACTTGTGTAGAAGGCCAGGTTTTCGGAAACGGTCAGCTCCGGATACAACCCGAAATACTGCGCCACATATCCAATATGTGGCTTGATGGCATCTATCTCGCTGAACAGGTCCATGCCCAGTACGGATGCTGAACCGCTGGTCGGTCGTATGATGCCGGCAAGCATGCGTATTGCAGTTGTTTTACCGGCCGCATTGGGGCCAAGAAGTCCGAATATCTGGCCAGGGTACAGTTCAAGATCCAGTTTATCTACGGCGACGACATCGCCAAACCGCCTTGTCAGGCTTGTGGTGGAGATACTGGCAGTCACTGCTTACTTTTGCCCAGATCGCTGTCCTTCCTCTGGAAGCACAGGTACTTCATGGTATCCGGCATTCGCATCCTTACCTTCACTGAAAATAGTGACTTGATTTGCAGGCCTGAAACCTCCCGAAACTCACCTTTCCCTTGCCACCTGAGAAGGGTGCGAATGCAGCAACCCAAGACGTTTACCCGTTTCCAGCGTATCTGGATTGCCAGCCTGAAGCTGCACAGTATGCGAATACCAGAAAATTACTGTACCCGGACTGCATGAGAGATGGACTTCGTCGCCCTAGAGGTTATTGGGATTGCCTTTGGTGACTGTAAATTCAGTTCTGGGTTTCCCTTTCTCGATTTTCTGATAGGTGCCGTTACCCTTGTCAACAATCGGGAAACAACATTCTCCGTCATCCATTCCCCAGTCCTGGCAGTGTCGACCATCTTCAGTAACACGCCATGACCCATCCATGGTGAGCCCGTCGGCCATCAACTTTGTCACGGTACCGTCTTCCCGGTAGTAGTTGGTGAACTCTTTATTCTTATTGAGATTCATGCAATTCATGGTGTTATTAGTCAGCAGGCTCTTTACAGCATCCGCTGACATCGGCTCGGCCGAATACAGGGGACCAGAAACAACCAGCGCCAGGACAAACAGTGAAATTATCTGCAAATTCATTCGAGTAGCCATATGCCGTGTATACCCCAGATATTGCGGAGTTCGCATCATTTATCATTGCACAAAATAGCATGCCCGGGGCCGTCTGGTGAATGACAATTCCATACCACACCAGTTCTGCTGCGGATGCCTTATAAGTTGAAATCCGGACCTAATTCCCTGATCCGGTTGGTTGCCATTTATCTGGCAGGTGGTTCGCTTGATCTTCCGCTCTTTCTGGTCACTGTTTCAGCGTCCGGGACAGGGCAACAAGCTGTCGTGCCACAGACTCCATGCCGCAGAAGATTGCCGAACAGGGGCAGGCCAAGTAACGACCGCTTAGAGTCCATTCAGGTTATTCTCAGGTCCCCCGGGAACGGCGGCGCAGGGTCGACGCGGATCATTTAGCGAATGCTTATATTAATCGTTACTAAACGGGGTTCTGACCCGAGACAGACCTTACGCTCCCGGGAGCTGTAATTTGGAATACAATAGGGCCGTACAGGCATATTTTCTACTCACCAGTAACCTTGATGATCGGGACTCAGTTACACCGCATTGATGGCGCTGCGATGTAATCCAGGGCGGCAATCGGGAAGCCTTCTGACAGCTAGTGGCCATCTCCCGGAGAGAAAAGAAATCCTTTCATTCAACCCGCATCAAAATGATACTGAGCAACATCTGCATACCGATCTATCAGTCGCCTGGTGGCGACGGTTTTTCCGAACCCCTGCCGGGGATACTCAACTTTGACAGTCCTTCATTCGCCATGGCCACGCCAGGATCATGCTATGGCTCACGTTTCAAGGGAATCCCATGACCATTCAAATTCGCGCCCTTGCTCGCCTTCAGCCGCTACTCTGGAGCATTCTGATGTTCCTGTCGAGCGATCTCCTTTTCGCCGCTGTGTATCCTGTGAGCCAGGATTCTTACGTTGACGCGAGGCACCCTTATGCCAAATATGGCGGCCAGAAGCGCATCAAAGTAACAGCATGGGCGCCTCATACGGGCTTCGGCCAGTTCGACCTGAGTGGCATGACAAACCAGCAAACAGTCAGCAAGGCCATGCTACGACTGCATGTCAGTGAATTGAGGTCCGCGGGGAGAGTCGGCATATACCTGGTACGCGATTCCTGGATCGAGACAAACATCAATGCCCGCAACCAGCCGCGCATTGACACCCAGTCAATAGCCGCGCTCACGCTGAAGAGCGGGGATGTCGGCAACACCGTGGAGGTCGACGTGACTGCCGCCGTGCAGGCCTGGCAGGCGGGTCGCGCCAATTATGGACTGGCCCTGCGCGCTGAACCCGGCGCCAATGTGAAGTTCGACAGCCGCGAGAAGCCCGCGGGCAGACCCATGGAACTGGTGGTCACGACACAAACTTCTGATACGAGACCCAATGTGGTCATCGTACTGCTCGATGATCTCGACACCCATTCCCTCAATCGCATGGTGAACAAGGGCCTGATGCCGGAGCTGAAATCCCGAATCATCGACAAGGGCACGAATTTCGGCAACGCCTTCGTCACCACCTCCTGGTGCTGCCCCTCCCGGGCCACCCTGCTGACCGGGATGTATTCCCATAATCATAATGTGCTCACCAACAGCCGCCCGCTGGGAGGGGTACACCGTTTCGATGACTCCTCTACGCTCGCCACCTGGCTGCAGGACAGCGGATACCGCACAGGCCTGGTGGGAAAGTACTTCAACAACTACGGCAATAACAATGACCCCTCCACCCCGGTGGATGACGTCGGCTACATTCCGCCGGGCTGGAATGACTGGCATGGATTGATGGACCAGAACACCGAGGGCTTGCGGGCCTTCCAGATGTACAACTACACCATCAACGAGAATGGCACCCTGGTGAAATACGGCAACACTGCATCCGATTACCAGACCGATGTTTTTGCCCGTCGTGCCAGTCAGTTCGTTGATGATGCCGAGGGCATCAATGATCAACAGCCATTCTTCCTGCTGGTAGCGCCCACCGCGCCACACCTGGAAATGCCCGGCCCGGTCATGAGCGGTTGCAGCGACTCGGTCTGGAATGAAACCATCCGCCCGGCGCCACGTCATATTGGCAGCCTGCCGGACAGCATCCAGTTGACTCGACCACCGAATTTCAACGAGGCGGACATGAGTGACAAGCCAGCCTGGTTCAGGCAGGTGCCCGCGCTCAACGGCAAGGACATCGGCTGCCTGAAGCGCCAGTACCGGGATCGGCTCAACTCACTGCGCGCCGTGGATGATCTGGTGGGCACCCTGGACGACGCCCTGGTGCGTAATGGCGAGCTGGACAATACCGTGTTTATCTTCACCTCGGACAATGGTTTCTTCTATGGCCAGCATCGCCTCACGGACAAGGTGCTGGGCTACGAGGAATCCATCCGCGTGCCCCTGTATATCAGCGCTCCGGGCTTTCCCAAACAGGCTACCTGGCGAACCGCCATCAACAACGACCTGGCCCCCACGGTGGCGGATTTCGCCGGCATCACCCCCGGCCTGACGGTGGATGGACGTTCTTTGTTGCCGCTGATGCGCAATACCTCGGAGAGGAACTGGCGCAAACGCTTCCTGGTGGAGTACCTGGGAACCGTGCAGTCCAGCCTGCGCCCCCCGAAGGTGCCCTTCAGCGCCGTGCGCACCACCAACCTCAGCCAGTCCACACCGGTGAATCAGTTTTACATGGAATGGCATGACGATCTCGGCAGCAAGGAGTTCTATGATCTGTCCAGTGATCGCTACCAGATCAGCAGCCAGCACAACAATTCAGCCTGGGCCAGTGTGCGCAATACCCTTGCGGGCTGGCTCAGTCAGTTACGTAGTTGTGGCGGTGGCAGCTGTCAGGGCCTGGAGAACAATTAACGCGGCTTGTCTGGCTGCTATCCATGCTTTCGGCAACGTCAGTTTATTGCCGCCCCGGATATAGCCAGCAGGGTACGTATTTCCCCTAATTGTGACACCCGGGCTGGTGGTATATGGTGCGCGTGGTAGTTTCAAGGATAGATACTGCACGGTGAAACCGAGCGGCGGCCCCGTTAATTCGCTGGCCGCCGTTTTTATTTGGGAACATCACGTCGATGCGGTCATGCAATCGCCACTGTCCCGCGTGCCATAAACACACATAATCCCGTTCATCGAATCATTACATCCTGATATTCTGAGTAAGTATTTCCCGCAAGTCGACTACCGTCCGGACTTGCCAGAGTCCATGTCCCGCATAAGATAAACGCGCCTGAATCAGGCTTTACAAGCACAAATCGATAGGGAGGTTCCTGCCATGAAACAATAAAACAGTCAATTCAGTGTGTCTGTCCTGTTAGATGTGAATACGGCAGAAGCGACACCATGCTTACAGCCCTGTAATCCTCAAGATATTTCACCTCGCAGCCGCCATAAAACATGACCGGTTATGTCTTCACGGATGATTACATGTAATGCTGGCCAGTTTCTTCTGGCAAAGCTGCAGCCTGCAAGTCAGCCCCGGTATATGCTGCAAACCAGTCCAGCCGAATAACGACATGCAAATCAGAGTTAGCGCGACTTACCAGTAACTGTCATGACAGATATTCTCCCGAACTGGATCAAGGGCACCATAACAAGCGAGCAGCAGCTGCTGATTGGTTTGTTGATCCTGTCAATACTAGTGGTACTGACGTATCTGCTGCGCACTCCATTGCGCTCATGGCGGGAGAAACGCCAGATCAGGCGTGCGGTAAAACGGCTCGGTGCCCGGGTGATGCGCGATGCAAATCTGCCGGACGGCATGGGTGGCGTGATTAATATCGATTTCCTGGTGTTATCTATCGACGCGATACTGGTGATAGGCGTGAAGCGCTATGATGGAATGATATTCGGTAGCGCAAACACCGATGAGTGGACCCAGACGATCAACAGCAGGAGCTACAGGTTCCCGAACCCCGATGTTTATCTCACACAACAACTTGGTGCCGTCCGAAGTATCATAGCCAAGGCCCCCGTCAAAGGACTGCACCTGTTCACTGACACTGCAACGTTTCCCTGGGACAAACCTGACAATGTTTTGCAGGTCAAGGATCTGCTGAGGAATAACATCTCTCGCCACGGCCTGAAAGACATCCCTGCGGATCTGGCCACTGCGTGGTTGCAGCTATCGAAATCCATACAGCATTAACCCTGGACAACACAGGTATCGCATCTCACAGCAAACAGCGGCCGGGATGGAATATGCCGAAGGTGACGAAGGTGCCGTAAAGCCATCCACCGCACTTACTCTGCACCTGCAACAAAAAACCGGCACAGGACAGGTGGCACAAGTCGCTGTATGTAAATGGTGACTATTATTGGGCCGGGCCTGATTGGCCATGGCTGGCACTTCACGCTATTCTTGTTGCGGTTGCCGTCTCATGGGGCTGGCGCGATATACGTTGTGTTGCCACGTGCATCACCTGTAAACAGGTTATTTCACAGAAGAAAGCGAAGCATGCATATCCGGATCCTATGGATTATCGCAGCAGCCTGTTCAGTGGGTATTCTCATTGTTCTGGCAAACGTATTCCAATCCGACCTCCAGACGCCCGGAACAGAACGAGCCCAATCCGCCGAAGTGGATCAGGAAGCCGAGGACAGCCTGATAGAGTTCGTCCAGACACCCTGGATCGGAGACCTGGATGGGATGCTCGAACGGAGGCTTATCCGGGTTCTCACTGTCCCGACCGAGACATCATATTTTCTCGAAAAGGGAGAAGCCCGCGGGATCACAGCAGAGTTCATTTCCGCGTTCGAGAACTTCATCAACAAACGTTTTCCACCGAAAGCCAGGCATCTAAGAGTCAGAGTTGTCGTGGTCCCGACCTCTAGTGGCGACATTTTCCCCGCTCTTCTGAATGGTCGTGGTGACATCGCAACGGCTCGCCTTACCATTACCGAGCAGCGCAAAGACCAGGTGGATTTTTCCAACCCCATCACCCGAGAGGTCGATGAGATCGTCGTTACAGGACCCGCCTCGCCAGAGATAACGACCCTGGATGACCTGGCCGGCAAGAAGATACTTGCCCGTCCATCCTCGAGCTACTGGGAGCATTTGCAGCGACTGAATGAACGCTTTGCATCCGAAGGCAAGGAACCGGTCAAGCTCCAGGAAGCACCTGAGGAATTGAGCGATTCCGACCTTATGCAGATGGTTAACGCAGGCCTTGTCGAGATCGTTGTCATCGACGACTACAAAGCTGAGCTATGGGCGAAAATCCTGCCTGCAATAAGGATGCACCCGGACATCGCCATCAACAGTGGCGGGCAGATCGGGGTGATCATGCGTCGGGGGAGTCCCATGCTCATGGAAGCAATCAACACGTTCACCGAAAGCCACAAAGCAGGCACTGCCTTCGGTAATACGGTTATCAAACGCTACCTGGGCAGCACCAGGTTCATCGAGCGCGCCACGTCGCCAGTGGAACTGGACAAGTCTGACAAAGTCATCGGTCTGTTTCGAAAATACGGCAAGCAATACAACCTCGACCCTCTGCTCCTGATGGCGCAGGGTTACCAGGAATCCCGACTGGATCACCAGGCACGCAGCCCCAGCGGTGCTGTCGGAATCATGCAGTTGCTGCCGTCGACCGCCAGGGAGCTAAATGTTGGTAATATACACGAACTCGAACCGAACATTCACGCAGGCGCCAAGTACGTTCGTTTCATAATCGACAGCTACTTCGACGATGATTCCATCGATGAACTTAACAAAACACTGCTTGCATTCGCCGCCTATAACTCGGGACCAAACCGCATTTCCCGTCTGCAGGATACCACGCGGGAACGGCGACTGGACCCGAACGTCTGGTTTGGCAATGTGGAACTGGTAGTATCAGAGAAAGTCGGTGCCGAGCCAGTGGCCTACGTATCCAACATCTTCAAGTACTACGTCGGGTTCAAACTCATGGAGCAACATCGCGAATCGCGGCGCCATGCAAAGGAAACATTCGAGGAAACCAGGCGCTGAGCCCCAGGCCAGTCTTGCAGAAATGAGCACGGGTGTGCTGCAAAGATGACCGGCGGTTTCGGGGACAATGTCGCGCCGGCTCCTGACAAAAGCCATTGACAATAAATAAGCATTTGGTTATATTCCAACGCCCCGCCACCCGGACCCAGAAACTCAAGAACCATCCCAAGGCCCAATGCAATTCTCAACACAAGGCATCGCTCAATATTTGTGGCTACCGCTACTTTTGATGTTTGTGTTGTGCGCCTGTCTTACAGGTCAGGTTTCCCGGGCGGAAAGTCAACA
>Ga0209536_100013883_pt1 | contig 11590 bp, 9 predicted proteins | sample DeeMarSeWOR28_12_FD_187461 | JGI IMG/M metagenome (GOLD analysis project Ga0209536, IMG submission 187461) | Marine sediment microbial communities from White Oak River estuary, North Carolina - WOR-2-8_12 (SPAdes) (version 2) | ecosystem: Environmental > Aquatic > Marine > Intertidal zone >... | reverse complement strand
GGCGATGATGATCGTGAATACTCTGGTGATGGCAGTGCTCGAGCGGACCCGCGAAATCGGTCTGCTCAAATCGATGGGCGCTACCGACGGCGACGTGATGCGGCTGTTTCTGACGGAGGCCAGCACAATCGGCGTCCTGGGCGGCATCGGTGGGCTGATACTGGGGTACGTCGTCGCGCGAGCCACCAATGTCGTGGCGAACATCCAGTTCGAGCGGGCCGGCGAAGTGAGTGTCAACCTCGTCGCGTTCACTCCCCTGTTGATCCTCGGCGGTATGGCATTCGCCGTGATCGTGAGCCTGCTCGCCGGTTACTACCCGGCGCGCCGTGCCGCCAAAGTCGACCCGGTGGTGGCGCTGCGGCACTTCTAACCCAGTGTCTGCCTTTTCGCCGCAACAATCACCACCTTACTGCGTTGAAACGGTAACGGTCAACAGGGGCACGGCCGTTACCATGGCGGCGTGTGCTACTCTTGCCGACTCTGCCGAGCCGAGGTGACCTTATGGCTATGGCTGCTCCCGTGTACTACACAGCAGATATGGTGCGGGCCTCGGGCGTGAGGCCGGCGCCGGACAGATAGAGCTGGTCTTTGACCCGCGCTACGCTGCCGAAGATGTTGAAGTTGAGACCCCGGAAGACACGGATGCTGAGTCCGCCGAACAGATCGATGCGGTGCTGACTCAGGTCGTGCAGGTACTGCAACGCGTCCAGTGAGACGTCGATGCTGCCCCAGGGCTGCTGAATGCCGGCGCCGATCTCCGCCGTGCCCGACTGGCGGAGGATGAGCTTGAGATCCTCCGCGGTCCGGGTCGCCTCGATCGACCCGTTGCCCGAGAGGTAGCGATACTCGCTCTCCCCATCGAGCATCCCGTTCACCCTCGTCGTGAAGACCCACAGGTTCCAGGGGTCCTCGGCCGGGGCAATCGCTTGCTCATCAGCCGGTGCCTCGTAGGTGATGCGCAGGCGCTGCGCCAGCGACGTGCCGGCGATAAACGGCATGGGGCCGAGCTTGACGGTCTGCACGAGGGCGTCCCGGATCTCCGCCTGCGTGTCCGTGTTGCTCGATACGTACACCAGCGTGTCCACGCGTCCTTGGAAATCCCTGAGCCCAATGAAGGTCAGCGTATGCTCCCCGGCCGCCACCGCCCGTGGCCTGGGAAGTGCCCAGGATGTGCACCTGCGCATCCTGCCGGCCCCGCATCCAGTTCACGAAAGGAATCTCGCGGCGGCAGTGATCGAAATCGCACCAGAACGTCTGGCAGTCGAGGAAGACGTGGAGGGCGTCGGCTTGCGGGGCGGGCTCCTGGGCCGCCAGCGAGTCCTACGGCAGCGTGCAAGCCAGGCACGTGACGGCGAGTGGAAGCGCGAGTCGTCTCACGGAGTCTCCCTTGAGCAGGTTGAAGGCAGACGATCACCTCAAAGATGTTCCTCGGGGCGCAAGCGTTGCACACACGACGGCCACAAGCCCCTGGAGCGCGCGGTCGAACCGGTCTGGGGAACACACCCATCTTGGTGGCACGAGGTACCGCAGGCTCTCCCCTCACAGAGACAGCGGCGGCCGTTGCCAGCGCGGAACGATTGGCCCGATTCTGCTGCTCCCGGCCGAGCCGATCCATAGCAAACCCCGGTTGGCGACCTGCGTGAGGCTAGGAGCGCGACTCATTGACGATTAGATGTGGTAGATGCAAACAGTACGCTAGCGCGCTTCAGGGGTTTCAACATGCGGGATTGGCACATCTGAGTCAGATCCGGACTGCCGGGCAGGAGTTCTCGCCCACTGCAGCGCCATCTGGGAACCCATCTCGGCGCGCCGCTGGCACCGCTAGCCGCGGCGGCGATCGGCTATCTCGATCCGCTCCGCTGCTCGGGCAGCGCTGGGAGCCTCTCCAACATGCCCAGCTCGTTGATCTGCGCCTTAGACCACCAACAGACGTGCTCGGCGTTCACCTGCACGATCATGAGCTTGGGTGCCCCGGGCCGCAGGGCCTCGTGGATGTCTGCTTGCGACAGGCCACACGCATCCTCTGGCTTCGCTTCGGGGCCGGCAACATGGTTGTGCCATATCGCCAGTGTCGTTGCGGGACAGCGCTGGAATCGCACCCGGTGGGCGGTGCTGTTGATAATCGCCGGCTCGAGTACCACATCGATGAAGATGCTGTCCCCCAGATCCGTCCCCATGAGGCAGCGAACCGTCTCTGCTTGCGATGTGTCGGCCAGGAGTGCCAACTCGTCGAAAATCTGCGGCACAACGATGACGGGCACGACTCGGGCGGGCCTGGTGGGGTCTAGATTTGCGGCCGCCAGCACCGCGAAATCCTGATCGACGGCGCGATCTTGCAGAATGATGGTGAGTAGCAGCAGCAAATACCGATACATGAGTCAAGCCCTCCGCCCTAGTATCGGCAGCGTTCTCGTGGCATGAAGTGATGTGCAGCACAAGAGGGAGCGGGGATCGGAAGGAGAAGCGCTGTGGTGCCGGACTTGCGTTCGCCGCCGGGGGCGGCGTTTCTTTCAATCCAGCGACGCATGCACAGACAATTGCCAAGTCCCGTCCACTAGACACCTAGTTAAACGACAGTGTGATGCAACACACAGAGGCCACAATGAGCCCTGCCACGGATCAGACCGCTGTTAGATCTCGAACGCCGGTCGGCGTGCTGGGGGGATTGGGCCCGTTGACCTCCGCCGAGTTCTTGAAGACGATCTACGAGCTCAGCTTGGGAGAATACGAGCAGAACAGTCCCAACGTGGTTCTGTTATCCGATCCGGCATTCCCCGACAGAACCAGCGCCATACTCGCCGGCAACGAAGCGGTGTTGATCGAGCCCCTTACCAGTTCGTTGCGGCGATTGGCAGATCTGGGTGCAGAAGAGATTGTCATCTGTTGCATGACGATCCACGCAGTGTTGCACCTGGTGCCCGATGAGCTGCGCAACCGAGTGCTCTCGTTGTTGGATGTGATCTACGACAGCGTCGGCGAGACCGGGGACCGGCATCTAGTGGTGTGTACCAAGGGAACACGACAGATGAGGTTGTTCGAGAATCACCCGCGCTGGCCGGGAGCCAAAGACCATCTCGTCATGCCCGACGACGGTGACCAGGACACCGTCCACCAGATGATCTACCGCCTCAAATCGAACAGCTCACCGGCAGAAGAGACCCCGATATTGTATGGCTTGCTGGAGAAGTACTCTGTTTCCTCGTTCGTGTCGGGCTGTACCGAGATACACCTGCTGGTGAAACACCTGATGGCTTCCGGGGAGTGCAGCTGCGTCGATCCGCTGGTCATAATCGCGCAGCGGCTGGCAGAGGGAAGGCTCTAGCCTCGCGCAACAAACGCGCAGCGTGCAACAGACACGCAGCGTAGGTGGTCAAGGGAGCGGGGAGCGGAGTGCGAATTGTCGATTGCAGAATGCAGATGGCGCGTGCGCTCCGGGCCACGGTCTCCACAAGACCCGATGCGCTCTAGCTCACCACACTAGGGTTTCCCGGACAGATGCTCCAGTAGCTGGCTGCGATACGGGAACAACGCCGGCGTTCCCCCAGTGTGCAGGAACAAGATGTTCTTCGCTGTCCCGAAATATCCCTTCTCGATCAGATCCAGTATCCCGGCAACCGACTTACCCGTATACACGGGATCCAACAAGAGACCTTCGGCGCGAGCGACCAGACGAATCGCCTCGCCGACCGCATCATTGAACACGCCGTATCCCTCGCCCAGGTAATCGTCGAACACGATGATGTCGTCACCGCGGACACGAGTCGATGCGCCGAGTTGTTCTAGTGTCTGATCCGCCACGGAGCGGACGTACTCAGTGACCTTCGCGGTGCTGCCATAGACCGTGATACCGACGACGCGGGTATCCGGCGACAGCAGCGTCGCCCCCACCAGCAGGCCGGCTTGCGTGCCGCCCGAACCGCTGGCAAGAACCACGGCGTCGAACTTGACGCCCAGTTCCGCGGATTGCTCCACGATTTCGATGAATGACTCGACGTAGCCCAGCGCACCCCACGGCCCCTGCATCGAGCCCTCGACCAGTGAGCCGCCCACAGGCATCAAATACGGTTTTAGGCCCTTGGATCTCATCTGGTCGGCCACCGGCTCGACAACGTGACGCACGCTCTCCAGCTCGAGCATGTTTTCGATCTCACCTGCGTCGACGATCCTGATTTCGGCATCGAAGATGCGATCGAGCAGCAGGTTGCCGTCGCAACCCTCGGGCGACCTGGGGCCCTTGAACAGCACCAAGACGGTCTTGATTCCCAGTTTCGTAGCGGCGGCAGCCACTTGGCGGCACCAGTTCGATTGCACGCCGGCCCACGTCACTACACAGTCGGCTCCGCACCTGACCACATCGGCCATGATGAAATCGAGCTTGCGCGCCTTGTTGCCGCCGAACGCCAAACCGGTCTGGTCGTCACGCTTTACATACAGCTCGTACGAGTCGAACCTGCCGGAGAGGCGGTCCATGCGATACAGCGGCGTCGGCACTTGCGATAGCGTGACCCGGGGAAACCGCGCCAAGGTCTTTCTGAGTGATTCGGTCGTGTACATCTCTGTCGCCGCCTAGCCGCCTCCCGGCAATCGTCCCACCATGAGGCGCGACGCACGGCCGGGCGCACGGTGTATCGTGTGAGTTGCCGCCCGGAAATCCGCCTCAGTGGCGTTGTAGATGTCGGTGAACGTCTGAGGATTCATGTCCACCAACGGGAACCAGGAGCTTTGTACCTGGACCATGATGCGGTGTCCCGCCTCGAACGTGTGGAAGATGTCGGGTGTCTCGAACGTGACCCGCGTCACCTCGCCCGGAACCAGGGGTTCCGGATGCTCGAAGCTGTTGCGGAACTTGGCCCGCATCACCTCACCGCGCACCATCATCTGGTAGCCGCCCATCGGGACATTCAGATACGGTTCATCGATCGGCGGAGCTTCGTCGGGATACACGTCGATCAGCTTGACCACGAAATCGGCGTCGCTGCCGGTCGTCGACACGTAGAGCTCCGCGGTTACCGGACCGGCGATAGTCACTTCCTCTATCAGTACTTCTGTTTGGTAGACGAGTACGTCCGGCCGCCCGGCCACGAAGCGCTGGTCTTCCACCATGTATTCACGCGTTCGATCTATGCGGGTCTCTTGGGTGTACGGCACTGGATCTGCGGGATCGCTCACGTAAGAGTCGCTGCCTTCGGGATCGCTCGGTTGCTCGAACGTGAGTGACCCGTCCACACTGAAATAGAGAGATGTCGCAGTGAGATCCGGCGGAGGCCAGGCATCGAAGCGGTGCCACTCGTTGGAGCCACTGGCAAACACCAGCGCTTCCGGCAAGTCTAGCTCACCTTTGTCCTTCAGGTAGTAGTTGAAGAACGCAATGTCCACGTTCTCGCGGTAGTACTCCCCGGTCTTTTCCTCGAACGACACGTTGCCCAGCCTGTCACCCGTGGAGCGTACCCAACCGCCGTGGAACCAAGGACCAGCTACGAGGATGTTGTAAATTCCCGGATTCTGCCGCTCGATCGACTCGTATATCTCGATCGGACCGTAGGGATCTTCCGCGTCATACCATCCAGCCACCACCATGACGGCCGCGGTCACGCTGTCCATGTGGGGGATGATATTGCGCGACTGCCAGAACTCGTCGTAATAGCCATGGTTCATCATCGAATCCCAGAACGTGACGGTGTTGTGGAAGTAACGCTCGTTCGCGTTGCGCAGCGGGCCGAGGTCCTTGAAGAACTCGTAGGCGTTGCTGCTGTTGAAATCGAATCCCGGACCCCAACTGTCGATCAACTCGGGCCGGTAGCTCCGAAACGCGGGGAAGAATCCGAACGCGTCGTGCAGGTAGAACGCGCCCTTGTGATGGAAGTCATCGCCTATGAACCAGTCTCCGATCGCTGCCTGAGGTGAGGATGCCTTGATGGCCGGATGCGTGTTGATGATGCTGGCTGCCGCGTAGAACCCCGGATAGGATATGCCCCAGAGGCCAACGCGACCGTTGTTGGGATGCACGTTGGCGAGCAACCACTCCACCGTGTCGTAGGTGTCCGTGCTCTCGTCCACGTCCTCGGGATCGTCATACTCCACCGAGTGCGGCGTCATGTTGCGAAACACTCCCTCGGACATGAACCGGCCGCGTACGTCCTGATACACGAAGATGTAACCCTCGTCGGCGAACCGGTTCGAACCCACGGGGCCGAGCTCGTCGGGGAACCGATCTTCACCATAGGGCCCGACCGAATACGGCGTGCGTTTCATGAGGAAGGGGTAGCTCTGGGTTGTGTCTTTCGGCACGTATACCGCTGTGAACAGCGTGGCACCATCCCGCATCGGGATCCGGTACTCGTGCTTGTCGTAACGCTCGGCCAGGTAACGGGCGCCGTTCGCGCCGCCGGTCTCGCCTGGCGCGCACGAGACAGCCACCAGACCAACTGCACTCCACACTAGGTACGGGGTCAAGCGAGATCTGGCACTCACCATTTCTCTCCTCAATCGCTGGGTCACTGAGTCGCGCATGAAAGGCACCTGCAATATGTTGGGTGACGCCCGAATCGAGAAGTGACCTGTTGACGATTGCACCACGCGTATCGATCCTGCTGCCCTGCCGCGATGCCAAAGCTACGCTGAACGAGGCGGTGCAGTCTCTGGTGGCACAGACCTTCCCGCACTTCGAGGTCGTCGCCGTTGACGACGGATCGACCGACTCTACGGCTAACTCGCTCAGTGCCTGGGCCCGGCGGGACAGCCGCGTCCGCGTATTCCACACTGAGGCACAGGGCATTGTCGCCGCTCTCAACACCGCCGCCTCCGCAGCCCAGGGTGAACTGTTGGCCCGCATGGATGCAGACGACATCGCTGCACCTGACCGGTTAGAGAAGCAGGTGACCCTGCTCGATGCTACCGATACGCTCGCAGCGTGCGGCACGCAGGTGCGCTACTTCCCTCGTGGTGTGGTGCGGGACGGCGCCCGCCGGTACGAGGATTGGGTCAACAGCATCACCACACCGGAGGATATCGAGCGCGACCTGTTCGTCGAGTGTCCGCTGCCCCACCCCACCCTGCTAATGCGGCGCGACGCGTTCGAGCGCGTGGGCGCATACTGTGAGGCAGGCTGGCCCGAGGACTACGACCTGGTGCTGCGGTTGTGGCAGGCCGGCTACCGATTGGGCAAGGTCGCCGAACCACTGCTCGCTTGGCGCGAGGGTCCCGACCGGCTTTCGCGCACCGATCCGCGTTACTCGGAAGCGGCTTTCCGCTGCTGCAAGGTGACCTATCTAAAAAACAGAATTCAGGGCCGCCGCGTCGTAATCTGCGGATCCGGACCGGTGGGCAAGGCGTTTGCGTTGGAGCTACAGAAACAGGATCACCTAGTGGCCGCTTTCCTCGATCTCGATCCACGCAAGATCGGCCAGACAATTCACGGCGCTCCGGTGGAGGAGCAGACCCGTATCGACGAGTACCGCGATGCCTATTTCCTCGCCGCGGTGGGATCCCCCGAAGCGCGGAGCGAGATTCGTAGCTACCTCAGCAAGGCCGGATTGCGCGAGGTCGAGGACTTCTGTGCGGTAGCGTGAACAGTACGCGGAGTGGGGTTGGCAGGGTGCTTGAAGCCGCCGGGACACCGGGATCGGGACACCGCGTCGAGCTACAGTCCGACGATCTCCATGAGCCTCAGCGCGTTGGTCGACGTGGCTAAGCCGGGTCGCAACTTGTAGTCAAACGAGAGGATCGGTCCGGCGGCCGATTGCTCTATCGTCTCGAGAAAGTACACTGGTTCTGCGGCGCGCGCTAAATCCTCGGGTTCGGCGAGCGTCAGGTCATGCGTGCTGATCGCACCGATAGCCCGCATCTCCAACATGTGCCGCACTATCTTGCGCACGGCGGTCTGCCGTTCGGCGGCATTCGTTCCCTGCAAGATCTCATCCAGTAGGTACAGAAACGGTACAGACTCGGCTTCGGCTCGGCGTGCTGCGTCCACGACGAGCTTCAGCCTATTGAGCGCAGCCATGAATTGCGAGACGCCCTCCGCCAGCGAATCGTGCACGTACATGGCGGTGAATACTCGGGTGCGAGGCAACCTGAGGCGCGATGCACATACCGGAGCCCCCGCATGAGCTAGCACTACGTTGACACCGATGGCCCGCAGCAGCGTGCTCTTGCCGGACATGTTTGACCCGGTCAGCAGCATGAACTTTCCGGACGGGCCGAGTCGGACGTCGTTGCGGACGCACTGTTCGGGTGCTAGGAGCGGGTGGCCCAGGTCGGAGGCTTGCAGCACCCGTGAGTCGTCTGTCAGGAATTCCGGAAAGGCCCACTGCGGGTGGGCGTGCGCCAGGCTTGCGAACGACGATAGGGCCTCCAGCTCAGCGAACGCGTCGAACCATGCGGGCACATGCCGTCCGTTGACCTCGCTCCACCGCTCGAGCGCGGCCAGCACGTGGAGGTCCCAGAGGAATAGCACCTGCAGCACTGCGTGGAGGAAATGCGAGAACCGAACCTCGGTGCATGCGAGGATGCGATCTAATCGCCGCATCTGGCCAGACGCCGGGCTGCCACCAGCGGTCAGTGATTCCTGAACGTACAGCAGCAGAGTGCTGCCGAAGGAGGCTCGCGCAACGATGTCGAACAGACCGGAGAACTTTCTCAGCGCAGTCTCGCCCGAGGAGGCGGACTTGAAGGCGGCCTCGACGGCATCACCCGCGCGCCACCACACGATCCCACATCCCAGGATCGTGAAGACCCACAGGTAGTAAGGAAGCACACGGGTCGCATGCAGGACCGCCAGCGCGACCGTCGACAACGGGAGCAACCATCCCAACCCGATGAGCCACGGTCTGTCGAGAATCCAACGGCCGGCCCGGCTCCACGAAACGAACCTGTCCACCACCTCTCGAGTGATCGTGCCGATCATGCGGCCACGCGCCACCAGCTCGTCCCGCAAGTCGATCTGCTGAGCCAGTTCGGTGACGGCCGCCTGACGTGCGGTGACGACGTCTGGATCGGCTGGTTCGAGCAACCACGCCCGCAGTAGCGTGCGACCCAAAGGTGTGGGCGCGGTGCAAACCAGCTGGAACAGCGATGCAGGGCCGCATACGTCCAAGTCTGTTGCATAAGGATGGTCCGGAGGAGCGGCACCCGCCGGACGCTCACCCAGGTGAGCCCAGTCGCGCTCGAGCCGCGCCAGCGCCTCATCGCTGACCCGCTCCAGCTCCCCGTTGTACTGCACCAGTATGCCAACCTTGCGGTGTAAGGCCACCAGAATCACGAAAAGCAAGGTGGATGCGACCCCGGCGGCTATGATGATCCAGTGTGGCTCCTGCCGCACTCCGCCCCACACGAATAGGGCGGTGGCAGCCAGGAACGCTGCCAACCTACCGTGGGTAAGCCGTCGTAGTCTCGTCTGCTGCCGATCCCGCTCACGTGCGAACCGGCCTCTCCGCTGGTGGTATGTGTCCGAGATCGTCGACATCGACGAGCCTTGTTCGTTGAGTGTGCAGAGTACAGAGTACAGGTTACAGAGTGCAGAGTACAGAGTGCAGGGTACAGGGAGCGGAAGATCACTGACCGACGTGTCCGCCAGGTCGCCGGCACGCGGGTCACCGGGGTATAGTTCAGTCCCGCGCTGAGAGCGCGGGCTCGGCCGAGCACAGCGTGCTTGAGCACTCACCTCTCACAGTGGGCAGCCGCGACCGCCGGGATACCGGTCTAGCGGAATACCGGGACGGCCTCCGTGTTCTCACGGTATCAACATCCAGGTCACCGCAACACCGACCAGCGCACCGAGCACGAAGCCCACGATGGCAAACAGGAGGGGTGATCGGACACTCCGTCGCGTCGGGTGCCAGTGTTGCGTCTGAGGCCGAGGCGGCCGGGGAGTCCGCGGGACCGTCTCGCCACGATGAGCTAGCGGTGGCTCGGGTGGCATGAGCGGAACATTGGTTTGAATCTCCAGCTTCTCCACTGCGGCTATCTCAGGTGGCGGCGGCTCCATGTAACGCGGCGGCAGCTCCAAGTTCCCCTCACCCTTATCCGGCTGCCACACAGTGTCGACCTGTTTGACGGGTTTGGAGGTTATGGGCGACTTGCTGAAGCCGAGGTCTATCAAGTGCGGAGTGAGTTCCGGCTTCTGTTCAGTTCCGCTCTCAGTGGCTTCGGATACCGCCAGCAGATCTCCGGCCATGCCGTCGGTTATCCGCTGGATCTGCAGAGACACCCGTTGGGCCACCTGCTCGGTGGTGGTTCGTTCGCCTTGCTCCAGTGAATCAAGCAGGCCTCGAAGCATCGGTTGCACATCCTCATCCGCAATTCCTGTCATGTCGTCGAGCGCCTCGGATACTTTGTCGAGTCCCGCCATCTCCGCGTAGCTGGACAACACGTCCCGCGCCGCGTTCAGGTGTCCTCCCTCCGTGAGTTTCCGGGCGTACTCGATTTGCACTCCGCTGCGTTGCTGGTCGGCTCGAACGATCTTGGCACAGAGTGCACTCACGCGCTGCGCCGAACCGTGTTCGGCATACTGCTCTGCGGCCTTTTCATAGAACGTCACCGCTTCGTCCCGTTGATTCTGTTTCAGCAACAGATCGCCAACCTTCACGTACACCGGTAGCACCTTGGCGAGCGCGGGCGTGCCCTCGACGTGCTCGAGAATGTGGCGGTAGATCGTCAGCGCCTTGTGCAGCTGGCCTTGTTGTTCGAACGCGCGGGCTCGTTCCTTGAAATCGGAAACCGTTGGCACTAGACCCCCGTGGCATGGAGCTGATCGGGTCGTTTCAAGACTAAGCTATCCTTGGGAACCGGGGCGGCAAGGATGCATGGAGATCCCGGCGACGCGATGGACGCCATCGCGGTCACGGCTGTTCCTGTTTCGCGCGCCTGTACCTAGCTGTAGTCCAGCACCAAGTTGATCTTGCGCAGCCGCTTCTGTTCCAGCTGCAAATCGGCGGTGGTGAGCGGATGCTGCTCCAGCCACCCCGGAGGAAACCTCAACTCGAGCGTGTCCCCGTCCGCGCGCCAACCGATCGGCGGTACGTGGTCGCGCAGCCGCGTTCGGTGGAGCAGCACCGCGAGTCTGAGGAGCGCGGTGGTCCTCCTCGTTGGGTCGATGCGACGGTCCGGCAGCGAATCGAACGCATCGGGTAGGAGCCCGCGTCGGTGACCCAGAATCATGGTGCCGAGAACCAGCTGTTCACCGCGAGAGAACCCGCTGAGGTTGGAATGGGCCACCAAGTACGATCCGTGACGCTGATAGTGGTCATGCGCTATCGCCAATCCCACCTCGTGCAACTCGGCTGCCCAACTGAGCATGTCGCGATAAGCAGTATCCAGGCCCCAGGAATCGGCGACCTGGTCGAATCCGGCCAGCGCCGTTGAGCGGACCCTGTTCGCGTGATCGACGTCAACACGATACTGTGCCGCAAATGCAGCAACGCTGGCCGCACGCGGATCTTCGTGACGCGAGCGACCGATCAGGTCGTACAGCGCACCCTCGCGCAGGGCGGCATCGCTGACCCTCATCTCTTTCAGCTCGAGGCTGCGGAAGCACGCCTCCATAACGGCCACACCTCCGGGGAATACAGGACGCCTCTCCTCCGATACCCCC